>JACCDG010773987.1_pt1 | contig 30527 bp, 38 predicted proteins | sample 7442471 | NCBI WGS metagenome assembly JACCDG01 (sample SAMN15323444, study PRJNA562643) | freshwater metagenome | isolation source: river surface water | place: USA:Blue River Watershed | collected 2017-08-17 | reverse complement strand
TTCTTCGGCCGTCGTCTCGAGCGCCGCGAAACCGGGTGGCGCACCTGCGCGGGCATCTACGACGTCGCCTTCTTCCCCGTGGACGTCGTCAACGCCGACGGAGTCGGGGGATTCGTCGCGATCTTCCATCACCCGACGTTGCCGCTCCAAATCGGCGCACGGCCGACCATCGAAGCCGCCGTCGCGAACGCCGAAGACGTCGTCCGACGCTACCACTCCGCGCTTGCTGAGGTCATCGGAGAGGCGCGATGAGAAAGAACGACTACACGGGACGTCGTTATGGGTCTCTTGTCGCCATCAAGCCGACTGAGCGGAGCTATCACTCAAGGAAGATTTGGCTTTTCGAATGCGATTGCGGACGCACGACCGAACGAGCGATCACGCGGTGCATGGAAAAGGTAGCGTGCGAGTGGTGCAGCGGGCGCGTCGTTCACAGTGAGAATGGAGACGCCACTCCGTCAACGAAAAGGGTTCACTTCCGACTCAACGCGGCCGAATATGAAGCCCTGAATCGAGCGGTTGAACTCTCCGGAGTCAGCCGCAACACCCTCATTCGAAGGTTCGTCATGCACTTTTTGGAGAACGCATGATGGGCCTCCGCCCCTACCAGATCGCCGCCGTCGAAAGCGTCCTCGCCAAGTGGCGAAAGGGCGCGAAACGCCTGCTCGTCCAAATGGCGACCGGAACGGGTAAAACCGTCCTTTTCGCCGAACTCGCCAAACGATGCAAAGGGAACGTCCTCATCGTCAACGAACGACAAGAACTCGTCGAGCAGACCGCTTCCCGCGTCTCGGAATGGACCGGATCTTCCGTCGGGATCGAGATGGCCGATCGTCGCGATCTCTCCCGCGGACCCCGTCCGCGCGTCGTCGTCGCGTCTATCCAGACTCTCGCGAAGCGATTCACCGCCGTCCCGTTCAACTGGCCCACCTTCATCGTGATCGATGAAGCGCATCACGCAGTCGCGAAATCCTATCGTGACGTCCTCGATTATTTTTCGGACGCCTACATTCTCGGAGTTACGGCCACTCCCGATCGCTCCGACGAAATCTTTCTCGGCCAAACATTCGAAGAACTCGCATTCCAATACTCGATCGCTCATGCGATCCGCGACGGGTGGCTCGCGCCGATTCGACAATTCGCCATCAAGACCACCATTGATCTCTCACGTGTGCGCACGACGGCCGGCGACTTGAACGCGGGCGATCTCGAAGCGGTCATGCTTCACGAAGCCGCTCTCGCGCAAGTCGCTCGGCCGATCGTTTCCGAGTCGCAGGGGAAGCCCGGGATCGTCTTCGGCGTCTCGGTGCGCCACGCCCACGATCTCGCCGCCGCCCTCAACTCGATCTCAGGCTCGCCCAACTTCGCCGCCGCCCTCGACGGCTCCCACTCGCGCGACGAACGCGCCGCAGTCCTCGACGCCGCGCGCCGCGGCGACATCAAGATGCTCTGCAACTGCGCGCTCTTCACCGAGGGGTTCGACTGGCCGGCGATCGAAGTCGTCGGCGTCGCGCGGCCCACCAAGTCCCGCGCGCTCTACGCCCAAATGGTCGGGCGCGGCACCCGCCTTTCGCCGGGCAAAAAGGACGTCCTCGTTCTCGACTTCACCTCGAACTCGAAAAAACACCGCCTCGTCCGCGCTATCGACATCTACGAAGGCGAGATCGCCGAGGACGAGCTCGAGATCATCAACGAGATCGCCGACGAGCAAGCGGAACCCGTCACGCTCGAGCAGCTCATGGTGCTCTCGGCCGAACGTCTCCGGCAACGCGCCGAGGAAGTCCGGTACGAAATGCTCCGCGCGGATCCGTTCTCGGCCGCGCTCCTCAAAGGCTCCGGACCCGGATCCGGGCGCCCGAACGCCGCCCAAACGAAGACGTTGCTCGGCTTCGGCATTCAGCCGCAGACCATCGCCGCGATCACGTACGGCTGCGCCGAGACGATGATCGCCTCTCTCGAACTCCGGAAGTCCATGGGGCTCGCGACGGCCCCGCAGGCGCGATTGCTGCGCCGCTACGGCATCGACGCGACCAACGTCACCAAGGCCGACGCCGCCAAGATCATCGCGCACGCCCGCGCCGGCGGATTCCGGCCCTCGGTGGTCGACGCCGCCGCCGCTCAATTCATCGGGAAGGAAGTTGGGTAATGGCACGCATCCGCACCATCAAGCCGATGTTTTTCCAGCACGAACGGCTCTTCGAAATCGGGAAGGAGTCCGAGTTCGGACCTTACGTCCGGATCGCCTACGCCGGGCTCTGGACGCAGTCCGACTGCAGGGGCCTTTTCGAGTGGCGTCCGCTGCGTCTGAAGCTCGGCATTTTGCCGTGGGACGACATCGATTTCGGGGCGATTCTCGATCTCCTGCAGTATGAAGGCTTCGTCGTTCGTTACTCGATCAACGGCAAGGACTACGGATGGATTCCGTCCTTCTCGACCCACCAACGGCCGCACAAGCACGAGATCGACGCCGGGCCTCAATTCCCAGAGCCCAAGCACCTGCCCGAATACGCTCAAATCTACTACCCGACGACACCGAGCACGTGCCCGAGCACGTGCCAAGGCACCGACCAAGACACGTGCTCAAGCCGCTCTGAGTCTGGAGTCTTGAGTCTTGAGAACGGAGATAAGAATCCCGGCGAAGTCGCCGGGACCGCCGCTGTCGCGTCGGGATCGCCCCGAAATTCGCCTTCGGCTCCCGCCGGAGGCAGAACCGGAGTCGGGAAAAAGCCCAAGCCCGGCCCGACGGCCGAAATCCTCGCCGACTGGGACCGCACCTACGAAGCCGCCCGAAGCTCGGCCTACGTCCGCACCGCCGAAGGCAAAGAGCGCGCCGCCGCTCTCCGCCTCGCCGACGCCCTCGACCGAGCGAAGATCCCCCGGGAAGCCATCCCCGACGCCATGACCCGCTTCCACCGCGATCCCTACTGGGGCGGCAAAGGACTCGCCGCGTTCGTCGAGCAGTTCGCCCAATTCGCAACCGCACCCGCCGACGTCGCCGACGACGATCGCTTCGCGTGGTGCTTCGACGGAGCCGCAAAATGATCGACGCCGAAAACCGTTCCGCCATCATCGAAGCCGTCGACCTTTTCGCCGCCGCGTTCACCAAGCGGACCACGCCGGCCACCGTCGCCGCCTTCGCCACCGCCCTCAGCCGCACCGACGGAGACTCCATCCGCCGCGCCGCGAAATGGTGGATCGAGAACAAGCCTTCGATGCCGTCGCCCGCCGACATCGTGAAGGTCCTGAAGACCAAGGTCCGCACCGAAGCGGCAGCGACCGACGACGCCGCGCCGTCCTTTTACTGCTGCTCGGGATGCGGCATGCGCGTCGAGACGAAGCACATCGACATTCACCCCCAGTGGTGCGAATTCGAAGTCCGCAAACGCAACGGCGACGCACCGCCCGACCAAAAGGAAATCCAACTCCGCGGACTCGTGACCGTCCGCGGATCGCGCGAGGACTCGCAGAACCTCGCCGACTTCCGCGCCGCAAAAGGAGCGCGCGCTTAATCGTTTTCTTCAACCCGTTCCACGAAAGGACCACCATGGCTCGCAAGACCAACACCAAGGCCAAGAAACTCGTTCCCGGGCAACCGATCGCGGCCGACGGACGCGCATGTCCCACGGCGTTCCGTCTCGATTACGACCTCGTTCAAGAACTCCGCGCGGCGTCGTATTGGACGAAAACGGCAATCTCGGAGATCGTCGAGCAAGCGCTCCGCGAACACTTCAAGAAGCTGCACGCGAAGAACGGCGGATCGTTCGCGCGTCCGACGCAAATCGATGCGGTCATCTTCGGATTCAACGACGAATGAGCAAATCCAGAGACCTCGCCGATTCCTTCATCGCCTTCATCCGCAACCGCGGACTCGCCGAAGGATTCGTCCGAGATCACGCACCCATCGAAGGACGTCGATTTCGCATCGATCTCGCGCACCTCCCCTCGAAGCTCGCCGTCGAAATCCACGGCGGCACGTGGGCGCAAGGTCGTCACTCTCGACACGCCGGCATGGCATCCGATCTCGAAAAGGAACGCCTCCTCACTCTCGCCGGATGGCGCTGCATCGCCTTCACCGGCGAAGAAGTCAAACGCCGTCCGATCGCCACCCTCGAAACCATTATGGAGCACGTCAATGCCCCGCGCCACGTGTGACGCCTGCAACGAAGCCGAGTCCTGCATGCGCTGCGATTGCAGCGCCCGTCTCTGCTCCGATTGCGCCACATACGCCCACGAATGCCCGTCCACCGAGCCGACCCTTTTCGGAGACCCGTCACATGCGAAATGACGACGACGACGATCCCCTCGGCTTCGATCTCTTCAACGGCGATCCGCCTCTCATCGACTCCAACGGCCGCCCGCGCCTGCCGCGGCACGACGGCGTCGAAGTCGTCCTCACCGTCATCCTCGGCGCGATACTCACCGTCGCCGTTCTCGGAGCCTTTTTCCGATGAGATACCGCATCGTCACCGAAGCCGAATGGCGAGCACGACTCACCGAAGAGGAGTACGCCCGCCGCTGCGCCAACATCGGGAGACGCTCCAAGGAAATCAAAGAGAACTTCATCGTTCTCCTCGCCGAAGGCAGATCGCCCACCGAAGCCCTCGAAGCCCTCGGCCTCAACCACGAATGGCTCCGCGCCGTGACTACCGAAGTGAAATTTCGCGCGCGCGTCCTTGCCCTGATACCGTCCCGCGTGGTGACCCCCGCGACCAGCTTCGGATACTGGCTCCTGCAATGCGATCGCGTCCGCGGTGCCGTCGGCTTCGTCGGCGACATCCACCCCCGGGACGCCATCGCCGTCGCCCAGGCGGCCCAGTGGTCCGAATGGCTCCGAGACCGAAAGACCGAGCAACCCCTCGACGTCGTCGTCGCCGGCGCGGGAGCCGATCTCTCCGCCGCCGTCCAACGACTGAAGCCGGACGGCCTCGTTCTCGGACTCGGAGTCGGACCGCAGGCGTTCGAAGGCTTCCGGATCGAAATCGTGAACGTGCCCGACAACCGATTCTTCAGGATGACCCGATGACCGACGAAACCCAAAAGCCAGACCTCGCAGCCGAAGCCGTCGCCGAGTTCTTCGCGACGATCGAGACGCACCCGAACGTCGTGAACGTCAAGACGCCCAAAGCGAAAATGCAGGCGCTCTGCGACGAGCTGCTCGCCCACCGCCGAGACAAGGCCATCCCGATCGCGCATCAGACGCCGCAGCAACTCCTCGACACCATCTCGCGCCAGCAAGGCGCGGCGCACGCCGGGCTCATGGTCTTCCTCGCACGCCTCGGCAATCAAGTCGGACAACTCACCGCCGTGATCGAATCGGCGATGCAACCCGTCAAGGAGGCCCCGGCGAATGGCGAAGCGAAAGCCGAAGACGCCCCGGCCGCCGAAGCGCAAGCGACCGCCTGAAAAATCAGGAGAAATTCAGGTCACGGGCCGGGAGAGAACGCAGTTCAAACCCGGCCAGTCCGGGAACCCGAAAGGACGACCAAAGGGATCACGCAGCGGCCTCAAGGCGCTGCTCGAGGCGATGGAGGAGCAAGGCATCGACATCATCGCTCTCGCGCTCGCGCGGGCGAAGAAATCGAACAGCGTGCTCTGCAAGCTCCTCGACAAGGTCGTCCCGACCGCGAAGTCGATCGAGATCCGCGACGAAACCAAGGGCCAACGGAGCGTAGTGTTCGAACAGTCCGAAGAAGATGACGATCGAAGCGCCGGAGAATGACACGCGAGTTCGCGTGCGTTTTCAGAAACACCAATGGCTCGCCGTTTCCGCGGACGAGCCTGAAGTCGCTCTCGTCACCGGACTCGGCGGCGGCAAAACGTGGACGGGCGCCCGATGGATCATCGGACGCGCGATGAAGTTCCCCACCTCCATCCACCTCGCCACCGTCAATTCGTACTCCCAAGCTCAAGACCTCGTCATCCCCGCGCTCACCACCGCGTGCGATGAAATGGGGCTCTCCTACGAATGGACCGGCGGCAAGAACCTCCCGACGCTCTTCATCGATCTCGGCGACGTCCGAGCCGAAATCCGCGTGCGATCGACCGAGAAGTTTCAACGCCTCCGCGGACCCGAGTACGGTTCGTGGTGGGCCGACGAGATCCGCGACGCGAAGCGCGGGTCCGTCGAAGTCGTGCTCGGTCGTCTCCGCTGCAAGCGCGTCGATAAGCCGCGCTACCTTTGGACGACCACGCCGAACGCCCACGACGCCTACATTTACCGCCGCCATCGCAAGGACGCGAAGCTCGTCTCGACGAAGACCGTGAAGCGCCGCGGCGGCGCTTTCGAGATCGGCGTCTATCGCGACCCGCACGGCCGCCTGCTCGTCAACTGCGACACCCGGGCGAACGCTCACGTGCGAGAGGGATACGCCGAGAAGCTCGCCGAGGTGCTTGACGCCAACACCCTCGAGCAGGAGCGCGGCGGCGGCTTCGTGGCGATCGGCAATCGCGTCTATCACTCGTTCGATCGGCGCTTCAATCTCTCCGCTCTCGCGACGTTCGTGCCGTCGGATCCGCTCTTCATCGCCATGGACTTCAACGTCGATTTCTGCGCCGCGGTGCTCATTCAGGAGCGCGTCATCGAAGGGCGCATGCGCTCTCTCGCCGTCGGCGAAATCATCGTCCGCGGCGGTGAAGGCACGCCCGGCGTCATTCGCGTCTTCAAGGCGAAGTTCGGCCGGCGGCCCGGCGACGGACGCCTTTTCCTTCCCGGCGGCCTGACGATCGTCGGCGACGCCAACGGAAACGCGCGGCGATCGAACGGCGGAAAATCGGACTATGCGCAATGGACCGAAGAGGTGGACTGCATCCTTCGCGTCCCGAAGGCGAACGGCGCGATCTCCGATCGCATCAACGCCTTCAACGCCCGCCTGTGCAACGCGAAGGGCGACCGCGATTTTCTCGTGAACCCCGACTGCGAACACCTGATCAACGACCTCGAATCGGTCGTATGGTCCGAATCGAAGCGTGAGCCCGACAAGGACCGCGACCCCGAACTCACGCACCCGAGCGACGCCGCGGGCTATTTCGTCGTCGCGCTTCACCCGATCCGCATTCATCTCGACACCGCACGCCTCGCGCAGGGCGACCGCAATCTTTGGAGGTCCGAATGGAAACCTTGACCGCCGTCAAAGACCCGAACGATTGGCTCGACGTCAAACACGTCCACTATCAGAAAATGGACTGCCTCGAACGGTGGCAGCGGTGGCGCGCGATCCTCGACGGCATGGACACCAAGGAACTGAAAGAGAAGTTCCTGCCGAAGACCGAAGTGGAACTCCAGGCCGACTACGAATTCCGCATCAAGACCGCCGAGTTTCTCGGCGTCACGGACGCGGCGATCAACCGGCTTTGCGGCGCGGTGTTCGGCGTCCCCGCGCGCATCGAATCGAGCAATCAGCTCGTCATGGACTTCGTCGAGAACTGCGACGGCGCGGGCACGTCGATCCTCGACTTCTTCGAATCGTCGTCTCCCGAAGCGCAGGGCATGGGCATCGCCTTCATCGGCATCGACCGCGCGGCGATCATCGGCGAGCCGCCGGCCACGGACGCCGCCGAGCGCGCCACGGGTTCGATGCGCTGCTTCGCGACGCTCTACACCGCCGAGCAGGTGCGCAACTGGGCGTTCGACGAATCCGGACAACTCGCCGCGGTGATCATCGGACGCAAGGTGACGGAGCAAGCGTCGATCACCGCCGACGTCCGCATGTTCGACGAGCGGCGCGTGATCACGAAGACCGACATCACCGTTTGGCGCAAGGCGCTCGACGAGAAGGGCCGACCGAAGGAAGGCGAGGTCTGGCGCGTCTCGACCGGCCCCGTGTCCACCGGGCTCGACATCGTGCCGCTCGTGCCGATTTACGGCCTCTACCACGACCCGATGCGCGGGTGGTCGATTCACGCGGGCACGATGAAGGCCGACATCGCGCGATTCAACGAGGAGACGTGGAGCGCGATCGACCGCTATCGCCACGCGAATCAACTGCTCGTCATCCAGTCGGATCGCGAAATCAAGGAGATCATCAAGAACGGCGTGTTCCGTCTCTTGCGAGAAGAGGACATGAAGTACGTCTCGCCGACGTCCGTCGCGTTCGACGCGCAAGAGAACGCCATCGCGCGGCTCAAGCAAGAGGCCGTGTCGCAGAGCGGAACGAATCCGTCGGCGACGTCGGACGCGCCGAACTCGACGACGGGTGAGTCCGGCATCGCGCAGCGCGTCCGCTTCACGCACACCGAAAAGCGCGCGATCGAATCGCATGCGCGGGCCATCGAAGCGGCGCTCGAGCGCGTGCTCGAGATCGTCGAACTATGGCTCACCAATTCGAAGACGATCGCGAATCCGGCGAAGGTCTCGTTCTTCACGACCTTCGATTCTTTCGAGATCGGCGAGCAGCTCTCCGTCTACGGCAAGGCGCAATACTGGATCCAATCGCCGACGTGGCACCGCGAGATGCTGAAGCGCATCGCGGCGCAGTCGATGCCGGACATGGACGAGGCGGAAAAGAAACAGATCGGCGACGAGATCGACAAGCAGGCCGCGCCGGACCCGACGAAGGATCCCGCGACGATCAACGCCGCCTTCTGAAGTACCGAAGCGAAAATTTGCAGCGAGATATCCGACCCTTTAAAAGGAGCGAGTCGTGCCAAACGACACCACCCCTGACGCGGGCAAAAACGTCAACCCCACCCCTGACGCGGGCAAAAACGTCGAGACGCCGGACGTGTCGAAGCTCGTGGCGGATGCGGTTTCCCCGCTCCTCGCGCAGATCGAAGGTCTCGCAAAAACGGTGAACGGACTCGCGGCTGAAAAGCGCCGCGCGAGCGAAGAACCGAAGAAGGCGGACTCCAAGGCGATCGATCCCGAAGTCGCGACCCTGCACGAAACGGTCAAGAAATTGACCGATCGGAGCGAGGCCGCGGAAAAGCGAATCGCCCTCAAAGACGCCCTCGACCAAATCGGCTCCCAGATCGTCCCGACCGCCCGCGAAGACATCGAGCAGCTCGTCGCCAACAGTCTCGATTTCGACTCCACCGGCAAGGTCGTCGCGCTCGTGAACGGCAAGCACGTTCCCCTCGCGGACCACGTCAAGGCCATCGCGGAGAAACCGCACTTCAAGGCCGCGACGGGCAAGCAGGGCGTGGGCAAGCCGGGCAGCGGCGAGACGGCCAGCGGTTCCAAAAAGATCCAACTCAACCGAAACGACCTCGCAGCAAAAGCGCGCTACGTCAACGAGATCGCGCGCGGTGAGGTCGAGTTCGTGGACTGACGGCCAGAGGCGATTCGCCGTGGCCGTGAAAGGAAACGGCCATGGCGAACGACCTGACAAACGCGATGAACACCATCCTCGCGCGCTCCGCAATGCACCTGAGCAAGACGCTCCTGTTGCCGCGATTCTGCGCGAAGGACTACTCCCCGGATCCCTCCAACCCGGGCGACACGATCAACGTGCCGATCTACCCGGACATCGACGCGGTCGCGGTCTCCCCGAGCGCGACGCCGCTCACCTCGACCGACACCACGCCCACGACGGCGCAGATCAAGATCGACAAGTTCTACCAGACGTCGTTCAACATCACGGACAAGCAGCTCGGCGAAATCGCCTTCGCGCCGGACTTCCTGCCGAAGCAGATCATCAAGGCCGTCGACGGCCTCGGTCGCCAAGTCTCCGCCGACATGTGGCAGAACTACAAGTCGTTCTACGGCTTCGCGGGCGCGGCCGGCACGACCCCGTTCGGCACGGACGAGCAGGAAGGCATCGACCTCGGCACGATCCTCACGAACCAACTTGCGCCGAAGCCGGGCCGTGTCGCCTTCATCGACACCGTCGCCGAAGCGAAGGCCCGCAAGCTCGCCGCGTTCCGTGACGCCTCGCAAGCGAACAGCGATCTCGTGATCCGCGAAGGCCAGATCGGCCGCAAGCTCGGCTTCGACTGGTACCAGGACCACGACGTCCCGCGCCACACCGCGGGCACGATCACGACCGGCCTCGTCTGCAAGGCGGCGACGGCCGTCTCGGTCCCGGCGAACCAGAAGAAGACGCAGACGCTCGTGATGACGACCGCCGCTTCGACGGGCGCGTGCGCCCTGAAGAAGGGCGACATCATCGCGATCAACGGCCAGGCCACCGGTTCGACGTTCGTCGTCCAGGCCGACGCCACGCAGCCGAGCGCCTCGAGCGACGTCTCGGTGACGATCTACCCGTGCATCAACACCGCGCTCGTCGGCTCGGAAGCGGTCACGGTCAAGGCGTCCCACCGCGTCAACCTCGGCTTCGTCCCGGGCGCGATCCAAATGGTTTCGCGTCCGATGACGCTCAACCAGATCGATCGCCTCATCGCGCCGATCGAGGTGTTCTTGGACCCGGTCACGGGTCTCGTGCTGACGATGGAAATCGTTCGCCAGAACGCCCAGACGGTCTGGGTTTTCCGGTGCCTCTACGGCTCCGGCGTGGTCCAGCCGGAACTCGGCTGCCGACTCGCGGGCGCCTGATCCCCGCCGCCTGACGCATAGCCCCCGGGAGCGTTCCCGGGGGCATCTCCGTGCCAACGAGGAAACGTGCCATGGGCTTCGAACAGGTCAACACCATCTGCCTTTTCCCCGGCCCCGAACTCGGCGAAACGCCGCCGTTCCCGATGATTCGCGTCGCCGAAAACGAGGTCTCCGACTACGTCGCGAAGGGATGGACGACCGTCGATCCGGCCGCGCCGGTGGAAGAGAAGCCGAAGGGTAAGGCGAAGAAGTGAGCTATTTCACGCTCACGCCGAACCAGGGACACCTGCAAGGCGAACTCTCCGTCGATCCGGCCCTGAAGACGAAGGCCGAATCGTGGGCCACGCTCCGGATCGACGAGGCCTTCTTCGCGTGGGATCGCACCGTTTGGACCGGCGCGACTCTCCCCGTCCAGATCGCCGACATCGCCGAGAAGCTCACCGTCGGCAAGTACCTCGAATACTGCTTCTCGCGCGGCAACCCCAAGATCGACGCCGACACGCTCTCGCAGCGACTGCTGCGCGAAGGCGAAGCGGCCATCCTCCGCGTCATCGACGCGGGCGGGCCGATCGATCCGACGTACACCAACTACATTCAGCCCCCGGCGTACTCCAAGCCCGCCGGGCGCAACGTGAGGATCATGCGCGGATGATTCGCATCGGCACCCGACAACTCGAAGAGGTGCGCGACGCCATGAGCCCGGAGACGACCTTCGTCGACGCGCTCTACGAAATCGTCCGGGCTCTGCTGGCCATCCAGAACAATTGGTTCTCCGGCGGCGGCGCAAGCGGCTTCCGGCAGCTCTCGCCGGCCACGATCGCGCTGCGATCGCGCGGCAAGGGCTACTACGCCACGGCCCCGGCGTCCGGGGTTTCGGCCTCGTCGCCGTTCGGCAAGTGGACGGGAAACACGCTCAACCACACCACGGGGATCATGGGACGCCTTCAGGTGCGCGTCTGGATCGCCGTTCTCGAGCACGAACTCAAACGGTGGTGGGTGCTCAATTGGTGGGACGAGAAGGAAATCGAGCGGCAGATGGGGGCGATCGTCGATCGTCGGTGGCAACGCATCTTCGACCGTAAGCCGGTCGAACGTTCGCTGAGGGCCGCGTGATGACGACGAACGCCAAAGCCCTTCAAGACATGTTCGACGAGTGCTGGAACTACCTCACGGGGCACGTCGATTTCGCGGCGCTCGGCGTGAAGACGTTCAACGGCATCCGCGGCGAGACGATTTCGATCGGCCGCGACAACTCGATTTCGGCGCTCGACCTTCCGGCGTTCGTGCTGGAACGCCCGCGCAACCTCTATTCGTCGTCCAATCGTGACGACTCGGCGAAACAGCGGGTGCTCAAGTACGCGCTCGACTTCGCCTTCATCTTCCCGGCGGAGTCGTCGGCGCAGGCCAACCCGGCTTATCGCGCGATGAACGCCGAACTCGTCGCCGAGGACATTCTCGGGGCGGATGCGGCGCGTCTCGGCGGCCTCGCGGGCTCGCCGGGCGTGGACGATTACGAAGTCATTCCGGGGGAGACGGACTCGGTTCCGTCGATCTCGAATGACCGGCTGATTTTGTATTGGGTCTCGCGATTCACGGTGGTGCTGACGAAGCAAATCACCTTCGCGGCAGCGTAAGGAGCCGGACATGGGCGTCAAAGCGCAAGACATCCTCTATCGGATCGACCTCCAGGACGATCGCGTGACCGCGGCGGCCTCGCCGGCCATCCTCGACATCATCCCGCAGGCCGACGCGATCGCGCTGAACCCGGGGATCGAGATCATCCAGCTCAACACCGACCACGGCTTGCCGGGCGAGATGTACAGCGATCTCGCGTCGCGCAACGCGAGTGAATTCCCGGTCAAGGTGCTCGCGCTCCCGACGATCATGGGGCGCATGCTCGACGCCGTCTTCAAGCGGAACGCGAGCACGGACGAGCTCTACTATCACCAAATCTCGCGGTGGTGGAATGACAAGCTCGGCAGCTCGACCGACAAGGGAGAGCGCTTCTGGGGCATGCTCTTCAACAAGATCGAGCTTTCGTTCATGCGCGCGGCGAAGAACGAGCCGATCGAGCTCGGGCTCTCGGCGTTCATCAACGCGAAGCGCCGCATCCTGAACGCCGAGACGAACCCGACGACGGATCAATGCAAGTGCCCGCCGCTCGGCACCTCGGGCCTGCTCTTCGACTTCGTTCACGACGGCTCGGTCGATTCGTACGGTGCGGACGACACGGACGTCCGTTCGGTGTCGATCAGCTACGACAACGCGATCAGTCTCGACGCCTTCGCGGACAACGTCGCGGACGCGCCGCTGCATCGCTCGTGGACCGTTCACGCCCCGGGGAATCCCTCGGCGACGGTGAAGGTCGCGCTCCGTCTGAACGACAAGAAGTATCTGACGATCGACGAATTCACGAACCTCCCGGCGGGCAAGCTCCGCATCGCGGGCGTTCACCCGAAGGCGACGTCGATCACCTCGACCTCGACCGTCACGGCGGGCTCGACCTCGACGCAGACGCTTCTCGTGTCGTCTACGACGGGCTTCCTCGTCGGCGACATCGTCCTCATCACGCACCCGACGACGGGATTCTGCACCGCGAAGATCACGACCGTGAACGCGGGCGTCTCGCTCGTGATCTCGGGCTTTGACCCGCGCGTGTCGATGAACGGCGCGTCGGGCGGCCCGTTGACGATCCGAAACATGGCGTTCGGTCTCGTCTTCGATCGCATGGACTTCACGGGCCGCAGCTCGACGAAGCGCGACGGGGCGTTCCAGAACATCGAACTCGAGTACGCGGTGAAGTTGAAGGCCGGATCGAGCTTCCCGCTCGAATACCACGCCTACAACCACGCGAACTCGCGCATCTCGTAATCCGACCCGGAAAAGGAGCATCGACCGTGCCCGAAGTGAAAGTGCCCAACTGGTTCAAGCGCGAATCGTTCGACGTCGCGACGATCGACTTCGGCGACCGCGTTCCCGGCGTGTCGCTGACGATCGCGGATCCGACGGCGAAGGAAACGAGCGAGATGATCGCGACGTTCCGCAAGAACGCCGATCTCCCGAACGGCGGCAACGAGACGGAGATCGCGGCGGCGTGGCTGAAGGCTTACGCGGTCGAGATCAAGGGCGAGAGCCGGATCAAGGTCTTCAACGAGGACTTGCCGCCGAAGGGCGCGCCGCTCGAAAAGTGGACGGCGTTCGCGGCGCAGATCAAACACAAGCACCTCACGCGGATGATCAACGGCATCGGCATGTTCCATCGTGAGGCGCCGGAAGTGGGAAACGACTAGCGCGGGCCGTTCTGCGGGCGATCTTGGGTGATGACTGCTGCGACTCCGTTGACCAGGGCACGGGGAGCGGAGTCGAGGATGATCACCGGGAGGACTCGGGGACGGTCTGCGCGGTCCTTCATTGCGCGAGGACGGGAGCGACGCCTGACGGTCGTCCGCTCGCGAGGCAGGGGGAGATCTTTCGCGCGCTCGTGGAAGCGGCGCATTCGGCGATCTCGGTGCAGGCGAGGATGAACACGCAGGTGTTCCTCGAAATGACGAAGGCGATGGGGGCGATGACGTGACGGCGACCTTGACGATCAAAGCCGAAGCCGCGGGAGCGGTGAGCGTCCTTGAGGGGGTGAACCGCCTCATCGACGGATCGGTGAAGGCGTCGGAGAGGCTTGCGGCGGTCACGGCGACGATCCGCGGGCATTGGTCGAACATCTCCAATGACCTCAGCGGCATTCTCCGCCAGGTGCAGGCGGTGGCGCAGGCGACGCAGCAAGTCGCCGGGGCCGCGAACTACACGCACGCGGGATTCCTTGCGTCGCTCGGTGCGGCGCAACGCCTGAGCGCGGAGCTTTCGAAGATCCGTGCGGACGCGATCCAGGCCGCGCGGGCGATGAACGGGATTCGTCCCCATGGCGGCGGATTCGGCGGCTCGACGTTCACCGGCGGCACGGGCGGGTTCACGTTTTCTCCCGGGAACAGCCCGCCATCGCTTCCGAGTCTTCCGGCACCGGCACCGGCCGGCGCGAGCGGAGGTAGTTCTTCCGGTGGCGGTCTATTTTCGGATCGCAATCGTTCGACCTACGGCTCGGGCATCGGCGATCTCGGCGTCGGAAGTGCGATCTCGGCGTCGGTGCGTCGCGGCGCGGATCTCGTCGAATCGGCCATCGGAAAATCGCTGCGCTTCGCGTGGCGAGAATTCGAAATGGCCGCGAAGACATCCGTCGCCGTCGTCGCCGGTCTGATCGGAAATTCCATTCGTCTCGCGATGGAAGCCGAACCCATTTCGGCAGGATTCGGAACGCTCACGAAGTCCAACGGCCTCGGTGATCAGGCAAAGGTCCTGAAGGAGCTTCAAGAGGCCGCAAAGGGAACGATCTCCGAACTCTCGCTCATGGAGTCCGCCAATAAGGCGCTGATGCTCGGTGCGGCGAGCACGACGGAAGAATTGAAACTGCTCATCGAGGGCGGTCGTCGCCTCGGTAAGGCGATGGGACTCGACGCGAAGGAGGGATTCGAACGTCTCGCGACCGGCATCGGGCGTCATTCGTCGAAGATCCTTGACGACCTCGGTATCGTTTTAAAATCGCAGCAGGTTTACGACGACTATGCGGCGATTCACAAGACCACCGCCGACAAGCTCTCTGAAGAAGAAAAACAACTCGCGTTCGTCGGCGCGGCGTACGCCAAGCTCACCGAGTACATGGAGCGCGAAGGCGAAGAGCAGGATTCCGCGACGGAGAAAGTTCAGCGCGCGAAGGCCGCTTTCTCGGATCTCTCGGTTCACTTCGGTGAGAAGTTTCTTCCCGCTATCGGTGAAGTCGCCGACAAGTGGGCGGTGTTCATGCGCTCTCTGAGCGCGGACGATCTTCAGGCCGGAATGACGAAGGCCGTCGAAGTCGCGAAGCAGGCGGCCAAATCCGCATCGTCCGACTTCACCAATCTTCTCGGCTCGACTTGGAAGGCATTCACCGATCCGTCTAAGGGCGCGTTCGAAATCGTCGGCTATCGATTCGAACAGTGGATCAATTCGGTTGAGGCGAAGTTCCTTCGCATGTGGTCAAAGATCACGAGCATCGTCGATACGATCATGGTTGACATTCAGGGCGGAATCGCGATCGCGACCGGATCGGACACGCTTCTCGATAAAGCCGGATCGAATGCGGACAAGCTGATCGAACGATGGAACGCTCCGATCAAAGCCGCCGAGTCCGAAAACAAGAAGATCGAAGACAAGATCAAGAAGATCGTTCTTCCGAAATCGACCGATCAGGGCGATTCGGCTCCCCAAGGTCCTGCGGCGTACTACGGATCTCTCGCGAAAGCCGGAGGGCCGACCGAAAGCGGAATGACGACCGCGGCGAAGCAGGCCGAAGCGACTGCCCGCCGCGAGGCGCAGCAGGCGATGGAGAAGGCCGAAAAGGAATCCAAGGACGCCGCGCGCGAAGCTCTGCAAAAGGAAATCCGCGCGCGTGAAGACGTCATCCGGCAAATCGAGCGCGAGAACAGCGCGATCGAAGATCGCATGCGCGATCTCGACGCGGCACGCACCAACGCGAACGCCGCTCTCGCCGGATTCGACGATCCGAACAAGACCGTCGCGTCACGGCTGAACGATCTTTCGAGCGAGCTTCGAAAGTACCCGGACACCTTCAAGCGCATCGGAGATCGCATCGCCGAGAACGGCGATCAGATGGCCGACGCCATGAAGCAATGGGACGACGAGTTGACCAAGACGCTCGCCGATCTCAATCGCGGCATCCAGCGACAGGCGCAATCGTTCCTTCAGGAAGGGCCGCAAGACGGCGAATCGGTGCGCGTCCGGTCCCTCAAACGACGCGCGCAAAAGGAACAGCGCCAGTACAACAACGACCTGATCAACGGGGCGTTTCGTTCGCCGTCGCTCGATTCGATCGGTGGCGACTTCGGCGGTTTCGGTGCGCAGAACACCGAGCGGAATCCGCGCGTGCTCAATCAGAGGTTCCCGGGTCTGGAACGCGCGCTTCTCGGGCTCCGCGGCAACGACGGGACGACGCAGCTTCAGCAAGTGCAAGAGCACGTGAACGAAGTCGTGCAGCAGCACTTGGAAGAACTGAAGAAGGCGCGGCAGCAGCAGGGCGAGTTGTTCAAGGAACAGGCCAATGCGCACGCGGAGCAGAAGAAGACGCAGACCGAGATCACGAATCTATTGAAGCTCGCGTCTTCGAATTACGCCGAACTCGCTCAAACGAGCGCGGCGAACGCGAAGGAGATTCAATCGATCAAGCGTGAAATGGAGAAGACGGCCCAACAAGTGAGGTCCCTCAAGTGAGCGACAACGGATCGCGCCTCTACTTCAAGGGCCTCCGCCTCGGCGACTACCGCCGCGCGCCCGAATCCATCGCGCTCATCACCACGCGCCCGCAATTCATCGATTCCGTCGGCGGAAACGAGGCCCGCGTCTTCACCACCGGCGCGAATGCCCGTTACGAATGCACCGCCGAGATAGCCTTCAAACGCGGTTTCTCGACGTCCGAATCCTCGTCGCAGTTCTGGGATCGTCTCCGCACGTTCCTCAAGGACGTCAAGACCGTCATGACCTACGGCGGCGGCAAGGCGCAGTTCGGCGTGCTCTCCGTCGTGCGGGACCCGGACGGCTCGCGCACCGGCACGCGCGACGCCACGCAATCCGTCGGCGCGATCTCCGCCGGTTCCAACGTCGTCGTCTCCGTCAATCCGGCGGTGAACTGGTCCGGGCATCCGTGGATTCTCGTCGCCGAGGTCGCGGACCCGACGAATTACGAGATCATCGCGCTCGACTCGACGAACTTCGGCGCATCGACCGTCACGCTCGACTTGACGAAGTCCTACGGCACGACCGTCGACATCTGCCGCCTCGAATGGCTCTGGACCGAGTGCGCGATCACCTCGCGGATCGAACTCCCCGTCAACGGCCCCGCTCCGCAAAGTTGGATCTCCGGCGTCCGCCTGACCTTTGAAGGCGTCATCGATCCGACCAACGGAGGCATCACCTAATGGCGGTCGATGCCCTCACCGAAAAGAAGCTCCGCATCACGTCGGCCGCGGCCGCCGGCCAAGTCGTCGTCGTGCAAGACGGATCCGCCGCGGACGCGACGGCCACTATCAAGATCGACGACGGCTTCGAAAACGGCTACGACACCGGCCTCGCGATCGACGGCTCGGCGCTCCGCGTCGTCTTCGACCTCGAGGAAATCGAATCCTCGCGCACGGGCAAGACGTTCACGTTCAGCGTGCAAGATCACCTGAACCGGAACTCGCTCGCGCTCGGCCCCGGCGACAAGGTCGAGTTCTGGGCGACGAACGCCGCGGCCCCGACGGCCTTCGGCGGCACCTTCCCGGCGTGGCACTCGGCGAACCTCGGCGCGGTGCAATCGCTCCTCTTCTTCGGCTTCATCACCGACGTGAAGCGCATCGAACGCACGGGCGGTTACGCGGCGTTCCGCGTCACGTGCGCCGACGCGATCCAGCGCGCGAACGTGATCAAGCTCCAGCAATCGAAGCCGAACGACGTCACGATTCCGTGGGTCGTCTTCAACGTCGATGCCGTGGACGACGCCGATTGGTTCATCGCGATCAAGAAGTATGACGCGGCGTCGTCCGATCCCGCCATCAAGTACGGCTACGGGTGGCCGAAGGACACGACCGCGGCGCGGCTCACGCTCACCGAGGTGCTCGAATACCTTCAATCGGCCTATCAGGCCGACTTGTACGATCGCGGCATCATCGCGGGGGCATCCGACGACCTCTTCGACGCCACCGAGATCGCGCAGTTCTCGAGCATCTACCCGCCGAAGACCGTTTTCGAGAACACCGGCTTCGGCACCGCCGTCCGGTCGCTGATCGCCGCGAACGCCCCCGACTTCGACGTCTTCGTGGATCCGCGCTCGCGACAGTGGCGATTCGTCCCGACGGCGCGCGACATCGTCGCGGGAGGTTTCGCGACGATCGATTCCGTCGTGACTCCCGGCGAGAAGTTCAAATGCGACGACGTTTCCATGTTCGCGACGAGCGGCACGGGCTCGACGGTGCGCATGCAGTCCTCGACGGACCCGCGCGCCTCCGAGGTGGTGGACGTCGCGGCGGTGAACACCGGCACGAGCGAGATCACCCTCGCGACGCCGACCGCCTACACGTACGCCGCGGGCGATCTCATCCTGCCGATGTACGCTTGGGACAACCGTCCGCCGGCCGTCGAGATCGATCTTGAGGACGACTGCCGGGACAACGACCTCTCCGTCGATCTTCGGAGCGTCTACACGGCAGTTTCGATCGTGGGTCGGCGGCAGAAGACCGAGACGGTTCAAGTCTCGCAGACGGCCGACGCCACGTGGAAATGGCGGCTCGGCAAGGCGTACGACACCGCCTTCGAAGCGAACTATCGGCCGCACGCGCACGACAACCGGCGCGCGGACCGCGGCGCGGACGGCCTCGGAATCGTCATCTATCAGATCGAGACCATCGGCAGCGGGGCGGACGCCTTCACGCGCCTCTATTTCTCGGAGCGCACGAGCCTCTACGGCAACGATCACGACGTTACCGACAACACGCTCGGGCAGGCCGAATGGACGGGCGCGGCGTTCCACCTCCTGACCTACGCCGCGGGCGTCACGAACTGCGAAGGCCAGTCGATCAGCGCGACCGTGGCGAAGTTCGCACGCTCGGGATGGATCGACAGCGCCGAGACGATCCGGCGGTTCCGCATCGACCTCGACCGCGATCTCCTCGCGACCGTCCCGGCGATCAAGGGCGAGCAGACCCATTCGACGACCGGCGATCGTTTCGAGCTCACCTCGAGCGAGATCTTCAAGCCCGCGAACCCGAACAAGCGATGGCTCGTCGGCGCGGCGTGGAAGATCGAAAACACCACGGCAGCCGACGAAGCGCGATGGCTCGACGCCGACGGATGCCCGCCGGAGGTCGCGTTCACCGGGCAGAACAACCAAGTCACGACGCTTTCGGCCGCGCCGATCGAGCGCACGACGGACGCGCCGCGAACGTTCGACGAGCTGGTCAAATACGCCGGGATCACGAACCCCGGCATCGACGGCGCTCCGCGGGTTTGGCTGATCAAGCCGCCGGACCCGCCGCCGACGTTTGAGCAGCTCTGCGCGAAGCTCCCGCCGCCGGACTTCACGCCGCGCACGTTCACGATGACGCAGAAGCATTTCACCCACACGGTCCTCGAGGCGCGCTCGCCGGCCGCCGGGTTCATGGGGACGGCGTGGCTTTGGCACAAGCATGCCGAAGTGCTTCAGCTCGTTTCGGATCGATTCGAAGACGAGTCGCAAACGGAGCAATTCGGCCTGATCGCCGAGGCCATCCGGGCGCGGGTCTCGGAGCCGCATTACTACGGCTCGCTCTCGCTCGTGGGCCTCACGCGGTGGTTCCCGCTGATCGATCTCGGCTTCCGGGTCACGTTCGGCGGCGGAGACACGGGCATCGTTTCCGGCGTCGTGACGGAGCAGCGGCGGTTCTGGGGTCTCGTCCAGACGATCCGCTACTCCCTCAAGGAAGGGACGGTCTCGCTCTCGTTCGAATCCTCGGGCTTCGCCGAGTCGATCAATCGCGACCTCTTCGAACGGCAGTTCGTCTCCGAGACGGCGGAGATGAAGGCGATCAAGGCTAACCTCGAGCGGCTGCAAAAGACCGTCAACTGCGTGATCGCCCGGCCCCCGGCGCGGACTCCGCAGGTGACGCAGGGGTGCAACGTCTCCCATTCGTCGCAGAGCGTCGTGCGGAAGACGACGACGATCGACCCGAAGCAGATCGCCACGGGCCTCGGCGAAACGTCGCTCGGCGCTCCCACGATGAGCGCGGGGGCCATCTCGGGCGACCCCGCGAGCAATGCGGGCTCCTTCGCCTTCCATCCGCAGTTCGTCGTCGAGAGGAACTATCTCGGCAAGGCGTTCGGCATCGTCGTACCTTCCGGCACGATCATCGGCGGCACCGAAAGCGCCGGCCGATTCATCCCGTCGGCGACAATTCCGGGCGATCCGATCGGCCTCCCGCAGCACACGGCGGACAGCGTCAACGAAATCGCGCTCGCGATCCTCGGCGTGGATCTCCTGACGCCGAAAGGCTCGACGCTCGTCGAGACTGGCGCCGGATCGACGACGACGGTGATTCAGCTTGCGGCCGCAATTCCGGACGACGGACGTTTCGTCGGCGGCTTCATTGAATTCCGCGCCGGCAGCGTCGCGCGGCCTCCGTACACGATCGCGTCTCACACGGCCTATTCGGTCACGTTGACGGGCGCGATGAGCGAGGCGGCCCCGGGCGTCGGCATGGCGGCGACCCTTTGGGCGGCCCGCCTCCCGACGTTGAACCCGATCGACTTCCCCGACGGCGGGCGCATGCTCAAGGACCGCACGGGGTCCTACTTCGTCGCGACGAAGGGCCGATTGATCCCGGCGACGCTCGTGGGCACGACGCTTTCGAAGGCGAGCTCGACGACGGCCCCCGACCTCGGGGTCGTCACGAAGAAGGCGTTCGACGGCATCGTGATCGATCACGAGGTTTGGATCGACTGTTCGGCGAATCCGTCTTTCGACGGCGGATCGGGCACGATCGCGGCGACGAACCCGAGCCAGACCGCGGCGACGACGTACAACCAAGACCTTTCGATCTACTACATGCTTGATGGATCGAAGCGCGGAAACCTGATTCAGTTCCGGTTTCCGACGGACCTCGACGAGACGAGCCCGGTGTCGTTGGTCGCGGTCTATCGCCTTTCGGGCGCGGTCGGCGCGACGCCGAACGTCGAGATCGGCGTGGACATGATCACGACTCCGCCCTTCAAAGCGCCTTCCGTCGGCACGACGGCGGCGGTCAAGACGGTCAAGAGCATGGACACGCTCGGCGCGGTGAGCGGCGAGATCGTGATGCACGACTGCGGCAACATCTACTCCGCGGCGACCGGATTCAGCGGGGCGCTCCTGCACGGCATGGTCTACCGCGACGCAGCGGGCGCGGGCGACAACTACACGGGCACGCTCCACATGATCGGCGTGACGCTTCGCATGAAGCGGCGCATCGGCGGCAGCGATTCGAACGGCAACCGACTCGGCGGCGAGGACGGCGAAGACACGGCACGGTTCCTGATGGCGGGCTAAAAAATGGCGAACAACATCGACGTCAAAGACGCGAGCAGCACCACGAAGACGATGAAGACGACGGACAATGCGTCCGTCCACACTTCGCACGTCAACGTCGATGCCGTGATTCCCGGCACCGGCGCGACCAATCTCGGAAAGGCCGAAGACTCGGCGCACACCTCGGGTGATACGGGCGTAATGGCGCTCGCGGTGCGGCGTGACACGCTCGCGGCGTCCTCGGGCACGACCGGCGACTACGAACCGTTGCAGACCGACGCGAACGGTCAACTCCGCATCGTCCCCGAGGTCAAGCCGCTCCCGACGACGTCGGGCGGGTGCTCGAGCTATTCGAAGCTCTCCGCGGGCACGTCGGCCGACGAAGTTTCGGTCAAGGCGACGCCGGGCCAGATCTACGGCATCCACGTGTCGAACATCAACGCGAGCCCGCGCTATCTGAAGATCTACAACTCGGCGACGGCCCCGACGCTCGGCGCGGGAACGCCGGTCCGCCGGATCAAGGTCGCGGCGAATTCCGAACGGGACATCGTTTTCCCCGTCGGCCTCGAAATGACGACGGGCATCGCCTTCGCGCTCACGACGGGAGCGGCGGACAGCGACGCGAACCGGGTCGCGGCGAACGACATCATCGTCGAATTGGACTACAAGTGATGCGCTACATCCTCGAAAAGTTCGTCGCGGGTCACGAGGTCGTTCTCTCGGACACGGTTTACGAGTCCGACGGCATCACGCCCTTCAACGGCTCGCTCTACGAAGTCATCGGCAAAGGCGTGGACATTGCCGACTCGGAGACGACGGTCGAGTTCACCGGCACGATCAATTCGGTCGGCGCGCTCACCGCGACGCTCACGAGCGCCACGACTCTCGACCTCGGAGGCAAGACGATCCGATTCGACGTCTTCCTGAAATCGGGTCCGTTTGAGTTCTGCGTCTTCTCCGGGTTCTTCACCTTCACGGAGCGCGTCACGCCATGAACGCCATTCTCCCGCGCAAAGGTCGCGCACCGCTCAAAGCACCGTCGGACGCTCCGACTCGACGCTACGTCGCGGCCTCGTCGCTCTCGACGGCGGCGGGTGAGGACGCTCAACTCGTCATGGCCGTCGCGTGGAAGCGGACCTCGCGCGGCACCTTCATCACGAACAGCACCGGCAATCCGATGATCGTTTCTCTGCGATCGCCGACGGCGTTCGCGGTGCGCTTCGGGTCCGGCGAGAACACCGACACGAACCTCGACGGCGACCGGCACCGCCCGCGCATGGGATGGATCGCCCTCCGCGCCTTCACCGACTTCTCGAATCGCGGGGCGTGGACCTACGTCCGGCCGACGTACTCCCCGGGCGGCGGCGCGTTCATTCACGAGTTCGACGGCAATTCTTTCGTCGAGATCCGGCCCGTCGGCCCGTGCGATGCCGAAGGCGCGTCCCCGGCGCTCGAATCGATGCGCACGAGCGAAGAGGGCGGCGTCGCGGACCGCGGCATGTGGTGGGAGGTCGAAGGCTTCTACGTCAACGACGAGGCGGTTTTCGACGTCGTGCGCATTCCGAACTTCCCGATCGAAGTGCTCACCTTGAGCGATTCGAACGCGGGCGGTTACGTCGATCCCGAGTCCGGCGGCGACTACTACGGCATCGAAGCCCCGCGGAACGCCCTCATCGGTCAAGGCACGTCGATTTCGTACTGGGACAAGCGCGGGTCGAACGTCCAGTGGTACCAAAAGCTCCTCGACGGCTACTGTGACGCGCGCGGCCTCTACCTCGACATCGCGACCGAGAACCACGGCGGCGCATGGCAATCGGTCTGCGGCCCGAACACGCGCGCGAACCTCGAAGGCTTTTGGCCGGGCGTCTATCAGGACGTGGTCGATCGGTACCTGACGCCGTTCCAAGACGGCGATTCGATCATCGGCGGGGCCTACCACCTGAACGGCGGCGCGTGGCGGCCGGGCCTCATCATGCCGTTCTCGTTCGCGAACGACCTTCTCCGCGGGCTCTATGAGATCGCCGGGCTCTTCGGGGCGTCGGGCGAAGCCTACTTCCGCGGCTCGACGCTTCAGGCGAACGTCAAGGCGCTCGCCGATTCGCTCCTCACGACGTTCCCGGACGCCAAAATGTGCGCCGTGACGTCGACGCAGACCGACGCTGGGGCGGGCGGCGCGACCGACACCATGGCGCGCGTGCGTCTCGCCTTCACGGCGGGCGGCGGATCCGGCCGCGCTTTCCAGAACGGCGCGACGTCCGGTGCGGAAGGCGCGACGGGTCTTTTCCTCGCGCTCTCGGACTACGCGGCGACGACGGGCATCACGACTTCGCTTTCGTCGTCGTCTCCGAAGCTGCACTACACCGACAGCGAACACACGAAGATCGTGGACGTGATTTCGCCGATCTTTTGCCCGTGGTTCGACACGGCGCGCGGCGTGATCTACGTGGACGGCGTCGCGGGCAACGATGCGAACGCGGGGACGTTCGCGCTCCCGAAGAAGACGATTCCGGCGAGCGGCTACACGCGGCTCGGCCTGAAGCGCGGCTCGTCGTACGGCTCGATCACGGTCCCGGCGTCCGGCACGTCCGGCGTGCCCACGACTTACTTCGCGTGGGGCACCGGATCGGCTCCCGTCGTGACGGCGATCAACACGAACGCCAAGTCCAACGTCCTCATTCACGGCATCGACGTGAACGGCATGGTGACGATCGCGAGCGGGACGGGGCTTCGCGTCGTGCATTGCACGGTCCGCGGGAGCGGCACGCACGGGTTCTCGATCACTGGCGGGACGGTCACGATCGACTTCACCGAGATCCATTCGAACACGAACAACGGCATCAACATGACGTCGGGGACGGTGACGACGCGGGGTCTCGTCGTCCACGGCAACGAGCACGGCGTGAAGGTCGCGGGAGGCACGTTCACCGACGACCGATCGCACATCTACGACAACACGAAGCGCGGCATTTGGACCGCGGGCGGGACGGTGGTCTCGACGAATTCGAAGCTCGCGATGATCGCTACGCCTCCCGTCAACGACATCGCCGACCTCACGACCTTCCACGGCGCAAGCTACAACGACGGCGGAACGGCGAAGTTTTACAACTGCTTCTTCTTCAACGGCACGCACAATGGGCGCTTGTCCTACGCGATCCGCGCTCTCTCGAGCGGGCAGACGACGATCAAGAACTGCGTGTTCGATCGCGTGCGCGTCGAAACGACCCCCTACATCCTCGTCGAATCGGTGGGAGCCTCAGGGAACATCGCGGCGGCATCGAACAACGTCTATCTGGGCGCGTCGGACATCGACATTCTCTTCGGCTACGGCGCGTCGTGGGCGGCCATCCTCGGCAACCTGAAGACGTTCGCCGGGTGGACGGCGTTGACGGCGCGCACCGGCGGAATGGACGCATCGAGCGCGCGGGTGACGGACGAGTCCGGCGCTTCGGTGTCGTCGTCGATGGCCGATGACTTCGCCTTGATGCCGACCGCGCTCGCGGGCGCCGGAGCGGATCTCTCGGCGACGTTCACGGTCGATTACTTCAAGCGAACCCGCACGGCGTGGGACGTTGGACCTTGGGCGAATTGAGGGGCGGACGGATGGCAACCGATGCCGAGAGGCTACGCATGGTCGAGATGAGAGTTGAGGTCGAAGCTCAGAAGTCCGAGAGCCATTGGAACGAGCAATGGCAGCGGAACCGCGAGACGGCGGCGGAACAGACCGATCAGCGGGAGCAGCTTCAGACCATTCGAGAAACGAACGCGCGCGTCGACGAGAACCTCAAGGCGATCAAGCATCTCTTGTGGGCGATCGGCGGCGCGATCGGCGTTTACGTGTTGCAGGGCGCTTACCAGTTGTTGACGAAAGGACACGGACAATGAGCGGAACCTACGAAGTCGAGAAGACGGACGAGGGCGTTGCGGTCACTCTCACCCCGGAGAACGGCGGAGAGCCCGTGCGTCTCTTCGTGACCGGCAACGCGGCGCACGTCACCGTCGGGAGCGCGACGAGCGGCCCGATGACGCAGCAAGGCCAGAGCGGCCAGACGGCGGCGGCGGCGCTGCGGGCGGCGCTCTGATGCTGCAACGCTACGAACTGCACCGGACGCACGGGGAGTACTTCCTCGACACCTTCGACGGCCAAGGCACGCGGACGACGCACCGCATCGCCGGGAACACGGCGACCGAGGTCCCCGATCAACCGAAGCCGCGGACCGTCGTCGCGAGCGGCAACGGCGAGTGGAGCGAGGGGCCGGGACTCGTCGAGTTCCGGGCTCCGAATTGGAAGCTCCGCATCGAAGGCGAGCGCGCGACGGTGCGCACGGGCGACGGGGCGGACGTCCCGCATCTCTTTTCCGGGATCGGCGTCGGAAGGACTGGCGAGAGCGCGGTCGCGCGCCTCGACGGCTTCTTTCGATTCGAAACCGGCGGCGGCTGCTGAGTGCTGCGGCGGCGGATGTGGCTGCTCTTTGCCGTGTTGGGACTGAGCGGGTGTTCGACGTGGGAGGAAGTTCACCTTCACGTCCGCGCCGACGCCGGGCTCCCCGCGCCGTTGCCGAATCCGGGCGTTGAATTTGGTCTCGATCTCGGCCGACAACCGGCCGGAAAGGTCTCGAAAAATGAAGTGGATGAAGCAATCGCTGATCGCATTGCTGATCGCGTGCTTGCCGTTTTGCGTGGTGGTGGCGACGGCCCTCACGCTCCCGTCGTGCCAGTTCGTCGAGAAGGCGGCCGGTGACGGCGTCGAACAGCGGGTGGGCGAGAAGATCGCCGAGCAGCTTCCCGCCGAGAAGCAGGCGGAATTCAACGCCGCGTGGCCGACGGACAAAAAAGCGGCTTTGGCGGTTGCCGCGGAGTCACTTGGCGTCGAAAAGCTCGCGGCGCTGATCACGGGCGAGAACGCGGCTCTCGCCGCCGAGATCAAGGCGGGCGGCGTCGAAGTGCTGAAGACGAAGGGCGTGGCCGTGGGGATCGCTTTGGCCGGCGCGCTCGCGACGTGGCTCTCGCAGCGGTCGCGGAATAAGTGGGTCGGCGTCGCCTCGACGGTAATCCACGGCGTCCAAGGGTTCCTCGAGTCCGGCCCCGAGGGGAACGCCGAACTGATGGCGAACATCAAGACGGCGGCGATCGCGAACGGGAACAAGGCGGAACTCGACTCCGTCGTCGGGCCGGTGCTCGCGAAGATCGACAAGCGTCCCGTGGTGAATCCGGGGAGCATGCCCGCGGCGGCGACCGCCTAATCGAAAGCCTCGGATCGGTAGAGCCGAGTCCCAACGCCCGTCCTCCGACCGCAACGCGGGGGGCGGGCATTTTCGTTTGCGGTTCAACGCGCCTCGACGACCGTCCGGCAGCGCCAGTGGTACGGCGGAAGCCCCACCGACACGAAGAAGTTCCGGAAGACCTCGGCGTCCGTGATCCTGGCCCCGGGGGCGCGGTCTTGGGCGAGCTCTTCGCGCGCGGCCTTCATGCCCTTCTTCGATAGCGGAATGAACCGCCACGCCCGAATCATCGCCTCCCGGTCCTGAGCCGTCACGGCGGCGCGGAAGTCGCGCAGCTGCCGCTCGACGCGCTCCATCCGGATCACCTTCCCGTTCACCCACCGGCAGAACGTCGTCGTCCGCTCGTCCATCGGGTTCCGGGCGACGAGCACCCGGACGCCCGCGGCCTTCGCGGCTTCGAAGATCCCGATATTCGTCTGCCGGTACGCCCACGCATCGACGATCGTCCGCGAGAGGGCGGCGTTCGGGTCCGATACCACCCGGTCGAGATCGGATTGAAGCTCGATCAGGGGTAATTTGGGCGCCGCCGCAGCGTCGGTGGGCGGCTGAGGCGTCGGGGCGGGCGGGATTTGCGCAGGGATTACGCGCCCAGGGCGATCGGCAGGCGGAACGACCAACGTGACGTCCGGCAGGGCGGGCGGAATAGGCGCGTACCTATCGCGATTCTCGACGTACCGATTCACGGCATCGATGAGGCGGCGGCCCATGAAGGTGCCGTCCAGCCGGGCGCGGCTCATGAATTCGAGTTCGAAGAGCCCCAGACGGCCCCCGGTGGTGAAGGTTCCGCCGAGCGCCGCGCCCCCGATGCCCACCCGCGAGGCCCCGAAAGCGAGGAGGCGGGACGCGGATCGGGTGATCCGGGCGCGGGTCGTGGCCGGCAGAGGTTCGCCGGTGCGGCGGCGCAGCAAGAGGAGGAGAAGCAAGAGCAGGGCGGCGGCGCTCGATTTTTGCCCGCGGCGCTCGTCGGCCTCGACTTCGTCGATGAATTCGGCGACGGCGCGGAGGGAAGTGGTGCGCCAGTGTCGATGGATGGGGGAGGTGATTCCGTCGATCTCGTCCTCGACGGTGGGGATGTCGGCGGTGGCGTTCATGGCCGGAGTTTACCACGCCTGAACGGTCGGGAAATAAGAAGGGCCGAGAGCGTTGATGCGCTCCCGGCCCATGATTCGACTTTAGCTGTCTTGAGAAACGCGCGGGCTTTTGGGGCGACCGAGCGGAAAAGTCGAATCACTTTTTCGATTGAGAATTTGCACAGCGCGCACGGGGTGGGGTTCATTGTCCTCCCCGAAGAGTGTATCCCAAAAGGAACGCCGCGACGAGCGCGCAGGCGGCGACGTAGTTATCCGGCCAATGAATCGCCATGCCGACGATCACCATGACGAGCGCGATGATGATCACCGCGGCGCACCCGATGATGCCCATGAACGGGTCGTCGGGGCCGTAGACGCCCATCACTCGCCTCCCTTCGCCGCCGCATCATACGTCGCCGCAAAAATGTCCGGCTTGCACGGGTAGAACTCGCCCTTGACGCCCTTGATGATCCAATCGCCGATGTCGGCGCGCATCTCGCCTTCGAGCGTCGGGATGAACACGCATCCGGTGTTCTCTCCGCATTTGCCGCCGCACCAGATGGCGAGAATGATGCCGTTGGTTTCGCACAACTGGCACGCTTCGATGACCACGGGCTTCTTTCGAAAGAACGGCATCACTTTCCTCCTTCGTCGTTCGCCGCCGCGCCGGGGACGCGCTTGTTCCATCCACGCATCGCGTCCTTCTCGATTCTCCTTCGCGATGCACGATCGAGCATGAGCCAACATCGCTCGCATCGGCCGTAAGTCGGATGGTACGGATCATCGTAGAAGGTCCTGCCGCACTCGGCGCATGTGCATTCGGCCATGTCGTAGCTCATTCTGCCGCCTATCCTTTCGCCGCCGCGCCGTCCACGAGCGGAACCTGAATCGGCGTCCAGTGGGTGTGATACCCGGGCCATTCTGTGCTGAGTGGCGACCCGACGTAAGGCGGCTCCACCAAGGGAAACTTCCACCACAGGACTTCGCCGATGTCCTCGTGCCAATCGTCGAGTGGGCGCGGGCGCAGAGCATCGAGCACATCGACGGCGGGGGCGGGGCGGGAGCGGATGGCCCGCAAGGCGCAAGACTGGGCGCGGCGCGAATCCGCGTTGTTGGCCGAGAACTCCTCGGCAACAGCCCGCGCGCACGCCTCCCGCTCCGCTTGCACGGCGGCGGCGAGGGCGGATTCTCGCGATTTCTTTGCCGCGTCGAGTAGCCCGGCATCCATCACCCGGTCGACTTCGGCGCAAGCTTTGTCGAGCGCGTCCGTCTCCGCCGTCTCGCACCCGAACGTATCACACCGAAACGGTTCGACGGCGGCGCGGAGTTGTTGCGCGGCCAAGAGGATGAAGTCGGCCATGATCGAAAGATGCTCGGTCTTGCTCATTTCACGCGCTCCCAGACGCCATTGACTCTGTCGACGCCAAACTTGCGAGTTTCGGCGACCCCGAACGAATCCTCGATCTCACGCGCAAGCTCTGCAATGCACTCCGCATCCTTCGCGGCGTCGGCCTTGAGGCGGGCGATTTCGGCCGCAGCATCGCCAATCATCGTAGGCTTCTCGCACCCGATCAGCGAGCACACGAGATACCCGGCGTCGTCGATGATTAGCGTGTCATGCCCGCACGACGGGCAGCGGGTTTTGATTTGGGCGCTTGTCTTGATCTCGCGTTTCTTTTCTCGCTCATCGCACGTGTAGCATGTCCACTGGCGCGCGAAGTCGTCGAAATATTTCACCGTGCCGCAATTCGCGCATTTGTCGCTCATTTGACCCGCTCCCACTTCCCCGCGACTTTGCGGAGGCCATATTTCGCCGCCATCATCAAGTCTCGTTCGTACGGGTCGCATTCAAAGTGCAGCGCATCCGCCAACCGCTGCACCATCTCGTTCGCGGCGGTGTTCTCGGCCTTCAACCGCGCGACCAACTTGGACAGGTATATCGACCCAACATTGAACGAACTCAGCGTACCCGCCAACCGCTGCACCAGGTCGCGCTCGGCGGCGAGGTCGGCGTGCAATCGGTTCAACTCCTTGACGACGTGCGATCCGTCGCGGCCCCATGTGCGATCCTCGGGTTCCGTGAGCAAGCACTGGAATCCGTCCGGCCCACGCAGCAGATCGTAGTTGTCGTAGGGGTCGCGGTCATCGTTGTCACGGTAATATGCCTTGTCGCTCATTCGCCAATCTCCTCGACTTGGCCGCCGACGATGTAATGCGCTTCGTCGTCGTGCATCCACGGCCCCTTCGTCGCCTCCGCATCCAAGTGGAGCGTCTCGGCGATGATGCGGTCGGATTCGGTCATTTGCCCTGCTCCTTCGCGGGCAAGTAGTGGTCGGCCATCTGCTTCGCCAAGCTCAACAACGGTTCCGTCTCCTTTTGCCCGATGTGCGGAGCGCCGCGCGTCACGAGAGCGGCCAACAGCCGCATCGCGCATTCCCGCTCAAACCGTGCGCGCTCGTCGATCACGAGCGATTGATGCCATCGCTCGACCGATCGGCATTGCGCCTCGGCATTCTCCGCGCGGGCCTTCCACTCATCGCGGTTCTTCACGACTTCGTCGAGCAATGACACCGGGA
>JACCDG010798639.1_pt1 | contig 30538 bp, 29 predicted proteins | sample 7442471 | NCBI WGS metagenome assembly JACCDG01 (sample SAMN15323444, study PRJNA562643) | freshwater metagenome | isolation source: river surface water | place: USA:Blue River Watershed | collected 2017-08-17 | reverse complement strand
AGGTTTCCAATTAACATTATCAAAGCAATCTTCTAATGCGGACATCGTATCATCAGTATTGTCCCTTCCGAAAACGACGAGATAATGATGATACGTTCTGGGTGTTTCGTAATGAACAGTGTGGGCTGATAAGAACAATAAATTTTTATAAGCTACTGGGCATGCACTCCCTCTAAATCTTGAGAAACATGGAGGAATATTCAATTCTGTTCTCCCCCATGTTCTCAATCTATGAAAAGAGACTCCTGACGTTTTCATTAATTGTGTTATACCATCGCTTTTTCTGATATCAATCTCTCCCCATGTGAGAGGAGAAAAAGTGTATAAGAATTTCTTTGAAGGAAACGCTAGCCAATTCTTTTCACATTCTGCTGCAGGCATGGGTGACTCGATATATTTTTCTATTATTAGTTGTCCGTTAATAAAATCATATGTTCCAATAACTATTCCAACTTTCGTATTCATTGAATACTGTTTTGAACATCCGATAAATTTTGGAAGGATGAAAACATCGTCATTGTTTTCATCAACATTTTCAAAATAAATTCTAACATCTTCAACTCCCATCACATTACATTGATTATTATAAATTGTTTTATTCACATTCTCCATTACTTTTTCAGAAATAATATTATAGTCTTCGTCACATACTAGACAAACATTTTCTGTTTGTATTACTGAAGAGAATTCGCCATCTTTATCTCGTATAGTATACGATCCAGAATTTCTATTTATAGAATAATTCACCTTTCTTATATTTATTAAAACTCTATGTGAATTTTTATCTTGTAAAATACAAGGAGAAGAATCTACAAACTGCTTCATTTCTATAGATGTTGAAATTCTTTTTCTCTTAAATTCTGAAGGGAGAGGTGTAACATAAAATTTCATGTTTGAGAAAGTATTGTTTTCGAACATCTTATTTTTAATAAATTCTTTATTGTTAAGAAGAGAGATAGAAGTTTTTAATCCATCTAATTTTTTATGCGGAAAGAGGTAGTACTGTATAATCGAAAATTCATATTCAAACTCATAATCATAAACGTTTTTCTCAACAAACAGAATATCTGGGGGCATAGGTATATCTTTTCCCATTAAATAATATCTATATGCAAGAGCATGGTTCCCTTTCTCTCTATAAAATTTACACATTCTAAAAATGGCTTCAGCTCTTTTAGGGTTGATGCCAAACCCGAGAAAAGTATACTTTTCAGCTTCATCTATATTTCCTAATTCTAGTGCCAATCCTACTATTTTATAATGTGCATACCATGTTTCTTCAACCCATCCTCCTAAACTAATCCTTTTTTTGTATAAATCTATAGCTTTTTGTTTATAATCCGGAATATTAGGAGATGATGTATAGCTTTGTGCTAAATAAAAATAATACCTTCCGTTCTCAGGTTCTTTCTTAATTCCTTCTGTAAGAAGAAGGATATCTCTTGAATATTTATTATCTTTACAGCCACCATCTCCAATGTCGTTTATAAAAATAGATTTCATGTTATACACTGGAAACGGGTCGTTCTGTGTATCGTAATATTCATGTGTCACACCAACGCATTTTATCTTATGTTTCGTTCTTGAGAGACGAGTATTCCACCATTCTAAACTTCCTGATTTCTGTTTTAGGGCTATAATATTATTGTGTATTCCCTCCAATTCTTTTTTAATTCTTTCTACTTTTGAAATGGGATTCTCTGTGAGAGGGTGCTTTTCTCCCGTTTCTGAAAGACACATATCAGCATCAAGAAATAAAAGCCATTTGCATTTCGTTGTTGAATAAGCGTGGTTTAATGCTTCTGTTCTATTCTCCCCAAAATTTGTAAAAACAGAAAAGAACACTTTCCCTTTCACCTTATATTTTTCTGGAAGAGTTTCGTTCTTCTTATCCCAATATGTTTTTATAACTGAAGGTGTCGTATCATTGCTTCCAGTGTCTATTATGACATATTCAGAAATCAGAGGGAATCCTTGTCCGTCAGGCAATCCAGTATTATCAAGAAATAAAGAATCAAAGAGACGAGGTAAATTTTTTGCTTCGTTTTTAACAATCATATTCAGACATATAGTTTCATCCATTATATATTTATAAATATATAATGTCCCTTTAATTTATTTTAGAACTGAATATTCCACCGTTTTCCATAAAATGTATAGTAGTATATTTAGGATATCGTTTAACCATATATACATCTATTTTATTATGAATAACATAATATGTTAGCAGTATGTTTATATGAAAAGTTTTAGCCGTATTATCAACATAATACGGCATATTATGTTTTCGTGCCAAAAAACATTTATTTTTAACCCAACAAGAAGTGCCATCTTCGACAGCAATTATTTTTTTACTCATTTTCTTCTTTTGAAAAAGAAGAAATAAATTCAATTTTATTCTTTGCAATACTTCTCATATAAATACCCCCCTCTGCTTAGGTTCTCATATTCGTTTAATTCTGAAATATCTTCATCTGAAGGTGAAATATAATAAGATTTCTTTTGTATTCTATCTACAACCAATATATTCGTATTTTTGTTGAACATGTAATTGTCTTCTATATTTACATCTATAGCCACAAACATCTCTTCAATTGTTTGTAGAGGGAGACGTTCGTATCTCTTCTGTTTCTTTTCCATACGTGTTTGAACAGCTTTATATAATATTCCTTCAATACATCTTGCTAAGCAATACATTGAGCATAAAAGTTTTTCATAATGTATTTTAGGAGAACAGAATTTAGCAACAGAATGAATTAAATCTGTGATGTGTCTTGAGAAATATATCAACGCATCTTTTCTTATTTCTTTATCTTTCGAATAATAATCTTTTTCTATTTTCTTAGCTGCAATCACCATTCCTTTTAATATGTATAAACAATAATGAGGGGATGAGAGAACGTTTTCAAGTTTCGTCCATTCATCAAAAAATGCCGAACACGCTGTGTCAAACATATCATATTTTCTCGGTTTAAGAGGGATATCAATTAACACTTGTAATAAATCAACAGCGTAATGGTCGTATTCGTAAAACACTCTCGATCTATATTTATCCTCATCGGACGATGAGGAGGAAGTGTCATTTCCCCGCATATTTACACGTTTCATCATTAATCTAACATAATCTGATGCTGAACATCTCACTCCTTTATCCCATGCACAATCCCATTCAATTTTTAACCCCGCAAACATATTCTTCACACATCTGGAAAAAGCTTTTGATTTAGCTCCCCTTTTATAATCATCTAATTCTCCAGAAACTGTTATGAGGAATAATTTAGGATCGGCAAATTTATCAAATCTATCTGACATAAACCCAACTTCTGTATGCCCCATCGAAGCGTAGAGAGGGGAATTTTCAAGAGATGAAGAATATGAGAATCCGTAATCTATTATCGTAGGATAATAGCCTAATGTGGGAACGAGAAAATGGTTATCTTCATCAATAACATATAATATACATAAATCTTCATCGCAATCTCTCACCATCACATTATTCGAATGAAGGTCATAGTGTGTAAAAGAACATTCTTTCTGTGCTACAGAAATAGCCATTAATGTCTGTTTAATGAGAGAATATATTTTATCCTCTTTTCCAGATTTCGATTTTATGTAAGAAGAGAGTTTAAACCCGTCTTCAATATACTCCATTAACATCACCTCTTTTTCTATTGGAGCGAGGGGAGTGATATTAATATCACTCCCTCCTGACAATATATTACGTTTCGATTTATAATCTGGTGGTACTTCACATAAAACACCTCCTATTGCCTTACAGAAATGCGGACACCAATTAATTCTCTCTAAATCACTCATTATTAAAAGTTCGTGATGAGCGAGAAAATCAATGTACTGCGACATTTTATAAACTACTTTATGTTCCGATGGAGTTGTTGCTAATCCAACTATTCCCTGCTTTCCTTGATTGGGAAAAGCATCTTGAAATTTTAGCCACTCTTTGGGCGCTTTGTGATTTTCCTGAGCCTCTTCATATTCTTTTTTTATCACATCAAACTCTGTGTTTAGCATTTTTACAATTCATCTTTTCTTCTTTAAATATTTCGTTTTCTTTACAAACGAAATAATTTTTTGGGAGGGAATGTTAGAAACAGCAAACAGCTGGAATGTTAGAAACAGCAAACAGCTGGAATGTTAGAAACAGCAAACAGCTGGAATGTTAGAAACAGCAAACAGCTGGAATGTTAGAAACAGCAAACTTTCTTTCCAGCTATTCTCACCTCTCTATTATCAATGGAAACGAATCTGTCAATCATTATGGAAATAAAATCTAAAGTTGATTCTGGTATCCCAAATTCGAGACATAATTTTTTAAGAACAGCTAAAACTAATTCCTTCTTCTGTTTTCCTTCTAAATTGTATTGTTCAACAAGCTTCATTAATGCTAGACACACATCGATTATATTACTTTGTGTAAACCCTCCATCTTTTATAAGTTCTTTACTCTCATCGTAAAGCTTCGTAACATTTAAATCGTAAAGAGAAAGCTTCCAAAGTTCTTCTGACATTTATTTGTAAAAAAATAAATTTACAATGACGAAAATTCACGAAGTCATAAATTTCTTTATTTCTACACAAGCATTTTCAAACGAGCCGTTAGAAGGATTCCAAAAACAGTCTTCAAGACTATCGTAAAAAGTGTTTCTTGTATATGATGAATCCAATTCATCTCTCATTATTGTAAAATGATCAAAATAACATATTGACTTAACGAACCCCTCGATCCATGAAACGAGAGATAAATAAGATAATTCTTGTTTCGTTAGTTCTGATAAATTTTCAAAATATTTTCTTATTGCTGAAAGTTCGTTGAGTAATTTCGTTTTATGTTCAATATTTACAGATGGCATTTTCTTTTGTTAAGAAGAAAATATATTTCATTTTAATAAATGACTACGGATAAGAAGGTGAAAGTGAAAAGTTTCATTCCTGAAGAAGAAGAGATACAAATAAAGAATAATGCCGCTCAGATATTCTTATATTCTTTATGCCTTCTCACGGTATTAGGACTCAACGATTTAGCGAAAAATATGCTAGTTCAATACGGCGGGAAAATAGTAAAGAATCAGGCTATATACGTAACGTTCCTTCTCGTATTAACTTTAGGAATCGCGTTCTGGTTGGATAAAAAAATCAATTTAGTTTGATTAAAACATCAATTTAGTTTGATTAAAACATCAACCAGATTTTACCCTGTCAAATAAAATCTAATTCAAAAATATTTATAGAATAAATTTTTATAACAAATAAATGTATAGCACAGCGGAGAAATATTTTAAATACTCATGCGACCACGATTTATCTTTACGTGAAAGCTTTCAACAACGAGAAAATTTTCAACCGATAGGATTTGATTCTCTCCCTCCTGATAGATGGGAGAATCCGAGGGATATCTCTCACAAGGATGTCTCTCACAAGGATGTCTCTCGCAAGGATATCTCTCACAAGGATGTCTCTCACAAGGATGTCTCACATAGAGACATCCCCCCTTCATTAAATAGAAAGCATGAACTCAGAGAATATATGGGGAAGAAGTATGGAGACAAAACGTTAGTAAAACTTCCGAATAAAATTAACACATCAGCTCCAGATTATTGGGGGAGTGCGTTTTGGAAATCTCTTCACCTCTCAGCTTTTTACTATCCTGAACAAGCATCAACTACTGTAGCGGAAATTATGAAGAATAGAATATTAGCACTTCCTTATGAGATTCCATGTGCATCATGTAGACATCATTGTATGGCTTATGTAGATAGTAACAAATGCAAACTAGATACTGTATGTGCTACACGTGATGGCCTGTTTAAATTCTATGTTGATTTTCACAACGCTGTGAATAAGAGAAAAGGGGAACCTGAAATGCCTTTAGAAATGGCTTATGCAATTTATTCAGGAGATGCTGTTCTTCAATGAACATTATTTTTACAAAAATAATGTTTCAAAAAATAAAATGCGTTCTTCAAAAAGACGTTCCTCACGTTCTAGACGTTCCTCACGTTCTAGACGTTCCTCACGTTCTAGACGTTCCTCACGTTCTAGACGTTCCTCACGTTCTAGACGTTCCTCACGTTCTAAAAATTGGAAAACACGTAGAGATTCAAGATTGAAAAAAATGTCTAAATCTGCTCGAAAATCTAGAGAGAGCAGAATGAGAAAAAGAAGAAATGAGAGACGTAAAAGAGCAGAAGAAAACGAAAGAAAATTAAGAAGTGATGCTCGGTCTGGTTTAAAAAATAATTTTTCAAAAGCTAAACAGTTTGATGATATTAAAAATAGAGATAGGTTCCCTAGATTGTTTGTAGAAGGGAACCTGATGTACGTTAAGAACGGAAGAGTAGGTAGCAAGATTGTCTCTGAAAATGTAAAGAGAGATGTTTATGGAGGTGGAGCTTCCACAGCATTGCGCCTATTAAAACGTATTCTCGTGTATCAGAAGAAACATAGAAATTATGACCAAGTAGATGATGTTGAAAAATGGATTGATAGAGTGGAAAGATACAGAGATGGGGAAGGGAGATTGTAATTTCCCTTAAAAATGAATTATAATTTCTTATTGGAAAAATTATAAATATGACGTGTGTTGTGTGCCTATCTGATTCCACTCATTGTTTCTCTGTCTGTTGTAGGTCATGTACTATATGTTTCGATTGCTGTCAGAATATGTTATCACGAGATATTATCAACTGCCCTGTATGTCGAAAAAATATTCACCAACGTCTATTGTTCGTAAGGAAAGCTCCTACGTTTAATTTTGTTGAAACATCAAGCATCAACGATGTTCCTCGATTGAATAAAGAAGAAATAAAAATATGAAAAACATATTTATACAATATGTTTTTTAAATATAATGTTACAAAATAAAATGTCTGAGCCTGAACGGAAATTACCTAACGCATCTTCTCCCCAATTTCCTCCTTTCAATTCTCTCACACAACAACAGTTTAACGATGTATTTTCAAGAATGCTATCTAGTTTAAGACATAATGAATCTGACGATGAAGAAGATAGATCTGTTATAGAGGATGATTCTTCTATTGAGGAGGAAGATGATGACAATAAATCATCTCCACAAGATTCGGATAATACAGCGTTGTTAAGTTTATTAGAATCTCATAAATTAATCTGCGAAGCTGTTCTTCTTCAATTAAAGAAAAAATAGAATATATAAGATGCAACAGAAATTTTATACAGAGCAAGCTCTTGGAGAAATGTTTTCGGCAAAAGATTTTATGTTCGATTGCACAGATGGAATTCGTCTAAGAATTGAGAACGAAGTTGAAGAGATGGAACCCGTAAATTATCTGTGTTGGATGGGGGAAGGAGATAAAATATTTTTTGATAATATTAATGAATCTGATATGGATGAAACTTTAACAAAATACGAATTCAATATTAATAATTCTGAATACGTGATGTGGAAAACAAAAACGTTTGATGCAGATGCATGTGAATAAATTTATTTTTGATAAATTTATTAAACTAAGAATGGAACATTGTTAAACTAAGAATGTTTTATAACGTTCATCCGAATCAAAGAGGTAATTGTTTTTATCAATACCTCTTTCATGTAATATTTTCTGTGCCATTATTATTTCATTCTGATTTCCCTTGTTCCCCCAAACATTTAACCACACCCATTGACATGCGCTGTAATCTCCCTTTTCATAAAGAAATGTGAAGGTCTTAGTGACGTTCTCATTCTGTTTTATAAATTCAATGAGCCAACGTACAGAAGCAAACTTGTAATCTTTAGGATATTCTCGGTTTGATGAATAATGTAAATATTTTTCTACAAATTCATCAGTAAAATCGCTAACGTCTTTCTGTTGTAACTTTTCCAACAGATTTTTTCGGTCATGTTTCTGTTTGTATTCTCCTTCATTCGCCCATTCATTATCGATATCAATCTGAGTATCGTAGGACATTTTTTCCTTTTTCTTTAAAAAGAAAAAAATCATTTTTATCTATAATTAGTTTCTAGTTTAGGAGTCCCTCTAGTATCAATTAAATATTTCTTCCCTTGATATGATACAGGAAAATTGCCATCTTCATCCAAACTAAGATAATCTTGTTCCATTTTCTCTTTAAAATTTCCAGAAAAATATACTTTACTTCCTTTTACATCAACCTTAGGATGTGCTACACCCCAAGTATATTTAAGGGTTGCTAATCCCTCTTTTTTAATAATATCAATCATCTGTTTCGTGGGTGTGATATTTTTTAAAATTGCGCCTCCGTTCGCTGGCTGTAATCTAACATGAACTGAATATGTTTTGATATTAGGCGATGAAACACTATTCGAATGAGAACGACTTGAAACACTCCTCGAATGAGAACGACTTGATTTACGAGAAGAACGTCTTGATCTGCTTCTTGAATGAGAAGAACGTCTTGAAACGCTTCTCGAACGAGAAGAACGTCTTGATTTACGAGAAGAACGTCTCCGCGATTTATCTCCTTTTTCAAGTCGTGGCTCTCCTTTAGTCCATAGGTAATATTTCTTCCTTCCAATTTTTAGGGGATATTTTTGGTCTGAATCGAGACATATTCCACCCTCTTCATCTCCCTCAGCTGCAAAATAAGAAGGCCATTTTCCTGTTAGATATAATCTTCCTTTATAAATTTTAGCTTTCTTATTTCGAAAATCAAAATTTTCATCAAGTAAATCATCTAAATCTATATCATCCCACTCCACTTTGTTTCGTAAAAACTTACCAGTTTTTTCATCAAGATAACCAACTCCAAAGCTGTAAGTTTTCTTCATTTTATTTCTATAAAAATTTATAAAAATTTATATCATTTCTTCCGAATTTAATAACGATTCTTCTCTCTTCTTATCTTGCAGATATCTCCCATTAATTATAGTTGTTGAAATAAGGTTAGCGAAACATACAGTAATGATAAAAGATATTTGAGAATTAAATCCAATAAGAATCAAGACTAGATCTATCTCAGAATATAAATCAAACATATTAACATATATTAAAGCTCTCGGAATTGATATTTCTAACTTTCTACAATTTCTATTCTGAACAACATTAAGAATCCATGGATATACTGTTGTATTCATTATGTTATTAAGCAATTGATGAATGAACATCATTATTTGTAAAAAATAGAATGTTGTCATTGATGTTATTTTTTTATTAAAGAAAAATATAGGATGCTCTTCTGAACATCCGAAATTAAAAAAAGAAGAAGATTCATAAAATCCTAAACGCCACAGAACCATCCCTATTACAACGACGTAAAGATATGAAACGAAAAGTATTCTTCCGAGCATCGTTTTCTTTTCTCTGTTCTTTTACAAAATTTTCATTTTGTAAAATTTTTGTTAAGAAGAAAAATAAATAATAATAAATGGAGATAACTATCTACAATCCTTCTGATTCTCCGTACGGAGAATTGTCAAATAACACTGTTCATTTTATGAACATCGAAAGAAAAAAATATCCTTCAGTATCCAACTTTATTTACTCTCATCTTGCTGCATACGGCAGTAATAAAGAGATTATTCGAAATGCTTCTACAAAGCCTCCTTCAACTTCTTGGAATATAGATAAAAAAATACAAGACTACAATAACAAATTTTATATAAAATCTGGAAGACAACTTACACCTCTTGAATTAGCATCTTTAAAAAAGACTATGTTATTGGGAACAAACAATAGAGAGCTTTCTCTACACGAACTTACCAATAAATGTTTATTGTCCGAACGAAATATTTATTGCATGGAAGCATTGAATAAATATTTTTCACAGATGTTGGAAAGTGCGATTTATGGAGAAGCGTTTAAAACAGCCCTTTTATCAACAAAAGATAATAAAATTCTATATATTATGGAATCCTCGAACAGAGAATCCTCGAAAAGAGAATCCTCGAAAGGAGAATCGTTTGGAATGGACGATTCTCTCCCTTTAGGATGTAACCAATCCGGTTTCGGTGAGAATCTTGTAGGTAAAGTATTGATGGAAATAAGAGATAAATTAGCTAGAGACATTTTAGTAAACGAAGCTCAAACAGAAACAGACGCTAGAATAGATAGAGTGTTTGATTTGTTTTTACTAAAAATAGCATTTACAAACCTCTTAAATAAGAAACAGTATCCGTACTATAGTAGTATTGTGGACGAAAAAAATGCACTTTTAGAAGATTACGACAAACAAGTTAAAAATGTTGAAGAAGGAAAACAATTGTTAATCCTTCCGTATGATAAGAAAGTTATTTATAAACTGTTCATGAACAGAGAGATTCCGTTTCTAACAAAATTAATAGAAATGGAAGAAGGGGGAGATTCTCTCTCTACAGAACAAGTATTGAAATTGCTAAAAAAAGAAAATGCACGAGAATTGGTATCTCTTATTGATAATATAAAAATTACAACAGTTTGGAATTTGTGGTTAAGATGGCTTATAAAAGGGAAGAACCCAGAAATGTCGTCTTCTGATATCGATAAGAATATAGCTCATTTTATTTACGATATTCCTCCTATTGACGTAAACGGTTATTACGAAATCAAGTCTGACGATGTTGCCGCCACTACCATCATCCGAAATGAAAAGAATCAGATAATCAACTACACCAATCATGAACTGACCAAAAAATTAATGGATGAAGTTTATACTCTATATTTAAAAGGGAAGCTTCCACAAGAAGTGAATGATAAGATAAAATCGGAACTGGAGAAACGATTAAAAGATATCGAAGAGAATGATGATGACGATGACGATGATAGAAGTGGAAGTAGTAGCAGTAGCGGAAGTAGCATTGAAAGCGCTGGTTCGTCCTCATCATCATCAGATGATGGTGATGTTATTAAGAGCGCAATAAGAGAAAAATCGTCAAAAGTCAATATGCGAGATACTGAATTATTAGCAGAAAAAGCAAGACGCACCACATCTAAGAGAAAGCTATATAAAATTGCCAAATCGTTAATACACAGCGACCCGAATAAATCTGCAAGAAAGAGTTTAATGGATAAACTTGATGTGCTTTATAAAAATGATGACATTAACGGAATGAAAAAATTTATAGCTTCGTTTATCAAAAAAGTTCCTATGTTACTACCACCCACTGTTCAAGAAGCGTATCAAGACGTCTTATACAAAAAGATAACAACATTAAATTCTGACCCTCTTCTGTTACGGAAAATAGAACAGATTCGTCAAGCTATTAATACCGTTATTGGAGACGATATTACAGGTGAAGCATTGAAAGAGAGACAGAAGCAGATAAAACTTCTCGAACTTGTATATAAGAAGATTCTTTACGATAAACTTAAAATACCTGTTCCCGTAAAAGAAGACCCTGTTAAACTTCTCGCTCTTATCAAAAACCTTTCAAGAAGTAATGAAATCATACAAGAAGCTACAAAAGCAGCAATCAATGAAGATATTGTCGCATTGAATAAATTATTAGCTTCTGCGTTAACTGAAGCAGGATTTAGGTTAGAAAAAATGCCAAAAGAAGAAGCCGTGAAGGAACGTTTAAGAATTAGAGAATTAACACGTGAGATACGCGATGTTTTATCAATTGTTGAATTAGAACAGAAACTCGGAATATACCAAATACAAGAAGAAGTACTGGCCAGAAAAGATTTGAAAGAATTACATAACATTGTAAGACTAGATAGAAAAACAAAATCTAAAATCTCTATGATTCCATTGTATAAGCAAGCCTTAGATTCTGTTGATGGAAATGTTTCATCAATCAAAATATTTAATTCAACAAATAAAAATTCTGGAGGATTAGAAATACTATCTTTAGAATATCCTATTAAGACTGGAATGACAGGATACGAATTCGTTTTATGCACTCTAATCTCTAAGATTAGAACATTAGAGAGAGCAGATGCGAGCCAGATTGTTCATATAATTGCTGGAAAGATACGAGATGTATTACATCTGCAGAAAGAATTTTTAGGGGTTCTCTCTGCTGTTGAATTTGAAGAGAATCCTTATATAAACGGTAAATCAATCGTAGATGCATATAGAAGACAAGTAATTTTGTCAAAAGGGTTTAGAAAAATTTTAGAAGAACTTTTAGATACAAATGATGAATCGACTGAATCTTTGATTTCTAAGTTCGATTATCAAATGCAGCTTCTCATGCAGAATGAGAAGACATGGAATAAAGCAATTGCGGATTACAATAAATATATAAGAAAGCTTTCAGAAGAAACAGGGAAATCAGAGAAGGTATTATTCGATGAAAATCCGATGGCGATTGATTATGCAGGTATATTCGCGAGATACGTTACTGAAAGAGAAGAGTTGAAGAATATATTAATTAGGTATCATAGAACTGAAGATAATCCTCTGATTGATAGTAGTAAATACTTACTGATAAGCCCTGCAAATACTCCATCTTCTATCGAATTTATTGAAAATTCCTCAGATATCGGGTCAGTAGACACTGCTAACAGAAGAACGAACACACGCCGTGCTTCCCCTCCTCGAGATTTAAAGTTCATTGATATTCCAGCTAGAAATTCACCACTTAGAAGTGGTTCAGGGCGCTCCGGATATTACGGAGATTCAGATAACGATGTATAATTATTTTAAATTAAAATAATTTATGTTCTCTGCCATCTGCAGATTCCGTTCGAAGCCCTCTTTGATACATACATATTCCCATCATTCCCTCTCTTTCTCATTCCACACATTCTATTCGCAGGATATGGAGGAGATGGACGTCTCGAATATTTCTTTGTTGATTTAACGAGACGTCTAGAACGAGCGTACATTCTCGCTTTTTTACGCTGAGAGGCTGAACGTTTTCTTGAACGACGAGAACGTCTTGAAGAACGTTTTCTTGAACGACGAGAACGTCTTGAAGAACGTTTTGAGCTGTGTTTTGAATGATGGGATTTATAAACAGGGACGAGTTTATATCCTTTATTAGGTTTAAGCTTGCTTACAGAAATCCCGTGATATTTTTTCATACGAACATCTCTTTCTGTTCCATCTTTTTTTCTCAATATATAATGGTCGATATCTCGTTTTTTAGAAGAGCGTTTGAACGACATCATACATGGCATTTTTATTAAAATGAAATATTTTTCTTTTTGAATTATAAGAAAATGATAATAGGAATTACAGGGAAAATGGGGAGCGGAAAATCAACAATCGGTGACTACATTCAAAAATGTGGAGGAGGATACTTTATATATAACGTGGCCGACCCCATTAAAAAGATTGCTGAAATATTCGGATTTTCAAAAGAATCTTTATACACAACGCAAGAGGCAAAATTAGAAATACATGAAAATTGGGGTGTTAGCGCAAGAGAGTTTCTTCAAAAATTTGGAACAGAGGTTGCGAGAGAAATATCTCGCATTATCCCTTTAAAAATTAGAAGAGGATTGTGGATTGATATTTTTATAAATAATTACGATAAGAATAAAAATTATATTATTCCTGATGTTCGATTTCTTTCAGAAGAGAAAATGATTCGTGACCTTGGAGGAATAATAATTAGAACGAAGAGAGCTTCAAACGAAAATAAAACGTTGTTTGCGTCACATGTTTCTGAAAAAGAAATGGAGAGTATAGAAGCTGATTACGAAATAGATAACGATACCCTCTCTCTTTCAGAAGCTCAGGGAGTTGTATTAAATATTTTAGATAAAATTAAAGTGGATAACATTGTATAATTATTTTTATAAAAATAATTAATTTATTCAATCAAGCTCTTGAACAATATCCCCCTCTTGCAAATCTTCCCTCTCTTGTTCAAGTCTCTGCTCACGAATCAATTGTACATCATCTCGAAACACAAAAATAAGGCGATCTGTTATCTCTTCCAGCTGCTCACGAAGTAACATCCCTGCCTCGTCTTGTTCAACATGATTTTCTTCTAATTCAAGATATCTGTTATACAATTCTCGTAGCTGATTAAAATCTTCTTCATTATTTCTTACTATTTGTATCTGTCCTAATCGGTTTCTTACTTCCAATACATCGACGATATTATCTCTCCAATTGAATGCGGGGCGACGTTGTTCCGTTTCTTCCGCTAAGACATCCAAATATCTCTGTAGCAGTACTTCGTATTCTGTTAATGATTCACCATGTGTAGTGAGATAAGTTATATCTTCTTGAGCGTTTCGTGCTAAATCTTCATTTAATCTTCTTAAATCGTTCACTACTTGCTGTAATCTACCTAAAATCTCGGCTTTCTTTGCAGAGATTATTCTAGGTGCTGTATTATTAATTACATCAAACAGATACATAAACATATGCGATGGAGGTACAACAACTTGATGAGCAGCTCTCGGCATACCAGCTTCTCTATACAATTCGTCAATTAAAAATTCTAAATACTCATTAGTCTTATTCATATTTTCAATATTATCTACGAGAGATAATTCATCATCGTAATTATTTAGAGTGTCTATTGTCTGTTCATATCTAAAATTAATCGCTTCAACAACCTGTTCGATATCTCCTAACAGTTGTTCATTAATATAGAATAATCTATCCAGTTGTTCAACATTCATATTGATTAAACGGTTTTGAACAATATTCTCAGTGTTCTGTTGCAAAACATTCTCTTCAAAAGGGAAAGCTGTGTGGTTCTGAATAAAAGAAATATACATACTTATTACCTCCTCAATAGATATTTCTTTTTTATATATTTTTTCTAAAGCATCTATGTCTAACTGTTCCAATTCTCTTTTATTGTGATATTGTATCAATCCTAATATGAATTCTTTTCTTCGAGCAATAAATTCTTCATATTTTCCGTATCTCTTAAGAATTTCTACTTGAGCTTTAGTTATTCTGTATCCAGTTTTAATATCGTTTATAGTAATCTCATATGTTGGAAAATTCTTAAGAAACGTTTCTAGAACAATAGTATCTCCTATTTCTAAACACATAGAGAATGTATCTTCTATGAATTTTTTATTTTTTGCAGCCCAATAATGCATATGCATTCTAAGAGTGGGAGGATAATTAGGATTTAATTTATATATAATTCCAGATTCGAAGATACATATTCGTTTTATCGATTTATCAGAATCTGTAAAAATAATATCTGGCATTCCGTCACGTTTTCCAATAATTTTTTTCAATCCGTATATTCTCTTATCAAAGAATAAATAAAATATAATAGATTGATATTGCCATTGATAAATATCAACAGCCATTTTTACTTCTATTGTATCAATATTCTTTGGCATTTTGAATTTTCTTCTTAACGCCCAACTACCTAATATTGGAGTATCTCCGAGAAGGTATTCTTTCATGTATATATTCCCATCTTCAAAATAATCAAGAAACGGAAGAATCTCGTTGCTTTCAATAAAATTATCTTTTCTCGTTATTAGCGCTGCTGAAAGTTTATGAGGAGCATCAACAAAACTACTTATATGTGAGAGGATGTCTTTCGGAGCAACAGCTAATTGTGAAAGAGGGCGTGCTATATATACAACTTCTACGCTATTATTCTGAACGTTCTTCTTATTTATTCTGACTATTTCGAAATTTCTCACTCCTTCATCATACAATTCTTTTAACTTTTTTATATGAGGATTAACCTCGACAAAATCTTTAAGTTCTGTTGCAGAGAGTGTTTCTCTCTCGCCGATATCGTTTACGATTGTATAGGGTGGGGCGATTCTTTCTTTTGCTGCTATCACACTATGTCTATCATCGAAATATATCAATTCGAAATCTTTTACCCCTCTATCAAATAATTCTCTAATATCTCTTATGTTAGGGTGTCTTCGAATATAAGATTCCATCTCTTCTTGGGTCATATACGTGATATTATCTCCTTCAACATTAATGACAGAATATTCTTTCGGAATAGTTGATTTGGGAAAATCTTCCCCTAAATCTATTATCTCTTTGGGAGATGCTTGTTTCTCCTCCTCTGTTTCGAGATGATAAACATTCATTCCCCAATTCTCTTCTATTTCAACAAGAAGAATCTCTGTTTTATACATCAGCATTGAATAAATCTTATCAATATCTGCATCCGCTATAAAAATTCCCTTAAATTTTATATACGACTGTTTATCTCGAATCTCATCTTCCGTAAATTCTGCCATCATTGTCTTATCTAACGCCTCTATATCTTTCTGTAATTGTTCATCTTTCTTTTTATTATCTTCAACAAACGCTTCTTGTTCTCTAGCTTGCATAGCTTCTCTCTGGTCAAGATATCTCGCTGTTATAGCTTCTAATCCTGTTTTTCTCTCTTCCACTAATCTTGCACGTTCCGCATTAATAGCTTCATCCGTTCTTTTTTCTTCATCAATCCATTCATCAAGTCTTCCTTGTAAGTTAAACGTATCAACGAACGCATTTCTCTCTGTTTCTTCAGCGTTAAACAGTAACTGATTTGCGTCTCCTATTTTAACTTCGTACGCTCTCGCATCTTGAACACGTTGTTTTTTTCTCTGTTCTTCCAACGCAGATTTTTTAGCGAGATACCGTCTCTGATATTCACTCATTTCATGAAGAACAAAAACTTGCTCTTCGAATTCTTCTAATTTAAAATTAATTACTTTCGGAAAAGGAATATCTATAGCTGGCTCTCCCCATAGATTATATGGAACGTTTTGTGGATTAAAAATAAACTCTCCATTATCTACGAAAGCTTTTCTATCAATAGGGAACGCCCTATAAACAACGGCATTTTCCGTCTGTAATTCTGTGATTGTTCCAATATCTTCTCTGTAAGGATTTTCTATATTTATATGTATAGTATTAAATCTTGATGTGTAAGCGTATCGTAAATCTGACCCGTCAATATACACATCAAAAGTTTCAATATACACAATAGGTTGAGAGAGTCGAATATTATCTTGTATTCCTAAAATTTCTCTCGTTGATTCTCTCTGAACGTTTATATTTTTTCTTTCTTCTTCTTTGAGCCATGGATAAAATATGTTATCTTTCTCTTGTCGGGAAAGATGTAACAATCGCTGGTTTAAATCTCCGTATGAAATATCGTTTCTATAAAATTTCTCCATATCATCCGTATTAAATATCGTATTTTTAAATTCTTCTGGAGTATAACACGCTACTGTATCATTAAAAATTAAAAATATTGTGTTAGATGAATTATCTTTCATTTCATCCTCGTTCATAACACATCTGTTCTGTCGAGTTTTCAGAAGAAATTTATACATTTCTTTTATTTCGAAAAGAAATTATTTATATGAATTATTGCTCTTCAGGATTAGGTTCTTCACGTTCTTCATCAACTGGAGGAAGGTTGTCTTCATCAACTGGAGGAAGGTTGTCTTCATCACGTATATTCCCGAGCAATCTACCTACTCGTCGTTGTACTTCTTCTCGTTGTCTCTCTCTTACCAACCCTAATTCATCTGCAAACTGTTCTTCGAGTAGTTCAACATTGTTAGCAATCTCTCTTAATTCTGCCTGATTCATTCTATCCAATTCATCTAGTCTTCTTCGACGTATGGCAGCCCATTGTTCAACATCAATATCTTCAATGGCAATTAATTCTCTTGCTTCAAACAGCGCATGTATTCGTGCATCTAAATCAACTGGATTAATCTGAGCAACTTCCTCTAATATTCCATTATACTGCCTTCTAAGTCTCTCATAATACTCAACATGGTAGGACAAATCTGCTATATCGTTTATCTCTTCTTCTAAATCAGCAGCATGTCCATTTTCTCCAGCGTTTCTTAAATTAGTTGCAATAGCTCTCAGTATTTCTAATAATCTAGTCTTTTCAGCTGGTATGATTATTCCAGAAGTTGCATAAAACACTTCTAATAATTGTTCTAACATTCGAGGTGATTCTCTAATCACTATATTATCTGGAACTGGTAATCCTGCAGCTGCATATAAACGATAATATACGTACCTGAGATACCGTGTCGTAGCTTCCATATTTTCAATATTTTCTGAAAGGGACAACTCTTCAACATAATTCTCATCTTCTCTTAACATTGTTGCAAAATCAGCGTTAATAGTTTCAAGAATGTACATATCATGAAGAATGTTCAATTCGAATTCATTCAATGATGTCTGTAGTTCTTGAAGAGTTTTACGTTTAAGCACTCTGTTAACATAATATTTATAATCTTCACTTTGGTAGTCTGTTAAGTCTATTTCTAAATAATCCCCGATAAATTGGGTATAATCTTCTACCAATTTCTGAATAATTTTATCCTTTTCAGCAATCTCTTCTAAGATTTCTAGAGAATCGTCAACCTTCTCTTCTTCTCGATACCAAACTAAATTTGCTAAAATTTCACGCCTACGTATATTTGCATATTCATTTAGTTTCCCGTATTTTTGCAGAATGCTAGTTTGTGTTGGTGTTAATTTTTGAGAAAATAGAATGTTATCCCTGTTAAGAATAAAAGTCGGAAACGTCTTAAAAAATAGAGATAATGTAACACTATCTCTAGTTCTAATAGCTCTGTAAGGAATTATTTGCAATAATATTTTCTTTCTAACACATAATCTATTCATATATAAATTTATTGGTAATGCTATATTATCAGTTTGTACACAAAGATAAAATTCTTTACCAGACATATCAATCAATGACTGTTCAGAATTTAATATATCTAATGTTTCACCATCAACATTAAGTTTTATTAATTTCAATCCGTATATTCTTCCAGTGAAGAATAATTCAAAAATAATACTCTGATATAATTCCCAGTCAGAATACAAACCAACAAAATCCAATGAGATAGAATTAACGTTGGGTGGCATTTTAAATTTTCTCGATAACGCCCAATCTCTAGGTATAGGAGTTGGTTCGGACATATCATCGTTCTCCATTCTCCATTGCCCATCACTCCAATAATCCATAAAATCTAAAACTTCTCCACTCTCAAAAACATCTTGTCTTCTCGTCATCAATGCTTCAGATACAGCTCCTGTATCTCCTAAGAATCCCCCTATATGAGAAAGAATATCTTTCGGAGCTGTAGCGAGACGAGAAAGAGGGCGAGCGATATAATTATTTCCAGCTTTAATGATTTCAAAATTTCTCACTTCTTCATCATATAGCTCTCCTAATTTTTTAATATTTATATTAACATCGACAAAATCCTTCATCTCTTCTTCTGTTGAAATTATTATCTTCTCTCCTCTATCATTAATTATTGTATATGGAGGGATATCAATTGTCATAGCTACCAATCCTCTATCTCCATGTCTATACAATTTAACGGAAGTTCCTTGATTGAGAAGTTTAACGAACCCTATTGGCAGTCTTCCATTATTTCTAGCTTGTAATTGTTCCATATATTCCCCTAATTCATTTTCATTAAAAACATGTTTAATATTTCTTTCATCAACCACAGTATAGATAGGTGATGATATTTTTGGAAAATCGTCTTTAGGAGGTTCAATAATTTTAACCGAAGATTTCTTATTTTCTCCGACATAATATATACCTTCATAATCAGGGTCTTTCATGTATAAAATTATTTCATTTGTATATGTCATCATCTTAAAAATTTTAGGAACATCATCAAAGCTTATACGAATCCCTTTGAATTCAATATATTCACTTTTATAATCATTATCTGTATCGAGAGGTTCCATCATCACATCGTCCAATTTTTTAATAGCTTCTTTCAATTCATTATCCTTTCTTTCATTCATCGCTGTTAAAGCTTCTTGTTCTCTAGCTTGCATAGCTTCTCTTTGCTCAAGATATCTTGCCGTTATAGCTTCTAACCCCGTCTTTCTCTCTTCCACAAGTCTATCTCGTTCAACAGGTCTCTGGTCTTCAGGGAATTCTCTTAATTTCTCTTCAAGATTAAAATTAACGACGAACTGATTTCTTTCAGTTTCTTCTTCATTAAAAAGTCGTTGGTTCGCATCTCCTATACGAACATCATACGCCTTAGCATCATCAATCCTTTCTTTTCGTCTTCTTTCTTCAAGATCATTCTTTCGTTGAGTGTAACGTCTCTGATACATCGACATCTCGTCGATTAATAATACTTTTTCCTCCCATTCTCCCAAAGTAAAATTAATAACTTTTGGAAATGAAATATTCTCGTCTCGAGAATCCCAGAAATTATAATTAACATCTTTCGGACGATAGTCAATCTCGCCGTTTTCAACAAACTTTTTTCTATCTATCGGAACTACCTTAAAAACTGATACTTCTCGTATCTGTCCATCATTTATAATAAAATTTTTTTTCTCACTATGGTCTGCATCAATAACTAAAGTGTTCCATCGTTGCACATATAATTTTCTTAAATCAGTTCCGTTAAGCAATTTATGAATCTGATTAAAATCAACCACTGGGAACCCGTAGTTGATACCGTTATTCCACCCAAGTTTTCTCTGTATTTTTTCAGAATACGAAGGAATAATTTCGTCCAGTTTTAATGCTGGATAACGTATACCTCTTTTTTCTCTGGGAGGATTCTCGGCTAGTATCTGATTTCTCTGTTCTTCAGAGATATTACTAGAATAGTATTCATGTTCTTTTTCCTCAACAAAAATAATTTCTCCGAGTTCATCAGGAGTGTAACAGAAGATACGTTTTGAATTTGATGAAACCAAAAATATCGTCTGTGTTGAAGAATCGGAAATAGATGTTTCATTCGTACATCTCGTTGTTGGCTGATTAGAAAGAATGAATCTATACATTTCTTTTATTTCAAAAAGAAATTATTTTAATAGAAATATGAAAATGTTATCGTAAGAGAAATATGAAAATGTTATCATAAGAGAATATTTATCGCAGCAATATTTTTATACTTTCAATAATATCGAATCCACCTTTTTTCATTGCTGCAAAAGTCGAAATGACAGTTTCATTATTCTTCTTCAGAAGAAATGTAGCTGTTGCAGCTCCAGAAAAAAATCCAACCATTCCAGAATGGCTAAATAAAATTCCTAGAAGAAATCCGAAGAGAAATATTCTACTCTGTGTGGTGTCATTCCCTTCCATTTATATATTCGCATTTCTATTTAAATTTATTTCATACCCCCAGCACATCTCTTGTAAAGCTTTCCTAACGACGGAACAAACAGAGCAAGAGCAACGAATTGAACACCCACGTGTGCTTTCATTAATTGCATTCTCTGATCCATTGTTAAGTTACGATTATACATTAATGTGGCCATAATAGCTACTGTAGCTAATAGGAGAAGAAGGACTAATGACACCACCTTCTTTTGCATTCCTAATTTCTTGGTAGCACCCATACTCATCATAAGGAGGAATGCAACTGTAAGAACCATCACAGCATAGTTGTTTGTTGATGCAGACATGCGATTACCATTAACAAGCTGCGCCCAAGTATATACTGATACGAGCCATGCGAGAAGAGCGACGATGCAAACGAGTTGAGATAATCCTTTTTTCTTGGACATTTTTATTTATAAGAGAAAAATTTCTTTAATTTTTTTCATTCAGAAAATTTAAATCGAAAGAAAATTATTGGACGTATACACACATACGCATATGTGTGTGTATATAAGTATATGTGTGTATATGCATCCGTAACAGTATAAACATATATGTTTAACTTTCCATTCTGTGGGGTAAAGCCGATTTTTGTAAAATTTAGTTTCTACAAAAAAATGAATAATAAAATAACAGCTATTTAAAAACAAGTGTAATAATATAAAATGGCCAGAAAGAACGCATCCGCTACATCAGCCCCAGCTCCCGCCGCCACATCAGCCCCAACACCCGCAGCAGTAGTTGCCCCAGCAGTAGAAGCTGTCGTTGAGGCATCAGCAGCCCCAGTTGTACGCGCTCCTCGTGTAACTCGCACTCATACCAAGGAGTCGCTTTCCACAGAGTTCGATGAACTTGAGGCTCAAATGGAGAACGAAATCGAAAAACTCCGCACATCGTCAGCTGCTGGCAAACCATCAAAATCACAGGGAATCAAACAACTCCGCACATTCCTCAAACAGGTACGTCAAATCCACGCGCACGCTCAACGTGTAACACGTTTCAAGAAAGCGTCAGTACCGTCGACAGCTCCTCAAAACACAGGACTCCTCAAGCCAGTCCGTGTTTCTCCGGAAATCGCCCAATTCTTCAGTTGGTCGCAAGCTGATCTTCGTTCTCGCGTGAATGTCACAGCTGCTGTCTGGAACTACATTAAGACACACTCTCTGCAAGACACTGAGAACAAGAAATACATCCTCATCAACAAAGATGCCAAGCTTGCCGCGCTTCTTCGTTATGACCCGAAGGTTCACACTGAGCCGGTAACTTACTGCACACTCCAGAAGTTCCTCAAGGTACACTTCGTGCCTGACCCACCGAAAGTAGCTGCTCCAGCACCTGCTGCCGCTGCTGCCGCCCCCGCTGCTGAGTCGAAGCGCCGTGTGAAAGCATAAATATACGTTTTTAAAAAATAGTTTCTTTTTGAAATAAAAAGAAATGGATGAAGATGTGGTTCTCAGTCGTAAATTCTGTGAAACGGAAAATCTAAAATACATAGATAGGTTGTCAAAAGAATCTAAAGAATATTTAGAAAGAATTTTAGAACCATCATCTTTTTTTAAAGATTTTATGAGGGATTATACGTATGATAGATTTAATAAAATTAATTTAGGATTAGCTACTCTTGTTTATAATAGAATATTTTATAAAGATTATAAATTCGCATATAATTATGTACAAGATGTCCATAGAATGAGTATGTGGAGAAAAGGAGACATTAAAATATATTTAATGGAAGACTTACATCATAATACTATATGTGGAGAAAAATATGTAGCACCTTCTGTTTTTTTAAAAGAGAGAATTTCTAAAGCAACAGATTATGTTGATTTATATTTGGAAATATATACAGACAGAGAACGTGCAATAAAACACTATCACTATGATTGCCAAATATACAAAGTAGGCAGAGAGTTTTCTGAAAATAATTGGAGGATAGTGAATTTCAATTCGCAACATTTAAATAGTTATCCTTATGTTCGTGTTCATAGAACAGATTATAGAAGTGGGAATATAGACAATTTATGTAGAAATATTGCAGCGTTAACTTTAGGGAAAGAGCATAATACAAATAGTCGTCTTGAACTTTTAAAAAAAGAATTATCATCCCCTGATACGTTTAGAAATTTTATAATGAGTATTATAGATAAAGATGCTAGATTAAATAAACAGATAAATAATATAGAAGATGATGATGTTAAAAAGAATATAAATTTTTTTAAGAATAAATGGCTATATAATTCTGAAAAATGGATAGATGTATCACTGTTATCACACGATAAAATTAAAAAAATATTGGACAGAAAAGATAGAAAAGAATTATTAAAGTTAAATGGAACAATTTGTGGATATATTGGCATATTAATGGATTTATATACGATAGCAAGAATGTTCAGAAAGTATAATAAAAAAGAAAATAAATATTCTGGAGCTGCTAAGCAGATAATATATTATGCGGGAAACATTCATACACGAAGGGTGGAAGAATTTATAAAGAGGTTAGGGTTCGAGAAAGTATGGGCAACTTCTGAAATACAAGAGAACGATAATTATGAAAAAAATTGTGTTGATATTTCCGGTTATGATTTCCGTTTGTAAAAAATCTTTTAAGGAATAAATGGAAATCAAAAAAATTGCCCCAGTAATATTAGGGAGTTTATACGTTCTTAATATTATTATATGCTTCATCGGACTAAAAACAGGATTATTAGGAGGGATTGGCGCAGCTGTTTTATCATTCGGCTTAAATTTAGGAGCGTTTGCATTGATTGTTAAATATTCCAAGATTCCGAAGGAGCAATTAGATGTAATAGTGAAAGATATTGCAGGTGTGATGATGACATCCGTGGTTGTTATCGCATTGATCTCATTATTGGTGATAGGTGGAATAGCTGCATCTGTTGATTCTAAATCTTTCAAAGGTGGAAAAATAATGGCTCTCTTAGTTGTTCCTATTGCTTTAGGATGTATGTTAGGTGCTGGAAAGGTGGCAGATGTTATTATGAAACAGAAGAAAGAAACGAAGATGGCTAATGCCGAGATAGAGATGCAGATGCGAGCCATGCTATCAAGAGCGCATTACTAACTAACATAATGCTAAAATATTTTTAATAACAAAATATTAAAAATATAAATAAATGAATTTGGAACGTTGCTCAACATACGATGCTAATAATCTTCCGTTCGTTGATAATTTAGGAGAATCTATGGAGAACGCTCAGAGAAACGGAGATTTGGTATTATTTATACATTTTGCTGATGAAACGTTGCAGAATTTTGCTATTGAATGTTTTACTGTACAAGAACTTCGAGAACGAATACATGCTTTAGAAAATCAGAACGTGTTCAGATTATTTTATACAGGTGTTAATATTGATAAGAATAATCTTATAGAGGATTTAGATACAGGGTGGAGATTATTTTTAATTCTCCCCGCAGCATTAAGAGCAAGACACAATGGAATTGTTGATACAGTTCGTATGGGAACTAACATGTTTTTTGAAGCTGAAGGGAGAAGAGAGAATTTTAGAGAAGTTATTTTAAATTTTGTTAATGAAGAACATGCATTAAATGAAGAAGATGAAGATGATGACGGAGGAGTTGCAGATGTTATTAATTTAGCCAGAAACGTTCAAGCGGCAAGAAGAATGAATAATGCTCTTGTTGAAAGAGCGAGAGAAACAATAAGAATGTTAGAAGGAGAAAATCTTCTTCCCCTTCTTCGCCAAATAAACGATAATGATATAGCTTTACTAAATAATGCAATTCAACAGAACAGAGAAGGAGAATTAGATAGATTAATAATTAGAATACGACGTAGATTAGACGACCCTAATTTTCTTCAAAACGTAATGAGACAACAAGAAGAAGTGGAAGATTTAAGGGTTAGAGGTGTGAGAGCCATAGAAATTGTAGAACGAGAAAATCTTCGTCTTCCTGTAAGAAACATTAGAGCTGAAAATAACAGAGAATTTAAAAATAATATAGAAGAGATATTCACTGAAATAGCAAACGTAGGATTTGTAAGATGGTTAGAAAATGAAGCAAATATAGAAAGAATGAATAGAATTTCCGAAATAACTAATGAGATTTTAGAGAGAGAAGAAATAGGAGAACGATTGGAGATTAATAGAGATTTAAGGATAAATATTAATCAATTAGAAAATAGAATTCGTAATAACCCTCATGTTCAAGATTATTATAATGTGATGGATATATATAATGATATTGAAGATTTATTACGACAGCACATTGGAGATGAAAACAGATTAAGAGAAGTAGAGCAACAACTTGAACGTCTACTGAGAGATATTAATTTTGAACTAGCGCGATTACGTATATAATTTTTCTTTCATAAAGAAAAATTATATAATTTCATTATATTTTCCCATTATCCTTCAGTTCTTCTATAATATACTGTTGTATGTCTTCAATAGCAACAGTATGTGGCACTTCAATGAGAAGAATATCGTTGTCTTTACATAGACGTCTCTTCATCTCGTCTCTATATTTCTGATTCATGAACGCTTCTTCGTTTTTATGGAAATAAGGAGTGTATTTATAGTGTTGAACACCATTATATTCAACTCCAATCTTCAAATCATCATTATAACAATCTATTTCTAAATTGCTCGATGTAACAGAATTATTCAAAAATTTAGGACGTATTTTATTGAACGGAGCATTGAATATACTCTCTAAAACACGGCGACATTCAACCTCACCTTTACTATCTCCTCTTTTATGTTGTGAAGGGAGATGAGAGGGAAAATTTCCTCTCATCTCTCCATAAATATATCTTCCATCATCTGTAAAATCGTTTTTTGTTATTATCCAAGCTTTCATATAGTCTCCTACGACTGGAATTGATAAAATAGAAGAAACGTTATCATGTCCTTTTTTCTTCCACACCCAATCTCCACCATCACAACAATTAATAATCCAATGTATAAATAAGAATAATATTAATGCACATCCCACACTGATATATAAATGTTTCTTCTCCATATTTATTAAAATGAAAAAATATGTTTTTAATAACTACGGAAAAGAATGAAATTAAAAGTAAAAAATTTCAAATGTTATGAAGAGAAAGAATGGAAATTCCCAGATGAAGGGATGACATTGATAGCTGGAATGAGTGGTGCTGGAAAAAGTAGTATTTTGGGGGCGATTCACTATGCTTTATTCGGAACGGAAAAGAAAACAATCACATTCGGCAAAACATCATCTTCTGTTGAATTTAAATTCGGAGGATGGAAGATTTTTCGATCAAGAAGGCCTAACGCGTTAAAAATCACAAATTTGGAAACGAATGAGGTGTATGAAGATGATGAAGCGCAATCCATTTTGAACGAAACGTATGGAGATGCGTTCGACGTGTCAGCGTATGTAAAACAGAACGCTGTTAATTCTTTTATAATGATGGGTGGAAGTGAGAAGATGGAGTTTCTTGAGAAATTTGCGTTTAAACGAGAGAAGAAAAATTCTCTACCAAAAATAAAAGAAGATATTCGTGCCAATTTACGAATATGCGAGAAAGAGATGGATAAATGTAGGACAGAAAAAGAGACTTACTATTCTTTAGAAGAAGAGATTTTACGAAACGAATCTTTTTCAGAAATCTCTTTCACCTCAACAGAAGATATAAAATTGATAGAGAACAAGATTAAAAAATATCAAGAGAAATGTGTATCAACATCATCTAAGATATCGTCTTTGAAGGAACTATTGATGAATGTAAAAATACATCTTACAGTTGTTGAAGTTAATACTACGCAAATAGAACGTTATGAAAACGAACTGAAAGAGCTGGGAGGAGAGTGTACTTCTTCCCCGCTCTCTCTCCCATTGCTTCTTGAAGAACAGAAAAAACTAAAAACGTTTATTCTATTGAAAAATACTATTGATTTGGAAAAAGAGAGAATTAAGAAGATGATAGAACAGGAGAAAAAAGAGATAGAAGATAAACTAGAAACGTATAATACAGAATTTGCAGATTTTAAAGACGAAACATACTACGATGAAGAAATTAAAGAATGTAAAGAAATTGAAGAAGACCTTCTGAATATTTCTCGTTTAGAAAATTCATTGGTAAAATATGCCAATATTCTTAAAGTTGAAGACTATGAAGAAGCTAAGGAAGATTTAGAAGATGAAATAGAAAAATTAACAGAAACAAAAAATAGATTAGAATTAGAAAGAATTAGACTTAAATGTCCAGTATGCAATACTAATCTACAGATGGTAGATAAAAAATTAAATGTGTTACAAGGCGTGTCTAGCAACCCTTCGAACGATGTTTATACATTAGAACAATGTTTAAAAGAGATAGAAGCAAAAGAAGAGAAATTAATTGAGATTGATAATCTATTGAAGAAAGCTTGTACAAAAAAAGAGATAAAAGACAACATAGAAAAAATAAAAGAAGCATATGTAGAGGATGCTTCTTCTCCTCTCCCAAAGATTTTTGATATTCAAGCAGAATTGAAAGAATATTATAATTCTTTGGAAAGACGACAGTATTTATTAAATCAGATTGTCGTTCTGAATAATAAACTAAAAGATAATGTTTTTTCATCATCTCTTACATCTCTAATAAAAGAGAATGATAAACGTCAGAACGAATATAGTATATTATCAAAATATAAATTCTTATTTGAAAAAGAAGAAAAATACCAAGATGCTATAGCAAACTTAAAAAATGAAGAGAAAATAAAAGAGATAAAAAAGAATATAGCAGAACTACGTAAAAAAATAAATGAGAAAACGTATTCACAATCTTTAGAAAATATTGAGAAAGATATTTCTGTTGAGGAAGAATGCTTAACTAATTTTATAAATAAAATAAACGAATATAAACAATTATTAGAAACTACTTTAAAAAATAATAAAATTTATACGTACAATGAATTATGTAAAAATTTCGAAGAATCAGAAAAGAAGTTTTACGTCGTTAATAAATTCAAGGAGTATATATTAATAGCAGAGAATATAGCTATTTCAAAAGTATTGGATTCGATAAACATTAACGTTAATGAATGTTTAGAACTGTTCTTTCCGGAAGGAATGTCTTCTAAACTGTCTCTGGATACAGAAGGAAGAAAATCTGTGAATGTTGAGATTCTTCATAAAGGAGAGGAGAGAGAACTGAACACATTATCTGGAGGAGAGTTTTCACGTGTTGTTCTAGCATTCTCTCTTGCTTTAGCGGCATTGTTCAATGTCCCGATGCTTATGTTAGATGAATGCACAGCTTCTCTTGATGTACAATCAAACGAAATTGTTTTGGAAGGGATTAAACAAATGTTTCCAAACATTCCTGTCATCATTGTTTCTCACCAAGCTTCTACAAGAGCTATATTCGATAGCGTTATTGAAATTTAATTTATTTCTTTTTATAAAAAAGAAATGCCGTTAGTTTTTATTATCCTTCTTCGTCTATATTTGAAGACATCCGTTTAGCAGCACGTTCATCTAATTCTTTCGCTAAAATCTCTCTTGAATACTTTCTTCAGATGGTGGAGGGATGTTATCGCCAGCGTATAAAGATTTTGAAAATAATCCTCTAATGCATTTAGAGTCATCTAATGTTTTAAAAAAATTTATTATCTTTAATTCCATGTCGAACAGAAACGTCATATGTTCATCCTTTGAATTATCAAAAGAATCAAATCGCATAAAAAATTGTTTTAAATCAACATTATAGAGAAGGATAACAGAATCTGATGGGAGAATTATATTATAATTCTCCATAGCATAAAGGATAGCCTTACGTTCTAAAAGATTGAATGTTTGAGAAATGGGAGTAGAATGATAATATAAATTTTCTGGGAACACATGCCCAATTTTTAAAATTTCATCCTCAGATGTCTTCAGCGATGTTATCTCTATTTTTCTTTCTTGAATAGCTCTATCATCACGATGTTTTTTTAGCATAGCTGATATCCCAAGAAGTATTTTATCTTTTGTTGTGAATTCTTCTTCCATTTTTCTTTATTATAAAAAGAAAATATAATTCATTTTTAATTTATTACATGATGAATACAACGCATCCATCCTAATGCACCTTTAAGAATAACAAACATAGTAGAACAATAGGCATAATATATATTTTTATCATTTTGGTCTAACATAGGATACGATTTCATTTCTTTTAAAGCATTGAGCGTTCTCCTACATAATGCTATTGATGGAGAGGGTTGGAAATTACCAATTCTATTATATTTTGAATCATGCAACTCAAATCGTTCCAAATTATCTTCTATCCATTTTAGAAAAACAGCACGATTTTCTAGCTTTGTGATATCTGGAACTTTCTTTCCATATTGGTCAGGATATTCAAATTTTAACCCGCTTAATTCGGAAGCAACTCCTTTACATTCTTCAATTTTAAACACGAAATCATCCATTTTTCTTTTTCTAAAAAAGAAAATACTATTTTCATTTTTTAATGGAGAGAATGAAAACACCTACTTCCATCAGAATAAGGAATATATGCTTTTGATATAACAAGCACCTCCTTAAATATTTTTCTCCCTTCTATACCTTGAAACGCAACAGAAAGAGAATCTCCTTTACATATCCATACTGGCATATGATGTTTTCGTGTGAAATTTTTATTCATCTTACTATATTGGAAAAATAAAAATTTTTCCCCTACACGCTTATTGCGTGTTTCTAATTGCATTTTCTTTTATTTGAATGAAAATACTATTTTCATTTTATTACAGTAAAAAATTGATGACGATGCCGAGAAAGTGCATAATAATGTTTTTCTTTCATAAGAGGATGATACATATAACATATCAAATTCTTCCCACTATCAGAAAAAATTGATACAGGCATTTCATGCCTTCGAAAATAATTTGTTGGGTGTGAATTTTTCTCTTTCGTCCAACTAACAGTTTTAAAATATGGAAGAACTTTTGCATGTTTGTAAGACATTTTCTTTTCCTTCAAAAGAAAATATTATTTTCATTTTCATTCTAATTTCTCCCTAAACCTATCAACGTTATTCTTTATGATAGAAATAAAATCGTTATAAACATCCTTAGCAAATTCAGCACACATAGATGTCATAATAGTTTTTCCGCTCTGAAAGATAAGGAATGTGTTATATCGTTCTTTTTCCAATTTCTTTTTCTGTTCTTTCTTATCCATTGTGTTCAAGTAATCTTGATACGGAATGTACGAAATTTCATCTCCATCGTCTCTGTATGTTATCTTCTTTAGTTTCAATTCAGAAATAGGAATCTTTGAAGGAATTTTAATATTGATTCCGGTATATCCAATACTTGTTTCTAAATGTGAAATATATGATGAACATTCTTTGTTTTCACAATCAAGAAAATATTTATGTAATTCATCTCTGTCTGTATAGAATCCTAAATTAAAATCGATATTTCTCATAGCAGGAATCAATACAACCGAAAACGGTGAAGCTGATTGTTTGTAGAGAGGAAGTTTTGAAACATTATTTTCTAATGTTTCAAAACAATTATTTTTATTATTCAGCTCTTGAAGTATTCTCCAAATTTCTCTCACACAAATTTCTGCATGTTCATCTTCTTTACATCCCGT
>JACCDG010448139.1_pt1 | contig 30545 bp, 23 predicted proteins | sample 7442471 | NCBI WGS metagenome assembly JACCDG01 (sample SAMN15323444, study PRJNA562643) | freshwater metagenome | isolation source: river surface water | place: USA:Blue River Watershed | collected 2017-08-17 | reverse complement strand
TCATGAGGTACAATCAATAAACTTTTTCCCTCATAAAAGGTGTTTACGTCCCATAGGGACTTCATCCACCACGCGGCGTCGCTCCATCAGACTTTCGTCCATTGTGGAAGATTCTCGACTGCAGCCATCCGTAGATGTATGGGCCGTGTCTCAGTCCCATCGGTGGGGGTCAGGCTCTCACCTCCCCTAGACGTCATAGCCTTGGTAGTCCATTACACTACCAACTAGCTGATATCCCGCAGGCTGTTCCCAAAGCGCAAAAGCTTTACTCCGGAGAGACTATCATGTATTAGTCCGGCTTTCGCCGGATTATTCATGACTTTGGGGTACATACCTACGTGTTACTACCTCGTTCGCCACTAACCAGCGCTATTATCAAAACTTCACTTGTATTGCTACGCATTCCATTCTTCAAATAGCAAGGTCCGTTCGACTTGCATGCCTTATCCACGCCGCCAGCGTTCATCCTGAGCTAGGATCAAACTCTACAAAAAAGAGAACGGAACAGAGTAAAAAATAGCTCGATACCTCTGTTTCCTGTTTTTGTTTTACCAATATGTACTAAGTATTGGATTTAAGAAATAAACGGGTTTAAATTTTCAAAGATTCGCGACACTCCAAACGGGGTCAAAATAAAAGGACCCAGCAGAAGAGTCGTAGGGCTAGTATACTCATAGAAAAGACCTTGTCAAGCGTTTCTGGGGAACTAAAAAGCCCTTATGGAATAAGGGCTTTTTAGTTGATTTAGTATTCCATTCCTCCCATCCCCATCTGTGGCTTTTCTTTCTCTGGAATATCGGCGATAGCGACGTCGGTTGTGAGGAGAAGTGCTGCAGCGGAAGCGGCGTGTTCGACACCACTGCGAGTCACTTTCACTGGGTCGATGATTCCAGCCGCGAGCATGTCTTCTACCATTTGATCTTTTCGCGCATCGTATCCTGCAACACTTTTTCCATCACGAACGTTTGCAAGAATGACAGCACCATCATCTTTTCCTGAGTTGATCGCAATCTGACGAAGTGGCGCTTCAAGTGCTTTCATCACAATCTCGTACCCTACGTCGAATTCGCGATCTTTCGATTCTTTCTTTGCCTTCCGAAGTTTATCGGACACTTTCACGAGAGCCACGCCGCCACCCGGCACGATTCCTTCATCGATGGCCGCTTTCGTCGCATTCACTGCATCTTCGATCTTGAGCTTGAGATATTTCATTTCAGTTTCAGTCGCAGCACCCACGCGGATGATGGCAACACCGCCAGAGAGTTTCGCGATACGCGACGCAAACGAATCTCTTTCAAATTTCATTTTTGTCGATTCAAGCTGAGCTTTGATCTGATCTACACGCTTCTCGATTGCACCTTTCTTCCCTTTTCCGCCCACAATGACCGTCTTTTCTTTCTTTGAAACAACTTTTTGCGCGCGACCAAGCTGTGAAAGCTCTACATCTTCGAGTTTCATTCCACGTTCGCTTGCAATACATTCTGCACCAGTCACGATTGCAATATCTTCAAGCAATTCTTTTTTCTTGTCACCAAATCCTGGCGCTTTGATGCCGAGCACTTTGAAACCGCCACGAAGTTTGTTGAGTACGAAAGTTGTGAGCGCTTCGCCGTCGATATCTTCCGCGATGATGACGAGTTCTTTCTTTCCTTCAGCAGCCACTTTTTCAAGAAGCGGCAAAATATCTTTTACTGCAGAAACTTTCATGTCGGTCACGAGAATCTGCGCGTCTTTCATTTCCGCTTCCATGCGTTCTGCGCTCGTGATCATGTAGGGCGACACATAGCCTTTGTCGAATTCCATTCCTTCCACAACCTCCGAATCAATGCCGAATGATTGCGACTCCTCGACGGTGACAACGCCGTCTTTTCCGACTTTCTTGATTGTATTTGCGATTACAGTGCCAAGCTCTTCACTTTCAGCCGAGATAGTTGCCACTTGTTTGATCTCAGCATCGCCTTTGATCGGCTTTGCCATTTTACGGAGCTCAGCAACGACATCACTCTTTGCAGCATCAATACCATTTCGTATCATCATGCCGTTGGCGCCCATTGCTGTTTGCTTCAAGCCTTCGCGAATCATCGCACCAGCAAGGACAACAGAAGTGGTGGTGCCGTCACCAGCGACATCGTTTGTTTTTGATGCGACTTCTTTTATTATTTCCGCACCCATATTTTCAAATTTATTTTCAAGTGTGATTTCTTTTGCGATCGATACGCCGTCGTTGGTGATCGTAGGCGCGCCAAAACCGCGGTCGAATACCACGTTGCGTCCGCGCGGACCGATGGTTATCTTCACCGCATCAGTTACCATTTCCACCCCGCGAAGGAGTGCGGCTTTCGCCTCTTCATTAAAAAGAATGTGTTTAGCCATAGAGTTTTTGGAATTACTTGATAACAGCGAGTATCTGATCTTCTCTCAATATATAGAACGTTTCGCCTTCCACGGTGACTTCCTCAGGGCCGTATTTTGAAAAGAGCACCGTGTCGCCTTTCTTGAGCGACATTTTCACGCGCGCATCGCCATCTTCGTTCCATCGTCCTTCACCAACAGCGACCACCGTACCCTGCTCAGGACGTTCTTTCTCTGCGCTTTCCGGGATGTAGATTCCCGATTTAGTCTTTCCTTTTTTTTCTGTAAACGGCTCGACGACTACACGATCGCCAAGCGGGATTATTTTCTTTTGCATGACGTTAGTATATATGAATGACTAATAATACGAGAATTATTGTAATTAGGAAAAAATGAGTGTCAATGATATATATTTGCCAAAAACCACCCTTTCTGCTACAGTACTATTCATGGAAATGGTAGCTCAGATTCTTCCCTGGTTTCAGGTGCTAGTCTCAATACTTCTCATACTCACAATCCTCCTTCAGCAATCTGGTGCGGGAGTCGGCGGCGCACTCGGCGGCGGCGACAGCGCTCTTACGTATCGCACACGCAGAGGATTCGAGAAGGTTCTGTTTGTCACGTCAATCATCTTGGCAATACTTTTCTTCGTTTCGGCTCTCGCAGCAGTCTTCATCTAGGCTCTTTGCCGCAAAAGAAAAGCGTATCCTTTCCATGCTCTAAACGCATTCTATGAATATACGCACAAAGTTCGGGAAAACATTTTTCCCACTGCGAAACGAACTTCGTTTCGCACTCCGGTCGTTTACCAAAAAACAATGGGTTATTTTTGCTGTCCTCACCACACTCCTTACGGTAGGGTCGCTCGGACTCCTTTTCACACTCAACAACCGCTACCTTGTGGAAGTACCAAGCTATGGAGGTTCATTTAAAGAAGGAGTTGTCGGAACACCTCGTTTCGTGAACCCCGTACTCGCACTTTCAGACACCGACAGCGACCTCACGACACTCATCTTTAGTGGCCTCATGAAACGAAGCCCGAAAGGAGAACTGGTCCCAGACCTTGCCGAGTCGGTAGATATTTCAGAAGATGGCCTCACCTACACATTTACACTCAAAGAAGATGCTGAATTCCATGATGGAAAAAAAGTAACAGCCGATGATGTTGTGTACACTATTTCACTCATCAAAGACACCCTCATCAAAAGCCCGAGCGCGGTATCGTTTGAAGGAGTGAACGTTTCAAAAGAAGACGACCTCACCGTGGTATTCACCCTTCGCCAGCGTTTTGCTTCATTCCTCGACACGATGACTATCGGTATCCTTCCCAAACACGTATGGGAAGATCTCACACCTGAGCAATTCAGCTTGAGCGAACAGAACCTTGATGCTATCGGAAGTGGTCCCTATGCGGTAAAACGAGTTAATACAACAAAAGCAGGTATCCCGACTTCGTTTGTTCTTGAAAGTTTTGATGAGTATATAGGTGGAAGACCATTTATCGATACCATCACGATGAAATTCTTTGCAAACGAAAATGAACTTCTTACCGCGTACAAATCAGGAAGCGTGGATAACGCAACAGCACTTTCACCCGCACTCGCAAGCGAGCTTTCAGAAAAAGGTGCGCACATTCTCGAAACACCCCTTCCCCGCATCTTTGGTCTTTTCTTCAATAAAACACAACAGCCTCTTCTTCAAAATAAAGATGTAGTAAGCGCTATCGACACTGCTATCAACAAAGATCGCATCATCGACACCGTGCTCCATGGATTTGGATCACCGATCAATAGCCCTGTACCCTCACACATTCTTCCTGGTGACGTGATTAAAAGCGCGGAAGAACCTCATACTCCTGGTAACACAGAAGCAGCCATCGCTCTTCTTGAAAAAGCGGGATGGACGAAAGCTGAGGATGGTATTTTTGAAAAAGGAAACGAACGTCTTTCTCTCTCACTTGCAACAAGCGATACCGCCGAACTTCGAAGCGCCGCAGGACTCATCCGCGAAGATCTCCTTGCTGTGGGAATTGATGTTGAACTCAAAGTGTTTGAAACAGGAACACTCAACCAAAGTGTTATTCGCCCACGTAAATACGACATGCTCTTCTTTGGGCAGATCGTGAACAACCCTACTGACCTTTTTGCATTTTGGCACTCATCACAACGAAGTGACCCGGGTCTCAACATAGCAATGTACACAAACGCTCGAGCCGACGGATATCTCGAAGACGCAAGCGGAACACTCGATGTTACAAAACAGCAATCACTCTACGGTCAGTTTCAACGAGAAGTCGCAAATGACAGACCAGCACTCTTCATCTACAGCCCTTCATTCATTTATATAGTCGATAAAAAAATACAGGGAATCACACTCCACGGAGGAAGCGAATCAGGAGACCGCTTCAATGCTGTATCGTCATGGTATATCCGGACCGAACACATTTGGCCTCTCTTTCTTACTAAAGAAGAAAAAATAATTACTACTAACGAAGCAGAACACTAATACATGCCTAGAACACCTAAAAACAAAAAATCACCACTCGGTGCTATTCTTGATTCGATCGTGAAGAACCCAAGTGGTATCACCACTGGTGGTGGTGAATCACGAGGTACTCCTCGCGGTCCACGACCAGCAAGTCACCACATGCACAGACGCCCACAAGGTCGTCCTCTTCATGGTGGAAACGCTCAGCAACCGTTTGCATCACGAGGCCCGGCGCGGCCGCAGGCCGCGCCGGGCACACCTCGCCCTCACGACGACAAAAAGCACCGCACCGGTACCTTCCAATACACCAAACGTCCCGGACGCACTGGCGCAAAAAGCGAAACATCACAATTCCGCCACAGCTCACGTGGCGATGAAAAGAAAAGTGAAGGCGGCCGCGAAGCCGTGAAGATCGCTCCTCCTGCAGCCAACGTCGTCCGCGTTATCCCACTCGGAGGCGTCGAAGAAATCGGAAAGAACATGACAGCTGTTGAAATCGGAGATGACATCATCATCATCGACGCTGGTTTCCAATTTAAAACAGAAGAAACTCCCGGAATCGACTACATTATTCCAAACACAAAATATCTTGAAGAGCGTCGCGACAAGATCCGTGGCATGATCGTCACACACGGTCACATGGACCACATCGGTGCTATTCCCTACATCATCGACAAGATAGGCAACCCAGCGATCTATACTCGCCGCCTCACCGCTATCATGATCAAACGAAGACAAGAGGAATTCCCTCATGTCTCTCCGCTCGACATGCGCATCGTCGAAAAAGAAGACAAAGTGCGCCTCGGAAACGTCTGGGTTCGCTTCTTTGCTGTGTCTCACTCGATCCCCGATTCTATGGGCGTCATCATCGAAACTCCCTGGGGTAACGTTATCGGCACTGGAGACCTCCGTGTCGACAACCGTCAGGGTATTCCAACTCCTTCTGAAGAAGAAGCATTCGAACAACTCGGAAAAGAAAACAACCTTCTTCTCATGATGGACTCGACCAATGCGACAAACCCTGGCTTCTCACTCGCAGAATCAGTCGTGCTTTCAAATATCGAACAAATCATTAAAGACGTTCCAGGACGACTCGTCATTGGAACATTCGCCTCACAGCTTCAGCGCATCATGTCGATGATCGAAATCGCCGAGAAACTCGGAAAGAAAGTGGTTATCGAAGGACGCAGTATGAAGCTCGGTGTTGAGATCGTGACAGAGCTTGGGCTTTTGAAACCGGGTAAAGGCACGATTATCCCAGTGGAAGATGTCGGCAATTACCCTGACAACAAAGTCATGATGATCGCTACCGGATCACAGGGTGAAGAATTCGCAGCCATCATGCGTATCTCAAACAAAACTCACAAACATTTCCATTTGAAAAAAGGCGACACCGTACTTCTTTCATCGTCAGTTATTCCAGGAAATGAAATGGGTGTGCAGAAAGTGAAAGATAATCTTTCACGCCAAGGCGCAAGCATTATCCACTACAAGATTTCTGAAATTCACGCATCCGGCCACGCCAATGCTGAAGAGCTCGCATGGATTCACAGAAAGCTGAAGCCTAAATTCTTCATGCCTGTTCACGGCTACCACTACATGCTCACGGTGCACGCCGAAATCGCGCGCGCACAGGGTATCCCTGAAGAAAACATTGCTATCGCCGACAACGGCAGTATCGTGGAAATTACCGACGGACAAAAGCTTGTGATTCGCAAAGAGAAGGTACCTGCATCGATCGTCATGGTCGACGGATTCTCAATCGGCGACATGCAAGACGTGGTCATTCGTGATCGCCAAATGCTCGCGCAAGATGGCATGTTCGTCATCGTCGCGACAGTGGACGGCGAAACAGGAAAACTCAAAAAATCTCCTGACATCATTTCTCGTGGATTCGTCTACTTGAAGGAATCACAAGATCTCCTTCACCACGCCCGCCACATCGTAAAGAAAACCGTCGAAGACACCATGAAAGACATGCACCCCGCCAACTTCGAATACACCAAGAACGCAATCGGTGAAAACCTTTCGAAATATCTCTTCCAGAAGACGGCAAAACGTCCGCTGGTGATTCCGGTTTTGCTGAGCGTATAAATACAAAAAATAAAACTCGCTTCTGCGGGTTTTATTTTTTGTGCATGAATTTTTAGATGAAGCTGTGTATAATATCTTCATGCTCCATCCCCTTCGCCGCGTCTATTTCATAAGTTTCGTTTTCACATTGAATATCGCCCTCACGGCATACATGAACTCCACATTCCTCGCAGGATTCTTCAGCGAGTCGCGAGTAGGACTTCTCTTTTCAGCAGCAGCGCTCCTCACCATTCTCGCGCTCGAACTCCTTCCCCTTTCCATAGAAAACTTCGGTGTCAAAAAAACAGCAGGACTCGTCCTTGCAAGCAGCATGGTCTCACTGCTCGTTCTTGCAAACGCCGACTCAGCACTCAGCGCTGGTATATTTTTTGTTCTATACACTCTCTCAAACAGTCTCGTCGTTTTTTGTTTAGATATCTGTATCGCACACTTTAGCAAAAAAACAGATGCCGGAGATGCTCGCGGAACCTACCTCACCACCACCAACCTCGGCTGGCTCGCTTCACCATTTCTCGCTGGCGCGATCGTCTCTGGCTTTGGATATTCCACCCTCTACTCTCTCGTAGCCGGTGTGGTAACACTCGCACTTGTTATTTTCCTCTACCTACTGCGTCAGTACGAAGATGCAGAATACATACACCGCTCTCCACTCGTCGCACTTGGGCAGCTTAAAAAAGCACCCGACCTCATTCGGATTCTTGTTGTCAGTTTTCTCATTCAATTCTTTTTCTCGTGGATGGTGATCTTCGCGCCATTCTACCTTCATGAAGTGGTGGGGATTCCCTTTGAAAAACTCGGCGGCATTTTCACCATCATGCTTCTTCCTTTTGTGCTTCTTCCACTCAAACTCGGCCGCATCGCCGACAGAAAACTGGGTGAAAAAGAAATTCTCATTACTGCTATTTTCATCATTTCCATAGCCACATTCATTTTCGCATCATACGGTGGCACGTCAGCTCTCATGTTTGGTATCATTCTTTTCTTCACGCGTGTCGGAGCAGCTTCTATAGAGTCGATGTGCGAGACCTATTTCTTCAAAAAAGTATCAGATGAAGAACCCGATGTCGTTTCCCTTTTCCGAATGATGGCGCCACTCGCGTATATGATAGGTCCACTGGTTGCCACACTCCTTCTTGCGCACATTTCCCACAACGGGCTTTTCTACGCATTAGGTGCTATCATGCTTCTTTGCCTCATACCGGCAGTTAAACTAACCGACACACGATAATGAAAAAACCAAAAAAGCCGACAGTGCGAAGAGAAGAGATCGAGGATGAGCCAATGCGCATCAATAGAAAGCTCGCGAAAATGGGCTTGGCTTCGAGGCGTGAAGCCGACAAGCTCATAAGCGCAGGCCTTGTAATGATAGACGGCAAGCGCGCCGAACTTGGCTCTGTAGTGATGCCAACCCAGGAAGTACGCATTCTCGAACGCAGCAACCATGCATCGCGCCGGATCTATTTTGCATACAACAAAGAAGTGGGTGTGGTCACCACCAATGCAACCCGCGGAGAAACGGATATTCTTCACACGACTCGCTTTCCGGTATCGGTGTTTCCCATCGGCCGCCTCGATAAGGATTCTCATGGTCTCATCGTGATGACCAACGACGGCCGTGTAACAGGCCGTCTTCTTGAACCTGAGCAATACCACGAAAAAGAATACGAAGTCACAGTGAACAAAGCCATCACCAAAGGCTTCATCGAAGCGCTGAAAAAGGGCGTGACACTCGATGACAACTACACCACCCGCAGCGCAAAAGTCTCTCAGATTGGCGCACAGCGATTCTCGATCACTCTCACTGAAGGAAAGAACAGACAGATCCGCCGCATGTGTGAAGCTGAAGGATACACAGTACGCGATCTCGTGCGCACGCGCGTGATGAACATCCACCTCGCCCGCCTCAAACCAGGACAGTTTCGCGAAATCCGCGGAAAAGAGCTGGTGACATTCTTGAACTCGCTTGGACTTCAAAGAGACTAGAGCGCAGGAACGATACTGATCTTCGTTAATCCATCGCTCGCATACATGATGCGATATTTCGTAGACTTACCTTTCGATGTCCTGTCTTTCACAGAGGTAACAGCTTCTCCGTTTTTGTCGTGAGCTACTGCGCTCAGTGTGTATTTGCCAGTTCCTGTGCCGATAACTTCCACCGTGTATTCTCCAAGAATCGGATTTGGAATGTAGGCTGTCTTCCACGCATGATCGGAAACAGTTTTTGTGTCTTGCGAATCATACATTTCAATAGCATACGAAGAGCCTTCTGCTTCTTCATATGTTTTTCCTGTGCGCGGGTTTTTTCCGACTCGCTTTCCTGTAGAATCAGTGACAATGATTTCAGCGGGTGATTGCAGTATGAACTGAATATACGGCGTCGGTGTGAGGTTTGGATTTGGGATAAAGAGTCGCTGTCCACTAAAGCTATTAGCGTAATTCCTTGTTGCAGGACCAGGCGAATCACTGAGAGTTTTTGTATTGTAATACGATGGATCACGCACTTCATACGTACTGGTAAGCTTGTTGGTTGCCAAGATAAAATGACTGCCGATTGCTTTTACATTTAAAATAGATGGTCTTCCTTGAGCAAGGTACAGATCAAGAAGCGCATGCGTATTTGCCCCCGCCGCTCCGATGAACTGAACTGCATTCCCAGCGTACTCGGCAACTTTGGGCCAGCTAATGGCTCCGCTGAAATAGCCGTTGTTGTTGATCAGCCACTGATTGAGATTTTTAGGATTCACGTCCTGACCCTGAACGGTGGTGATACCGTAATACCTAAGAAGCATCACCGCACTCACCAGCGCACACCCACAGCCAGCAATAGTGGTGCCACAGCTACCATTGTTGCCTGCTGCATAGATATCGTTTGCCCAGTCGGTGGTTGCCGCTGTATCGGGATACGGAGATGGTATTTGTGTATAGAGTGGAGCAGCAGCAATACGCACATCAGTGCCATTTGGGCCATTGTATTCAACCCACTCTGAAGTGACGCCGGTACTATCTACCGCGCGAGCGCGAAAGTGATATTCTCCATTTTCAATATGTTGCATCGTGACAACAGCGGTCGACCCTCCAGGCACAAACAAAGATTCCACAAGACCCGTAGCATCGAATGCTTCGTCGACGGGCTTGAATTCTATTTCCATTTGCACCAATCCTTCTGTGGTATACACCTGGGACGCAAGCACCATCGTATCGCTTGCGTTCAGTCCGCCAGGAGGAATAACGAATGTGCCATCGCGTTTGTATTGAGTAACGCCATCGATAGTGGGACCTGAAACAGGAAAAGGATTTTGCAAAAGCCACGGGTTGAAATCAACGTCACCAATAACTGCATTTCCTGGTCCATTGGGATTTAACTGTGCATGATACGGACCAGACACGCTTCCCCACCATATGTTTTCAAGATTCACTTCCTCAGTTCCGTAATGTTCAAACCCGGTTGCGTTGCCAAATATTCCACTCTCCTGTGAAGAAAGCTCACTGTCTATGACATACATCCCAATATCGTTGCTATGGATTGCCACATGATCGAGCACTATGGTTGAGCCGCCGTTGTCGGCAACACCCACGGCAAAACTGCGCACAAACACATCTGAAAGAGTAAGCGTACTTTCTCCCCACACGCTCACTCCCGCAGCTTCACCATCTTCGAACACACCTTCAGTAACAGAAATAGACGAAGTGTTGAACACGGAAATAGCGTCACCGAAAGAAACAGTCTGAATCGTGAGGTCGGTTGCGGTAAGATGTGAATTATTAAAAACACTCACACCACTTCCAACATCCGAGACTTCCAAACCTGTAACCGAGCCTTCTGAATTTTCAAACAAAGAAAAGGCCTCACTCTCTATGTTTTCAATCACCGAATCACTGATAGTGACGTCTGCATTGTGTGCTGAAATTCCATTCGTACTTTCGAATATCCGAACATGTGACACAGTGAGACCTCCTTGAGTGACCTCAAATCCAAACTGTGCATGAGAAATATCACAATAGACACAGCTCGCGCTTCCTCCTGGAAGCACCCGAATGCTTTCCCAATACTCAGAGCTAAGTGATTCAAAGTGAATATGACTCAGAGCGCTTCCTTCCGCAGATAGTGTTCCAAGTACACCAAGAGATGCGCCTTGTTGGAATTGCACTACGACTCCTGGATCAATATCAAGCGACACGCCTGGTTCGACCACACTATCTGTCGATACGATATACGGACTTCCGGACAAAACCCAAGTGGTATTCGATGAAATATTCTGATCTACCGAGGTACTTGCAAGCGCAGTACCAGAAACAAACGAAAAACTTACAAAAATAATGAGAAAGAAAAATATATTCCGCATGCAGAAAGTGTGGCATTTCACCCATCAAGAAACGGGTAAGATTTGCACTAGAAATACTTAAGAAAAGAGGATCAATGAGGGAAAAACCCTTAATTGTCAATCCATTTTCTCCATGGTATACTGCTTTGGTCGCTCGTCCTCCCTCGCCTTTTTTCCTAGAAATCCAGCAAAATAAGGCTTTTCCTGTAGGCGACACCTCCTATGAACCCTATTCTCGAACCCATCTTCTATACGCTCGCCTTTCTTTCCATGTACGCACAGGTGTTCTTTTTTATTACCTTTCTTGAAAACAGAAAACACCTCAAGTACCGAAAGAAACCCATTACCCTTGAAAACTACCCACGCGTCGCTGTGGTCGTACCCTGCTGGAACGAAGAAAAAACAATCGGCCGCACGGTGGAGTCGCTTCTCAATCTCAACTATCCAAAAGACAAACTTGAGATCATTCTTGTGGACGACGGCTCAACCGACGGCACCTGGGAAGTGATGAAACAATACGAAGGCACGCCTGGGATAAAAGTAATTAAAAAGGCAAACGGAGGAAAACACACAGCGACAAATCTTGGTATTGAAATGACAGACACACCGTTTATCGGCTGTCTTGATGCCGACTCTTTCGTGCATCCTGAAGCGATGAAACGCATGATGACATATTTTGAAGCACATCCCGAAACAATGGCAGTGGCTCCGTCTATCATCATTTCAAATCCGAAGACATTCATGCAGAAGCTCCAGAAGATCGAGTACGACTGGGCTATTTTCAACAAGAAAATGCTTGGGCTTGTGGGCGGTATTCACGTGACTCCTGGGCCACTTTCTATCTACCGACGTGAAGTATTCGACCAAGTTGGTCCGTTTCGAAAAGCGCACAATACTGAAGACATGGAGATAGCCTTCCGAATGCAGATCAACAACCTCCGCATCCGACAGTGCAACGACGCGTACGTATACACTGTGGGACCGCGCACCATTCCAGCACTTTTCAAACAACGCCTTCGCTGGATTTTCGGTTTCATCCAGAACACTATCGATTACCGAACCTTTCTTTTCAAACCAAAGCTTGGGGTGTTCTCTCTCTTCACGGTACCCATGGGTGTGATCTCCATCGTATCGGCTCCCCTTCTCCTCTACCTTCTCATTTCAAAACTTGTTTCCTTCACATCAGACCAAGTGGTACATGCAAGCGTGGTGGGTATCGGAAGTCCACTCACCTTCACACGAGACATTTCATCATTCGATTGGTTTGATATCCCAAGCAACCCGTACACCTACATTATCATCGTCCTCTATATGCTCGTGATCACCGGAATCTTCATCGGGCGATCGATGGAGAAAGATGATGACAAAGTATCGTGGCCCGTGTATCACATTGTTCCTTTCATGATTGTGTACTCGTTCATCGCTCCGTTTTGGATTATCAAAGCGATGTGGCGATCCCTTATTCGTCGTCAGGTGAGCTGGCGTTAATCAATTAATTATTTTTTTATGGACAAAGACAACCGCGTAGACTGGAAGAAATATTTGCTCGTATTCTTTATTACCCTTTCGCTTTTTCTTACAGCGACGATTCTTTCGAATGCTGTGAGCCGCAAGAAGTTTAGCGAGCTTGAGAGTATTCAAAATGATATCGCGCTCAACATCCTCGCGTCTGAAACACAGTTCTCGCTTCTTGAAGAGCTTCGCTGTGACGATGTGACAAACTCTATCCTTTCAGATGAGCTGAATGTGCTCGCCCAGAAGCTTGAAGATGGAAGTTCAGCTATCGATGGAAGTTCAGCCGATGGTGAATACATCCGCAACTATTACTTCCTTCTTGAGATCAAAGACTACCTTCTGATGCAAAAAGCTCGCGAACGCTGCAAGCTCGACGTGACTCCTATCGTCTATTTCTACGGCAACAGCGACGAATGTGCGGACTGCGAGAAGCAGAGTATTGCCCTTACAGAAATCCGTTCACGAGGCGAGAAAGCGCGAGTGTACTCATTCGACTACGATTCGAATGTATCAGCGGTGAAAACATTCATCGCCATCAACAAAGTTCCGCGCACCTTACCCGCCCTGGTGATCCACGGCAAGGTGTACGCGGGCTACCAAAGCCTTGAAGACCTCGAAAAGATAATCCCCACCCTCATCCTCGAAGACGAAGACGCACCTGAAGCTGACTCAAAAACGGCACCGAAAGCAAAAACTGCGGTACCGGTAAAGGCACAATAAAAAAAGCCCTGCGAAACGCGGGGCTTTTTTAATGTTAACCGACAAAAGAACTTTGAATTTTAAAGGGTTCTTTTCTTTGACGGGAGACCCTCCTCAAGTCGCTGTGCACAACACTCAACTTACGGTCTCGATACAACTCAATAAGTTGTTTTCTGCGGATACGTTGCTCAAGGCCATCTACTGAACCAACCTGAATCACCACACACGCCCTCGGAGGTTTTCGATACTCAATAACAACCTGGGCGTTTTTTTCAAAATTAATGTATTCACCCGTATCTGCACCCTGTGGGTTGATAACAGGAATTTGACACTCGCCTTTGACTTCAAAGACAACTTTACGATTACTCATACGCGAACTGATTTAGATTATTTTACTTTAAATGAACAAACCCTTCACTCGGTGAAGGGTTTCTATCTAGACTCAAGTGAGAGAATTATTGAGTACAGATACAAGCCCTCCACGACATTTCGTGGCACATAATAAAAAGGGTTGTTGTGTATCCGTATTTCATAGGAGTATAGAAACTATAACCCTTCCGAATTCGGAAGTCAACAGGACCAAGAAAACAGCTCCATGCTATACTTTCCCTATTAGCATTTTAGAAACCTATACATTTTCATGGAAGAACAGCAACAGAAAAAAGGAACATTTGGCACGCCTCAGGCGATCGTGGTAGCAGGACTCCTCGTAGCTATCGCCCTTTTCGCTCGCGGCGGTACAGGAAGCGGAGGTGCGACAGGAGAGACCATCGCCAAGAAAGCGGGCCTCAACGAACGCAAATTCCAAGCGTGTTTGGCTGAAGGAGACGCAAGCATTGTCGAGCGTGATGCTGCAGAAGCAAAAGCTCTTGGAGCAAGCGGAACACCATTTAGCTTGGTTATCAACAAAGCAGGTACGATCGTAGAGATCCCAGGTGCATACCCTTTTGAAAATCCAAGCAACCCAGCAGTGAGTATCAAAGGTATCATCGACGGCATGCCGGCTACCCCTCCCGCAAATCAGAAAGCATACACATTTCGCCCAGTAGACGACACCGACCACATCATTGGAAGCAAAGATGCAGAAATCATCATTATCGAATATTCAGATACTGAATGTCCATTCTGCAAGCGCTACCATGAAGCCATGCACCAGGCTGTCAAAGCCTACGACGGCAAAGTGGCGTGGGTCTACCGACACTTCCCACTCACTTCTATCCACCCACTCGCACAGCCAGGCGCTATCGCCTCTGAATGTGCCGCAAAACTCGGTGGCAATGAAGGATTCTGGAAATACCTCGACGCCCTCTTCGCAGCTCAAGGTCAGAACTTCACAAAAGAAATGTTCTAGCCTTTCTCTCAAAAAAACCACCCGATCGGGTGGTTTTTTGTTTATGCGACTTCTTGTTGATAGCATTTTTCACAGTAGACGACTTCGGGGCGGTCGGGAGCGTACGATGTCTCAAATTCGTTTGCGCATTTCTCCGAATGCTCGTGCTTGTCATTGTTGCATATACATGAGCGGTGCCAGAGTTTGATAGGGCGTCTTCGCGCCAAACGATCGTAGTGTCGGCAATTGGGACACATATGAGGAATGGGAAGATTTAATTTCTTGTAGAGATTTAATTCATCGGAAGTAACTTTAAAGGCAGTGGTGCATGTATGATTACACATTCCTTCATGCACACAACCTATAATTTCCTCAGTAATAGCATCAGGAGTTTGGGTAATGGTGTCGGGTACATCCTCTGGCAGTACGGTAACAGCGTAATTCTTTGGAGCGGGAACCTTCCATCGATATCCCGCCGCTTCAGCTTCTTCCTTAGTAAGCGGAAACAGCTCCTGCGCCGGAGATTCATTGTACGCGTACGGACTCACAAATGCCGGGAAAAACATTCCCCACTCGCCTGTTGTTTTCATATGTTCAATGATCTTTTCTCGCAGCTCTGTATATTCCTCTTTAGAGTATTGTTTGTTGAAAATAGAGTACGAACCCTTTTTGAGGCCGACGGAACCAAAACAATATTCCGCGCCCGGACAGTACTGAGAGTACGCAAGGTCAGTCGAGCGCATGCAAAAGACGGTGTAGGAGTTTCTATTTGCCTCGTCGGCAACCATACAATCGTTACAAAGTTCCGACTTCCCCGTCATCTCGCAGTCGTAGGTGTCTTTTGCGGTATCACTTCCAAATATATATTTTAAATTCTCTCCATTGATAACCATAAAAGAATGCTGCGCATTTTTTGAGTTGAGCACAAAGTCGCCTGTTGAATTCACTGACTTTAAAATATGCGCATAGTTCCTTGGAAAACCAAGAGCAAATGCTTCGAACTCTTTTTTGAGTTTTTCTATGGATGCGTACGTATCAATCCCAAGCTCTTTCACTTTTTGTTCATAGTCTTCTTTTGAATACTGCACATTTTTTATGCAGTACTTTTTATTGCGAAGACCAATACACATCACACAGTCGGAGCACCCTTTCAAATCATACGAAAGAAAACAGCCCTGGCAATCGCTGCAATACGTACAGTACGCACATCTACCGAGCTTATAACACTGAATACATTCATACACGAGTTCACATTCACGCATATGCATGGAATCCATCACATCTTTGTTGTGCTCAATATGGTACGAATACAAGACATTTTCTGCATGCCACCCAGCCACATTCATGTAGCAATTCTTGCTATAAAACCAATCGTACGTATACTCACAATTCACACTCGAAATACCGTTGTCGTTCATGATCGCAAGAGCAGGGACGGAATCCAGAAGCTCTTTAAACTGCTCAAAAAATGGGCGTGAAAAGTCAAAATCACGTCCATAGTCCAACGGATTCCAATTGTCACTCCACCAGCATTTATTGCAATACACAGGATGCGGGGCATCTGCGGCGTAGGTAGAAATAATAGAACTCTGACAAAGATCACATGCGCGACGATAAAAAGTGCGATCATTGCGAAACATCATGCGATTTTGGAAACGACAATCAGGGCAAAATATGGGCGCTGGGACGTTTATTTTTTCATAAAAAACGAAATCGTCCGGCTCGATGGTGAAGTCGTTTTTGCAATTCTGGCAGGATTTAGTCTCGGCGTTCATAGGGGTGTAACGCCTTCATAGTACGCTTAGTTCGCTTTTTTCTCAAGCGTTTCTATCCTCTCTGTAAGGTTATCAACAGACAGCTCACGCTTCCAATCCGCCCGTTTCATTTCGCGAATATCAGCCTGTTGCTCGTCCTGTCTGGTATGCATATTCCGTAATTCTCCAAGAATAAGAACGAGGGTGCCGTCAATTTTTGTAAACCCAGCATTCATCCGATTTTCAAGACCATCAAACCGTTCATCGAATGCACCGAACCGCTGATCTACCGATTCAAATCGTTCATTTATTTGATTAAACCGTTGGTCTATCGATTCCAAACGCTTATCTATTGCATCAAATCGCTGATCTATCTTATTAAACCGTTCATCAATTTTTGCAAACCGAACATCAAGACGACCGTCAAGATCGCTAAAGGATTGAGCAATAGAACGCATGCTCCGCTCAAAAACAGGGAGTGTAACGTGCATTTCTTTTGTTGCTTTTGAAGCAACCATGTAAATATCCTAGCATTTCGCTTATCAAGAAAATCTAAAGATTTAGAATAGAAAACAGCTTAAGCGCCTAGTCAAAATAGTTCTTGAGTCGCTGGATCTTTTCGTGGCTGCGGAGCTTTTCATGCACTTTAGCTTCGATCTGACGAATACGTTCACGAGTGACACCAAATTCTGTTCCCACTTCTTCGAGTGTGTGCTGTACACCGTCGGTGAGACCGTAGCGCATCTCAAGAATCTTTTGCTCTTTTGGAGAAAGATCGTTCAATACTTCACGAACTTGATCTTGAAGGATTCTGCGTGATGCTTCCTGGTCGGGGCGAAGGATTTTGTCGTCGGCGATGAATTCACCACGAGTTGATTTGTCTTCGTCATCACCGATCGGCTGTTCGAGAGAAACAGTGTCTTGGTTGATGTTTTCGATCACGTGCACTTTCTCGACATCGATTCCCATTTCGGTCGCTATTTCTTCTGGAAGTGGATCGCGTCCGAGGTCTTGGGAAAGACGACGAAAGACTTGTTTGTATTTGGAAATGGTTTCCACCATGTGCACAGGAATACGAATCGTGCGCGACTGGTCGGCGAGCGCACGGGTGATCGACTGGCGGATCCACCAGGTTGCATATGTTGAAAATTTAAATCCCTTGCTCCAGTCGAATTTTTCCACAGCTTTGAAGAGGCCGAGGTTTCCTTCCTGGATGAGGTCAAGAAGCGTGAGGTCGCTTGAACGGCCGACGTATTTCTTGGCGATAGACACCACAAGACGGAGGTTGGCACGGGCGAGAAGATTCTTGGCTTCCATGTCGTTGGCTTCAATACGCTTTGCGAGTTCACGTTCTGATGCGGCGTTGAGCAGCGGATACTGACCAATTTCTTTCAAATAGATCTGGATTGAATCGTAGGCTGAGTCGTGGCGATGAAAGGCATCACTTCCATGCTTCCCTTTTTCTTCTTCGGTGTCGAGAAGATTGCCACCTTCAAGAACGTCGATGCCGGCGACTTGGAATTTTTCATAGAGCTCATCAAGAAAAAACACATTATTTTCAATGTCAGGGAATGTTTTCAAAAGTTCATCGTAGGTCACAAAACCACGCTTCTTTCCTTTCGCGATAATTTCGTCAGACTTTTGTGCGAGAAGTTCTGCTTTTTTGAGAGGCTTTGCAGGTTTGGCTGGAGCTTTCACTTTTCGCGCAGAACTACTGAGGTTCATACGGTTTTGTGACTTTTTGGGCGCAGCCTTTTTCACAACCTTTGGTTTTGCTTTTGGCTTTGGGGCTGGTTTCGCTTTTTTGACTGGCTTTTTTACCACCTTCTTTGCTGGGCTGGCCTTCTTCACAACTTTTTTGGAAACAACCTTCTTTTGTGTTTTCTTTTTCATGGCTCTATGTATTGTAATGGTCTATTAATTTTCTACAAGTCGACTTTTTTTGATGCGTTCAAGATTTTTGGAAAGTTCATCGTATTCTTTAAGGAGTTCGTCGGGTACATCGCCTGATGATTCCTTCTCGCGAATCTTTTCGAGAAGAGATTCGGCGCGAATACGAAGGAGATGCGCTTCGATGGAACTACAGACGTCGGTAAGGTGTTTTTGGATTGCTTCGTTTCCGTAGACGAGCTCGGCTTCGAAGGTGAGCTCTCCGGCGCGCGCGGCCAAGGCCGCGCGCGCCTTTTCGTATTCACCCTCCCCCACAACATCCTTCAACCGTTGTTCCATCTCCCCCACACGCTCCGGACTTTTTTCTGAAAGAAGAGAGAGGAGCCCAAATGCTTTTTCTATCCCCCGCTCGAGTGACGAGAGCGCTTCGTGATGTTTTGTTTCTCGCAACGTCTCTGAAGGTCTCGAGATGCTTTTTTCCGTGTGACTCAAATCTTCTTGAAGCGCGCTTTCTTTCACACCGAGAATCTTCGAGAGACCACGTACAAGCTCTTCGCGCTCGATCGCACTTTTCACGATAGTCACCAGTGGCAAGACGCGTTCCCGTACATGCCGGATGCGGATACGATCATCAGCAACGGTTTCTTTGAGGTAGTCGGTGAGGAAGTACACAATGTGTGTCGCACTCTTGAGTGCACTGGTGACAAGTTTTGGATCCTGCGTAAGCGCATCTGCAGGGTCGAGCCCAAGCGGAAGCTTCGCGACTTTTACATCCATACCAAGCGGAAGAGCTATTTTTGCCGTACGAACGGATGCTGCGATGCCGGCTTTATCGCCATCAAAACAGAGCATGAGATTGTTGGAGAATCTTCCGAGCGTAGAGAGAAGCGAAGGCGCACCGGCATCGCTTTCGGTCACTGCAGTGCCACTTGAAGCGACAGCATTGCCAAACCCAAACTGATGCAAAAGCACGAGATCAAACTGCCCTTCCACCAAGATCGCGTAATTGCGTTTCCTGATGTCACCCTTTGCGAATTGGATTCCAAAAAGCGCAGCGGATTTCTTGAAGACGGGAGTTTCAGGACTATTGAGATACTTCGGTGTGTTTTCATCACTCACAAGCGAGCGACCTGAAAATGCAATCGTGCGACCCGACGAATCGGTGATGGGAAAAATGATGCGATTGCGGAAACGGTCGTAGAATCCTTTTTCGGTTTTCTTGGTGAGCCCAGCTTTTTCTATGACATCATCTTTAAATCCTTTTTTCACGAGAGCATCGCGAAGTCCACGCCACTCGTCTTTTGCAAAGCCGATGCGAAACTTCTCTATGGTCTCTTTCGTAACACCTCGTTTTTCTACATACGCTTTCGCAGCTACGTCAGATGCAAGTTCTTTTTCAAAATAACTTGTCGCTGCTTCGAGAACTTGGAAGAGTTCGTCTTTGTCGTCTTTCTCTCTTTTGTCGTAGACGAGCGCGACCCCGGTGCGCTCCGCGAGTACGCGGAGCGCACCTTTGAAATCGAGCCCTTCAAACTTTTCAACAAAGGTAAAAATATCTCCTTTTTCTCCACACCCAAAACAGTAGTAGCTACCGCGATCTGGGGATATGTAGAAGGAAGGTGTTTTTTCGTTGTGAAATGGGCAACGCGCCTTGAAGTTTCCACCGCTTTTTTCAAGCGTAATATACGAAGCGACAAGGTCGGTTATCGAGAGACGTTCTTTGATTTGTTCGACGCTTGTTGCCATAGTACGCATGAGCAATTCCTTCGTTCCCGCTCCGCCCTCACGTCGCTTCTCGGACACGCATATTTTTCTGCTGAAAAATTGCTCCTACTCGCGCCAGTCGCGCTCCGTAAGGTCCTCGAAGCGACGTGAGGGCTTCGCTACTGTTTGTGGTTAAACCTAGAAATAGTTTAGTTCTCACTTCGTCCAAAGCCTTCTTCTTTCTCTTCTTCTACAGGAAGATCTATGTCATGACGAAAGCCAGTACCTGCAGGAATGAGTCGGCCGATGATGACGTTTTCTTTGAGACCACGGAGCTTGTCCGTACCGCCACGAACGGCATTATTGATAAGCACACGGTTAGTGTTCTGGAAGGATGCAGCTGAAAGCCATGATTTCGTCGTGAGAGATACTTCAGAAATACCAAGGACAACAGAATCACCCTTTGCTTCATCACCTCCTTCTTCACTGATACGAGTATTTTCATCAATAAGCTCAATAGCTTCCACAAGCTCACCTGGAGAAAACTGAGAATCACCTGACTGCTTGATCTTCTTTCGTGAGAACATCTGACGGATGATGATTTCGATATGCTTGCGCGCGATCGATGCACCCTGAAGTTCATACACCTTGAGGATTTCAAGGATGATGTATTCTTCAGCAGCTTCACGACCTCCGTATTTGAAGATTTCGCCGATATCAGCGTGACCATCGGTGAGCACCTGACCTTTCACAACCTTGTCCCCTGCTTTCACAAGCGGAGTTCGGCGGAATGGAATATCGTATTCTACCTGGTTGTCTTTTCCATCAAGTTTTGAATCATGAAGGATAACGATAGCGCGTTCTCCTTTTTCACGGATTTCGATAACCTGGCCATCTCCCTGAGATACTGGTGATGCATTTTTTGGTGTGCGGCGTTCGAAGATTTCTTCGATACGAGGAAGACCCTGCGTGATGTCAACACCCGAGACACCTCCGGCGTGGAAGGTTCGAAGTGTGAGCTGCGTACCTGGTTCACCGATAGCTTGAGCGGCGATGATACCAACCGCTTCACCAGGAAGCACGAGGTGATTTCGTCCAAGATCAAGACCATAACACTGGCGGCAAAGGCCGTGCACTGTCTTACACACGAGCGGTGAACGCACGAATGCTTCAGTGATACCGGATTTGTCGATCGCCTGCGCAAGTTCTTTTGTAATGAGAGTACCGCGCTTGTGAATCACGTTTCCTGCTGCGTCTTTCAAATCACCTGCGAGCACACGGCCACGAAGCACTTTGAAGAGTGGGATTTCGATTCCCATGATGTTGTCTTTCTTGGCTGTGCGTCCTTCTTTGGTACCACAATCTTCTTCGGTGATAACCATGTCTTGAGCAACGTCCACAAGACGACGTGTGAGGTATCCGGCCTTCGCTGTGTTAAGAGCAGTGTCGGCAAGACCCTTACGAGAACCGTGAGTCGTGATGAAGTATTCGATCGGAGAAAGACCTTCCTTGTACGAAGGGATAATCGGGAAGTCCACGATTTCACCTTGTGTGTTCACGATGAGACCTTTCATACCGGCCATCTGTGTGATGTTTCCGAACGATCCACGGGCACCTGAGGTAACCATGTCGAACACTGATCCCATTTTGTCGAGTGTTCCGGGCATGAGCTTTTCGATATCAGTCTTCACGCGTTCCCAAATTTCAATCGTCTTCTGAAAACGTTCTTCATCGGAAAGAAGACCTTCGTCGTATTGATCCATCACTTCTTTTTCTTCTTTTCGTCCACGTTCGATGTAGAGTGGTTTATCTTTTGGAACTTTCACGTTGTCGATTCCCCATGTCACACCAGATTTTGTCGCGTAGCGGTAACCGAAGAGTTTAATCTTATCGAGAATAGCTGGAGTGCGGTCGATACCATAGGTGAAGATAAGCTCATCGATGAGAGCAGAAAGACGTTTCTGGTTCATTTCGTCGTTAACGAATGGGAAGTCTTCAGGAAGAACAGAGTTGAAGAGAAGACGTCCAACGGATGTTTCAAACGGAGCATCTTTTGACATTCCATATTTTACAGTATCAGTTCCAAGCACTTTGATCTTTGCGCGAAGTGACACCATGCCAAATTCGTATGCAGTGATAGCTTGGTTTGGGTTTGCGAAGAATTTTCCTTCACCTGTTTCCCCTTCCACATTTTTTGTCATCCAATAACAACCGAGTGTGATATCGAGAAGTTTTGCAGAAACGATAGGATCACCGGACGCAGGCTTCAAAAGGTTCTTGTTGGCAGCCATGAGCTCGCGAGCTTCTGTCTGCGCTTCTTCTGAAAGCGGAACGTACACAGCCATCTGGTCACCGTCGAAGTCAGCGTTGAAGGCTGGACATACGAGTGGGTGAAGCTGAATAGCATTTCCTTCGATAAGGATAGGATTGAATGCCTGAATACCAAGGCGGTGAAGCGTTGGCGCACGGTTGAGAAGCACGTACTTGCCTTGAATGACTTCTTCGAGAATTGCCCATACTTCTGGCACACCTTCTTCGATGAGCTTGTTGGCACCACGAATGTTGTATGCGAATTCACGGAGAAGAAGTTTTGAGATAACAAACGGACGGAAAAGTTCAAGCGCCATGTGCTTTGGAAGACCGCACTGGTTGAGCTTGAGCTGCGGACCCACCACGATAACCGAGCGACCTGAATAGTCCACACGCTTACCGAGAAGGTTCTGACGGAAGAGACCCTGTTTTGATTTGAGGTTGTCAGCAAGCGACTTAAGTGCGCGGCGCTGAGTCTGGTTCATAGCAGCTTCTCCCTGACTTGAGATCGAGTTGTCAAGAAGTGCATCAATAGCTTCCTGAAGAATACGCTTTTCGTTTCGAAGAATAACATCAGGAGCTCCGATTTCTTTGAGCTTCTTCAAACGGTTGTTGCGGTTGATAACGCGACGGTAGAGGTCGTTGATATCAGATGTCGCATGACGTCCACCATCAAGAGCCACCATCGGGCGAAGTGCTGGTGGAATAACAGGGATGACGGTAAGGAACATCCATTCAGGACGAACGTTTGCATGCACCATCGATCGTACAAGCGCAAGACGCTTCTGGAGTTTCTCACGTTCTGCTGCACTCGCTTTCACAAGCTGCGCTTCGATGATTCCCTTCAATTTCTCAAGGTCGAGCTGTTTGAAGAGCTGGTAGATAGCTTCAGCACCGATAGCGGCGTCAAAACACGTACCGTATTTGAGACTGTAGTGGTGATACTGGATTTCGTTGAGAACCTTTCCTTCGAAGATTTCACCGATTTCTTTTTTGATGTTAGTGAGAAGTTCTTTGAGTTTGTCGCGGGTTGCCTCATCGCTTGCCGCTTTCATCTTTTGCTTGAATTCAGATTCAAGACCCTTCACTACTTCTTCTTTTTCAGCTTCATGTACTTTCGTAATGATGTAGCCGGCAAAGTAGATAACCTTTTCGAGGTCATTCACAGGAATACCAGTAAGAATAGACATTCTCGATGGAACACCGCGAAGGAACCAGATGTGCGCTACCGGTGATGCCAGTTCAATGTGACCCATGCGTTCACGACGAACGATAGAGCGAGTGACTTCCACTCCACATTTTTCACAGACAATATCCTTGTAGCGGATGCGTCGGTATTTTCCGCAGTAACATTCGTAGTCTTTTTCAGGACCGAAGATGCGTTCGTCAAAGAGACCGCCGCGTTCACTGCGTCCTGTTCGGTAGTTGATTGTTTCAGGTTTTGCTACTTCACCATATGACCATTCACGAACTCGGTCAGGTGATGCGAGTGTGATACCGATAGCATCAAAATCGCTGTTTGTGTCGATAGTTTTCATATTATGAACTCTTTTCTACATCGCTAGCTTTCACGACCTTCCCTCCTCGTTTGAGCTCGATGTCGAGCGCAAGACCACGGAGATAATTGAGCATCACAGAGAATGTTGCGGGAGTATTTGGAGTCCTGATACGCTCACCCTTAATGACTGCATCAAACGTTGCTGAGCGGCCGAGGATGTCGTCGGATTTGATCGTGAGCATTTCTCGAAGAGTGTAAGCTGCGCCGTAACCCTCAAGAGCCCACACTTCCATTTCTCCAAATCGCTGACCTCCACCTTGTGCCTTACCTCCAAGCGGCTGCTGGGTGATGAGACTGTAGGGACCAATCGAACGCATGTGGATCTTGTCTTCCACCATGTGGTGCAGTTTGAGAATGTACATGTATCCAATAGCGATATCTTGTTCGAAGGCATCACCCGTGCGTCCGTCGTAGAGAGTGACACAACCATTTTCAGGATAGCCTGCTTTTACGAGCTCTTCTTTGATCTCTTCTTCCTTTGCTGCTGCAAACGGAGGAACGATAGCCTGGTAGCCGAGTGTGTGTGCGGCAAGACCAAGGTGCATTTCAAGAATCTGACCGAGGTTCATACGAGATGGAATACCAAGCGGCGTGAGCACAACATCGATAGGAGTACCGTCTGCCATGTATGGCATATCTTCTTCAGGAAGGATGATAGAAATAACACCCTTGTTACCGTGCCTACCAGCGAGCTTGTCACCCACCGAGATGTTACGCACCTGCGCGACTTCGACAACGATCTTCTTGATGATGCCACTTTCGAGTTGGTGACCCTGATCGCGTGAGAATACTTTCACGCCGATAATGCGACCACGCTTTCCGTGCTCCATGCGAAGCGATGTGTCTTTCACATCGCGCGCCTTTTCAGCAAAGATCGAGCGGAGGAGACGTTCTTCTGGAGTGAGTTCTGTTTCGCCTTTCGGTGTGATCTTTCCGACAAGAATATCGTTTTCACGAACTTCAGCACCGATGCGGACAACACCTTCTTCATCGAGGTCTTTAAGTTTTGCTTCACCGACGTTTGGAATATCGCGTGTTGTCACTTCGGGACCAAGCTTGGTATCACGAACAATACAGACGAATTCTTCCACATAGATAGATGTGAACTTTGAATCCTTCACAAGACGTTCTGAAAGAATGATAGCGTCTTCGTAGTTATGACCGTTCCATGACATAAATGCCACGAGTGCATTCTGTCCGAGCGCAGCCTGACCATTTTTCGTAGAAGTAGTGTCAGCAAGCACGTCACCTTTTTTGATAGTCTGACCAACAGAAACGAGTGGACGCTGGTGGAATGTTGTGAAGTTGTTGGTTCGCTGGAAGTTCACAAGCGCGTAGGTGTGATCCTTTCCTTTTGAATCCTTGATGATGACTTTCTGCGCATCAACAGCAGAAACCGTTCCCGCTTCATGAGCGATCACCACACGACCTGAGTCACGAGAAATCTTTTCTTCCATACCGGTTGCAACAAGCGGAGCTTCAGGAAGCACACATGGTGTTGCCTGCTTCTGCATGTTTGATCCCATGAGCGATCGGTTTGCTTCGTCGTGTTCAAGAAACGGAATCATCGATGTTGCAAGAGAGAATGGCTGGTTGGTAGCAACGTCGATGTACTGAATGCGATCGCGAGAAACGCGTCCTGGTTTTGTTTCAACACGAGCTTCGATGAACTCATCGACAAGCATTCCTTTCGCATCAACATTTGTTCCCGCATGAGCAATAGTGTACTGCTCTTCTTCAAGCGCGTTCATGTACGTTATTTCTCCAGTAACTTTTCCTTTCGTCACTTTGATGTACGGAGTTTCGATGATACCGAATTCGTTCACGCGAGCGTAGGTTGAAAGGTGAAGAATAAGACCAATGTTTGGACCTTCAGGAGTGTGGATAGGACAGACGCGGCCGTAGTGAGAGGTGTGCACGTCGCGCACTTCAAGACCTGCACGTTCACGAGTAAGACCGCCGGGGCCGAGCGCTGAAAGCGTGCGGAGGTGTTCCATTTCGGCAAGCACGTTTTCTTGGTTCATGAACTGCGAAAGCTGGTTCGTAGTAAAGAATTCTTTAATACGAGCCTGAAGCGGACGCTGGTTGATGATAGCGATAGGAAGAGCCGTTGTGGTGTCGATAGTCGACATACGGTCTTGGATATTTCGCTTGATCTGAGTCATACCGACGCGGATCTTCTGCTGAAGAAGTTCGCCGACATAACGCACACGACGCTGACCAAGGTGGTCGATATCGTCTGCCTTTGAGTTTGGAGTTGTGTTGAGTTCGTGAACGTGATTTACAACCGACACAAGATCTTCAGCTGAAAGTGTGCGGCGTTCGAGTTCTTTTGCATCCATCGATTTCTCGAAGCGCTTGTTGAAACGATAGCGTCCAACCGGTGAAAGGTCGTAGCGTTCACTACTGAAGATTGAGTTGATGAATTCGCGAGCGTTGTCAGCTGTAGCAAGGTCTCCATCGCGAAGACGCTTGTAGATTTCTACATACGCATCCTGAACATTCTTTGCAGGATCTTTTTCAACGGTGATCTTCATGAGGTCTTCATGAGGAGAACCTTTGAATGCTTTCATGATATCTGCATCAGTTGGAAGTCCAAGAACGCGAAGAAGCGCAGACACGGGGAATTTGCGCTTTTTGTCGATGCGCACAACGAGCGAGCCGTCGGCATCGGTTTCTATTTCGATCCATACGCCGCGAGCTGGGATGAGTTTTGCTCCAAACGTACGCTTTCCTTTGGTTTCTGCTTCGGTAAAGAAAATACCGAATGAGCGCGCGAGCTGCGGCACGATGACACGTTCGACACCGTTGATGATGAAGGTGCCGTGCGCTGTCATAAGTGGGAGATCAGCCATGAAGATTTCCTGCTCCTTGCTGCCACCCATTGTTTTGTTCTCGAGGATTACGCGTGCCTTGAGCTGAGCTTCGTAGGTGAGCTTGTTTTCTTTTGCATGATTTTCGTCATACTTTGCATCACCCAAAGTGAAAGAAGCGAACTTGAGTTCAAACTTCTTTCCTGAATAATCGTTGATCGGCGAGAATTCTTTGAAGACTTCCTTCAATCCTTCACGCACGAGCCAGTCAAAAGACTGGAGCTGAGTCTCGATGAGACTTGGAAACTCGATAAACGGCTCCTTATACTTTGCGAAAAGTTTTTTCTCGCGAGGAGCGTCACTCTGTTTTATTTTTGTCGACATAATAATTGTGTGGCTTATAACGCAAAAGAACCAGCCAAAAGAAAACCGGTTGGCTGTTTAAAACGACGTATGAGAGTACGCGCGGCAGTTGTGTATAAGCACGATTTCTGAAAGCTAAAAACCTGCTAATGTCGATTGCAAAACATCCACAACTCATCCGTGCATTCGTGAAGGTAATCCTATAGGAAAGAGGCTGTATTGTCAAGGTGGATGGTGAGGCGCCCCGCCCGGAGAGAGGTGTATTCCCTGCATGGCGCTTGCACAACCGTGTTATGAATGTTACAGTTTTTTTGATAAACGTTTTTTAAATGTTCTTTAAAAACTAATCCAATGAGAAAACGGCTCCTTCTAATTCCCCTTGAGGATCTTACAAATCCTGCGCGCATTGAAGAATTTTTCAGTGCTACCAAGCTCTTAAATCCTGATTTTGCTTTTATTATGCTAAGCCTCCAAGATCCGATCTTGGCACTCATCCAAAAACAAGCTGTGCAGCGACTTTTGGAAGACACACCTTCAGACCACGGCGATCGATGCATTTACTTTGGCAGAAAAAGCTGGAAAAGAAACAATTACAACCTTACCGTTGAAGATTCATTTTTTTTTCTTTTTCACAAAGATCATGCGGAACAGACGAAGACCATAATCCCTCAATTCAGAAAACGTGTTTCTGAGGAAACAGAATTGAGTATCGTTCTTATGGCTACTCCACTTGTGCTTCGAAATGTTGCAGAAAAATTAATCGATATATATTCAGAATTAGATTACTCATACGCTGAAGATATCGATGAGCTGTTGATGGAACCCGCTTCAAAAAATTGAACGAAAGTTCAAAAAGCTGTTTTAGTATTCTCGCTAAAACATTCAGGAATAACACGTAAAAGCCATACTCAAACGTGAGTATGGTTTTTCTTTTTGTTTTTTAGCTTTTATTCTGCTTCCACTCCTCTATCTTCTTATGATCTCCTGAAAGTAAGACTTTCGGCACGCGGTGCTTCTTGCCTTTCCATTCGAGGATTTCGGGGCGGGTGTAGAAATCGCTGGATGAGATGCGTTCTTCTTCGAGCGATTCGAACTTGCCGAGCACGCCGGGAATCTGGCGAGAGATGCAGTCGATGAGCACCATCGCGGGAAGTTCTCCTCCGGTGAGCACATAATCGCCGATGGAAACATCTTCAGCTTTGAGAATATTCTTTACGCGTGCATCGATTCCTTCATACCGTCCTGAGAGGAAAATGATGTCTGTGTATTTTTTCTTTGTGAGATTCTTTGCGTATTCAGTGGTGAACTTTGTTCCTTTCGGCGCGAAGTGAATGATTTTTACCTTCGCTCCTTTTTTCTTCGCAATCTTTTTCGTCACCGATTCCACCGCTTTCAAAAAAGGCTCAGCGCGGATCACCATCCCCGGCCCGCCGCCAAACGGCCGATCGTCCACGATCTGCGACACATTCCCATCAGGCCACACTCTTTTATACTTCTTCCCTGTCACAAACTTCCGCGGATTCACGAATGAGACTTTTATTTTTTTCTCCTTGATAGCACGCCCAATAATCGACTCATTCAAATACGAATCAAAACTTTCGGGGAAAATGGTGATGACATGGAAATGCATAGATACAGATAGCTTATAGGAAAATAGGTTTAAATCAAGGTTTTTAAAAGAGTAGCTTGACTAAAAGTAAAAGTATAGTATTTTTATAAAAAACACTAAACCATCATTCACATGATTAAAAAATTAAATATCATTCTCATTGAGGATAACCGTGAACACGTTATTGCAGCCAGAAAACAGCTCCAAGAGCACAACCTTACCGTATTTAAAAGGTTTGAAGAATTTAAAGATTGGATTTCAGACACCCTAACTAACAGATGTACCGATCTTGGAATACCACTGCCTTCAGAATTTGATGCAAATGTACGCTCAATATCCTTTGCTTCAATGGTTACTGAACATGATCTTTTACCGTTAAAAAACTACGACATACTTTTAACTGATAATGAACTTCCTGTTAATTCAGAGAAAGTAGCAAATGAAACATCTTTAGAGAAAATAGGATCAGATATAGTTCTTATCGGCTTGATGTTAAAATTTCCAATGATTGGCTTGTTAACAGATAAAAATCATCACGAAGATTCACACTCTAGAATTTTTGATTGTTTAGGAGCTGCAAACAATACAATTCTACGAATTGGTGACTCGAAAGTTTTTGTATCAAACATCCATATGGTGCATGAAAACCACAAACCAACAGTTAAAAACTGGGGTGAAATCGTTAAACTTTTAACCTCAACCTAGACCTACAACTTGCAATATGAAAAACCGTACTTCAATTTATTGTACGGTTTTTATTTTTTTATAATATTCGTTGCCACCACCTTCTTCCCCTGCTCTGTAAACCGCACTTCTCCTTCAAACGGAATTCCTTCCACAGCGTATGGAAACCATGAATCGTCGCCGGGCCACATTTCTGTATAGGGAATTTCTGATTTTGAAAACCATTTGGGACTCATCTCTTCGGTCTCCTTCGGTTCCCCTTCGAAATGTTCCACTCGATAGACGACCACATGCTGATTCCATTCTTCTTTGTCTTCAAAATAAAAATCGATAGCGCCAATTTCTTTCAGTTGAGATTCTTGGATGGTAAGCCCGCTTTCTTCCTGTATTTCACGCACCGCCGCAGCTTCGGAGGTTTCTCCTTCCTGAAGCTTCCCTCCGTATCCATTCCACAAATTCATGCCAAAACCGCGTTTCTTTTTCGCAAGAACTATCTTTCCATCGCGCATAAGGAGAGCTAGGGTGAGGATTTTCATACCTGCCTTCAGTCTAAACGCTTTCGATAGAAATGACAAACCCCGCATTTTGCGGGGTTTGTCATACTTGTCTATTTTCTGTGATGTGCGAACTGCTTACATATCCTTCAAGTCCGCGAGCGCTTCGTCCATGGCTTCGGTCGGATTCGCAGAGCGAGTTCCACCTTCCGGCTCGTTGATCTTGAGGTTCACGCGGGCGTTGTTCTTCATTCCGATCACTCGAAGGAGCGTGCGGATCGCCTTTGCGGTGTTACCCTGGCGGCCGATAATCTTACCCATGTCAGCCGGATTGACCGTGAGCGAAACGAGGACTCCCATCTCGTCGACCGTGCGGTCGATTTTGACGTCGTTTGGATTGTCCACGAGCGCTTTTACCAGATATTCGAGAAATGCTTTATCGTCACTCATTGTGTATATGCCTATTCGTTAAATGTGCAGTGTTCGACACACCTGCCTTACAGAAGAGTATACAACAGCTACGGAAGGGTGCAAGGAGTTGTGCAAGCTTCCCCGCGGCACGAGTGC
>JACCDG010654084.1_pt1 | contig 30569 bp, 44 predicted proteins | sample 7442471 | NCBI WGS metagenome assembly JACCDG01 (sample SAMN15323444, study PRJNA562643) | freshwater metagenome | isolation source: river surface water | place: USA:Blue River Watershed | collected 2017-08-17 | reverse complement strand
TGAGTATTTTTATCGTACTAGGGTTGATAGAGATACCGTCGGGGTTTTCAACTATGATCCTTGGAACCGGCCATTTGCGGTGTATGGTGTTGATAGGGTTAAAAACAATGTTCGATATGAGTGTATTAAGATTGATGGTTGGGAAGGTGGCAATGATGTGTGGGTGATGACGACCACTGTGGAAGGTATTGTGGTATATTGTTTGGATGTGTTTGAGAATATTGATTTGAATTTATGACTTTTAAAGAAATTGTGGATAAGTACCCGATTGTTAATACCAATTGGGAGTGCAATTATGTTGGTGCTATGTCACATCATATTATGTTGGTTACTGGCACTATCCGTCATGATACATTGAAGCAGTATCTTGGTATAACTGGATATTTTAGTAGGAGGAGGGTGGATGATGGTAGTGGTGTGATATTTAATAGTGATCCGTGGATGCGTGAGTTTAAGATGTATTATACACGGGGTGGTATAAAGAATGGAATATATGAATGTAAGCGTATTGATGGTGTGAATGGGAGCAATGATGTATACATTATGGTTACTAGTGTAGAAGGCAGTAGGGTATGGTGTATGGATGTGTTTGAGAGGTAATAATTTTTATAAAGGTATGACGGTTGAATTTTTGTAACTATTGCAATAAAAAACCCCTTATTTTGGATTATAAGGAGTTTTAGGGTATATATGTGTATAGTTTATCTTATAGTATGTGCGTTTCTTAGATTAGTAACCATAGTATTGAAATTTGTTTGTGTTGTACCTAAATGTGCGGACACATCTCTATTAGTTCCAGTTCCAGTTTTATCTTTACCCTTAATTCTTTCTGGTGGTATATAATTTTTTAATAATTCTTTTGTTTTTGGGTCTTCTATATTTACCGTTGAAAAATATTCATTTTTATAATCTCTTAAAAGTTTCAACACATATTCAGATATTTCAGATTCAGACTTTGATTTTAGAATAACGTTTTTAAGTCTGACAGTAATTGTACTGTTAAATAGATTCAATCTAAATTTCATATTTAATTGTCTAGCTATTTCGGTTGCACCTATTCTTTGCAAATAACCGTATAGTATAAATGCATCTTGTTCTGGTGTAAATTTATGTTTATATTTTAGTTCACCAATACCAAGTTTTTTTATTATACTAATAATTGTACCAATGTTAATAGTATGATTGATTTGTCTTTCAATTTCAAGTGCATTTATGTGTCCTTGATTTTCCATTTGTTTTTTTGCTATATCTACAATGTTCAATGCTAAATTTACTTTATCTAAATTAATTTGTACATGTGGTTTACGGTTTTGATTTATCAATTTTACAATTTTTTCTGGTTCTTTTATTCCGCTTTTATATAGATCATAAATTTCTGATGAGTCATTGATAAAAGCATAGTAATGTTTTCTTTTCCAATCTAGTATAGAATTATTCAAAACACGATGAATTGTTGGTACAGGAAAATCTGTTTCAGCAGATATCTGTGCAATTGTTTTATTTTCTAAAGATTTCATCAAACAAATTTTGATAATTTTTTGTACAGTTGGAAGATTAATACCAAGTGTATCCGCAATTTTTTGTTCATCTTTTTCTGTTTGATACATATCCCATACAGCTTTAGCATTAGGTACAAGAGCATCTTTAAATGAAACCCCCATTTCATCAATAATAGATAATTCTTCTTTAATGATGTGAGTGTCATCATTATGGGTAAAAAAGTCACGGTAATTGAAATTCATATGTCATATAAGTATCTATAAAAAGTATTTGACTTTTGAAATTTTGGTGTGGTATGATGTGTGTATGACTGTTAAAGATATAATTGGCAAGTATCCGATTGTGAACAATGAGTGGGAGGTTGGTGATAGTGTGTATAGTTTAGATTTGTATATACAAAAGATTTCTCGGGACTTGCCATTGCGTGGCTATGAGTTTGGGTATTACTATGGATTGCGTGATTATTTTGTGAGGTGGAGTGACATGAATAGTCGTAATTGTGATCCTTGGAACCGCAAGTTTTTTGCGTACAAGAGTGGATTTCAGTTAAATATGTCGAATCGGTATATGTGTAGACCGTTGATTGTTAATAGCTATGATGCAAAGAAGAACGGATATGTGCCGATGATGAGGGTGGATGAAATGGTGATGATGTATGTGATAACGACGAGTGTTGATGGTCGTAGAATACATTGTTTGGATGTTATAAAGGATTCTTTTTTTGAGATGGGTATTTGGCCTATTAGCAACAATTTATGAATGGCGAAGATATTAACACAATGTATCCGATTACCAATCGATTTTGGCAGTATATTGACGACATGAGTTTGTATGAGTATTTGGTATCATTGGGATCGGATCCTAGGACAGAGGGGTTTATTAAAAGTTATCCCGTCAGGTTTTATTTGAGGGCTAGAATATATGATTTGAATTACCAATATCGTAATTCGTTGCAAAATGTGAGTATAATGAAACAGTTGATGGATAAAGACCCGTGGCATAGGAAATTTAATGCGTTTCCCACGTATGATTCGTTGGTTAACTATAAGTATCCTGAACATGCGTATTATGGATTTGAGGCTAAGGGTTTGGGCAGTTATGTTGCGAATGAGTGTAACTGTTATGTTATGGTGACTACGGTATGTGGTGAACGAGTATTTTGTGTGGATGTATTGAATTGATTGTAATATTTGGCATATTTATAACTTATTATGCCAAACAAAGACGTAAAGAATGAGATTATCAGTTTAGATAGTGCTGGTGAGGTTGTGTCGTTTGTAATATTTCTTTTGACCGCTCCTGTTACTGGTGCTGCGGTTTTGAATGTTATCAAGTTGATGTTTTTTGCTATTTTACCCAAGTCAACATTTGGTAATAAGATGGTTTATAAAAAGAAGACTATGCGTTTTGCCAATCCAAAGCGTGGTCATTTGACTGTTCAGAGATATCCAGAAGAACGTCCTGATAATAACGTTGTTGTTGACCGAATCTTTTCGACTATTGATGGAATGGTTGAGGGTATAGATTGGGTTGCTACTAAGTATATTGGTGTTATAAGTCGTATATTGAAGTTTTTGCCTAGATTTAGGAAGATGAGTGATGGTGATGTGAAGCATGTGGCTGTTACGGTGTATTATACGATTACGGTGGGTGTATTGATGAAGTCGATTAAGTTATTGATGTTGAAGAAGGGATTGAGTGGTGATACGGCTGCGTTTAAGAGTATACGTGATAGTATTGCGAATGGGTTAAAGTTGGGAAGTCATGGATTGACTTTTGATGATATAGAAAGAGAATCTGATGTGATATTTTCACACAAGTCATTGGCACCGTTGGTGAAAGAGTTTATGAGTGAGTTTGGAAAACGTATGCAGTTTCTAGGTGAAGATGTTGATATGACTTATGAGTCTTTTGAGTACCGGGATTTTTATGAAGATGTGTTAAAAGACAATAACACAAATATATCATAGACATTGTGGGGTAATGGTAACTTGATTGTATTTATAATGGTGGGATTAATATGATGATCATCGACGAAAACAATAAAATCGCTTCTGAGAAACTCTTGAACAAGTCAACCAAGTTGACTGATGTTGAGAAGAACGAGTATTTCAAGAAGTTTTATGAATTGGATTCAACTTCCAAACGATATCCTGATAATCCCAAGCATTTGCTTACATTGATCAAGTGGTTTTTGGAAGATCCTGTTGAAAGACAGTATGAGTTGATCAAGGTGGAGTATGAGACATATTTGGAACAATCACGTCTTAATCAGTGGCGTGGAGCTGATGTAGTTATTAAGGATATTGCGAAGTTTCCAACGTTTCAGGATTTTGCTGAAGAGGTTCATAGAATTACTGCCAAGTATAGAAAGTCGGATTCTAAGGGTGGATCATCTGAGATCAAAGATACCGGTAGCAAGATTGAAGTTGCTGGTAAGACTATTGATAAAAAAGACATTACCTACATGACCGATGAGGTTGTGGTGGCTAGAGCTGATACGATGCAGAAGAGTATTGCGTATGGTAGTGGATTTAGTAGTTGGTGTACTGCTCGTACTAGTGGCAATTACTTTTATGAGTATCGTTTTGGAAGTTATGGTGATGTGGGTGAGTCCACGATGTACTATGTGTATTTCCCCAAAAGATACAGTGAAAACCCAAACAATGATGATACAGTTTTGCATTTTGGTGTAAATGATGAGGGAGACATATCGTTTACAAATAGAAGCAATAACGAACAGGTTCAAACATTGAGTTGGTTGAAAAACGAATATCCTGAGTTTAAAGGTGTTAGCAACATGCAGGAGATATTTCCTCATAAGGAGATAACTTCTAGTGAACGAAAGGTACGTAACTTACCAAATCAAATGACTGACGCTGACTTTTATGCGTTATCAAATGAAGACAAGTTGATGTATTTGCAGAGCAGCAGTGATCGTGTGATCAACTTGAATAAGTTCAAGAGCATGAGTGACGACATGAAGTCGAATTATCTTGGTATTGCAGAAAATGCGGGAACAACTCTGAATATTGATATATTGGATGTTATAAAAAATACATCGATGGGAAGACGGTATCTAAAAACTGCGTCTTCGGATGTAATAGATGCAATTTTGGGTGGTTATATTTATAGTAGAAGTCTATCAAGTTTGATAGAGATAATACATTTGATAATAGAAAACAAAAAAGACGATATGAATATTCGTGTCGTTGATGATATACTACAGACAATTTTTAACCAACAAATACACCATAACACTGCGTTGGATATTGGAAAAAGGATTGGAGAATCAAATCTAAACAAACTGACCAGTGGTAACGTTAAGGATTTATTGTTACCTCGTCACAAGGTTCCTTTTGAAACGCGGATCGAAGTTCTTGGTAAAGCAAATATAGATAAGTTGACCCCGTTTAATTTAACGGATCTTGTTACGATTTACGCCGATCATGATTCAGATAAAATGATTCGATATGTGTTGACGCGTTTTAATGTTGATACTATATCCAAGCCTCGTTTATTGGAAGCCATTTTAAAAGGTTTATCCGAAATACAATCGGAAGGTAAACTTGACATACAGAGTGTAATTTTTAAGATTGTTGATGATTTCAAAAAATTTGGGTACGCATTTGATGACGGTATTATTACCTCTTTCATGAAGTATTCACCAAATGCGTCAGAAGTCATGTTGCGTATTGGTGAGTCTTATGATGTTAATGCGTTTGAGTCACAGGCTCTTTTGAAGTTGTTGCGTATTATGGGTGATAAAAACTCTCTTGGGGAGTTTGAACAACATTTTGCGAAGGGTTTAACTCAAACGACTTCGACGGATCTTGATTGGTTTATGGAGAAAGTCATTTATGACTATGGTAAAGGTCAGATTCCAGAAATAAATTTGTTATTGAAGTATACGGTGAACAAATGGACACCTGATCTAATTACAAAACTTGTTAGATATATATCAAATAGTGAAAATTATGGTGAACAACGTGATCTACTAATAGAAAATTATCTTAAAACGTTTGGTGTGGGGCGTTGGAATGAATTTTCAGCAAAAAATCTTTTTATAATTTTACCTGCATTTAGTAATATTGTATCAACAATAGAAAGAGTGTTTGGCACAGAGTTTATTTTATCAAAACTAAACGCTCGTGATTTTACAAATCTATATGTACCATCTTCACGATCTGGTGCAATTGAACAAAATAAAAAGATATTAGAGTTTATAACGAAACATTATGAACTAACGTCAACTGACATTCTCACACACATTCCATATTTTCGTATAAACGATTTTGAAAGTATTGTTGGAACTAGTAACCTCAACAAGTTAACGACTACTGATGTAGTTATATTGTTAAATAACAACTATATTGATTCTACCACGTTTGAAAGTTATGTCAGAAGATACACTGCTACGATCTTGCAAATGTCTCGGGAACAGATTTCTGCGTTATTCAAAGTTACAATGTATAACGCATTGAAACTAGTCGATGTTTTGTTAGAAAACAACTATAATTTTACGAATGATCAAATAGTTTCATTCATTATAAAAGCATCAAAGGCGACATGGAATAATACTATTGGTTCAAACGAACTATCCAAAATATTAGAAAAATTTGGAAAAGATAGAATACAACGTTTAACTAACGATGAACTCGTTACATTGGGAGAAAATAATTGTTATCAATTCGACAAGTTTTTGAATTATGTATCGATAGATTCGTTAAATTCAGCTGCGATACGTTCATTTTTAAAAGTTGCATATAACCGAGGTACTATTCTCCCATTTAAAACCGTTTTCGAAAAATTAAATACGGTAGTAAACAAACTAACATCTGAAGATATTGTTTATTTAATGGGGTTGGGTAGTGATTTAGTGGAATTTTTATTGAATTATGTGATCACTAAAAATCCTTCGGTTTTTACATCGGATTTTATCATGGCGATTTTGAAAAAGGCCAAAGATAATCAAATCTATAAATTCAATTCCGCTGAACTTTTTAACAAAATAGGAAAAGAAAACATCAACAGAACGTTGGATACACTTGATGAGATTCAATTTAATAAACTGGTATTTGGTGATAATCCTCTTGACGCTGTATTTGATAATAGATACTTTGTTGTAGGGTTAATACAAATACTATCTGACTCAAATCTAAGCAAAATTTCAGATACGGCGTTTGAATCAATTACAGACAATTTGTCCGGTGCAAGTTATAAAGATAATGTACTTCGTAAGTTGTTGACTAAGCCAAATCTAAATGGTGACAACATGTATCATTTGCTTAGACATGCACCACTTTCGTTTTTCAGATATGAATTTACGGATTATAAGAAAGTGGTAGATCAATTAGATGCACCACGAATCACCGAATTATTGCTTGGAATATACAATATGGATAGAATGCGGTGGGCTGTTGAGTTACTTGGTACCAACAATCTGAATAAATTGAATGAAATTCAAATTTATAATGTTTTAACTGCACCGATATATGGCAAGAATAAGCATATGGGTCGTAAACTTTTGATATACTTTAGACAGTTACTAAATAAGTTGTCGCCTGAAATGATGCAAAAATTGAAAACGTCACAGTATTTTGAACCAAATGAGATTGATTCAATATCATTTATAGGAACTGGAAAGTTTACTCCGTCGTTTCTAAATACAATCAAAAGTGGCAACTATAAATTCCTAATGGAGTTTACAGACTTGTGTTTTAATAGAATCGATAACATTCAAACACCTATCAACTATTATTTGAGAGTCTTGAGTGAGTATATACGAACACACAATAATACTTTAAATTATACAGAGTTTGAAGTTATAATGCACGTGTTCGAACAAACATATGATTCAAGTGATGCCCGTAATGCGGTATTGCATTTTCTATCCAAAGTGTTGAAGACCAAATTGTATACACATTTAAACACATACAACAAAGGTCGTAAGTACAATGATAAGGTTATCAAAGAGTACAAACGATACTATGCTGATTTGTTGCTTGAGGATTCTAGTTTCAGTCAAGAAAATTTAGATAAAGCGTTGGATATTGAAAGAAAAGCATATCCACCTCACATGCAATTGATCAACTCATATATTGAAGAAGGTGGTACATTAGACATTTATGATATTGCTGATTATCTTGAATGTGGTATCAATGATATTGTGTTTTACATGGGAAGCAATTGGTTTATCTTGGGATGTAACAAAGGTAACGAGTTGGAGATTGCTGACTGGGCAAGTGATGGTGGTATGTCGCCTGGTGCCGTAAAAACGTTTTTCAGTGTATTGTCTCAATACAGAGACAAAACGATTACTTGCAGTGCACGTGAGACAACCAGCTATAAATTGATAAAGAATGCTGAAAAACTTGGATATGTTACTGTATTAGAAGAAGAAGAATGGAGTTGGGGTGGTGTAAAGATGATCGATCTGAAGTTTAGATTCAGCGATAAGTTCATGAATAGAATTAGTAAACAAAAGAAAACAGACGGTGCACAATGAGAGTTACGTTCTATTTATAAAAATGATACTATTGATTATACCGTTGTTGGTTTTATGGTGCAGCGTATGTGAGTGGACATTACATCGATATGTGATGCATCGTATACCGTTTAAGTTTTATTATGCGTATTTAGCACACACAAAAGTTCATCACAGTGTTTACAAGTATGATGAAACTTATCATGCTCAAGAAGGCGATGATGGTAAGAAGATTCCGATGGCTTGGTGGAATGGACTTGTGATTTCTGTACTCGCTGGACTACCTATGTTGGTATTTGGATATAAGGCATTTCTTTTGACGTTTTGTGTATCAATGTGTTATTATGGTGTATACGAGACAATACATTGGTATATGCATTTGCCGAACAAACGTAGTGTGGAGTATGTATGGTGGTTCAGAAAGTTGAATGGACATCATTTGTTACATCATCGATATATGAATAAGAACTACAATGTTGTATTACCGTTTGCGGATTGGATCTTTGGAACATTGTTAGTGAGAAGTCCACTTAAGTTTAAACAGTGTCCGGTTACGTATTGTGTGCCTGATGTACAGCCTTTTAAATGATTGGTGGGCAATTTGTCGAAATATGTATTAGTGTTACCAACTACAAACAGTTGTTGGTATCTACAAATTTGGTTGATATATAATGGGTTATCAATTGAATGTAATAACTGTAACAATTAACACAAAATAATATATATGGCAGATAGTATTGCAGATAAGTTTAAGGGATTGCCAATTGAGGACTTGATTGTTTCTCCATTGGTAGGCATGGCTAAGGGTCAGGCCAAGTTGAATGATGTCACTTGGAAGTACATCAATGAGGTTGGATTTACTACCGACAAGGATGGTAATACAGTTCCTCGTAGTTTGGACGTACAGATCAACAGATATGTACAAGTAGCAGGACAACCAGCACCAGAACTTCAGTCAATGAAGAGCATGGTACCTTTGTTGCCTTTGATACCTCTTCCTGCTTTGGCAATCACACAAGCTGACATTGAGTTTACGATGGAAGTTCAGCAGAGTGATAGTACCACAGATTCTTCAAGTTCTGAGGTTGACACGAGCGTGGATATGAAGTATAAATCTTGGTGGGGATTGAGTGTCAGTGCTAATGTTACCGGAAAGGTTTCTACCTCAAAGGAAAACACTAGAAAGACTGACAACACTGCCAAGTATGATGTAAAAGTTCATGCTGAACAATTGCCACCAACTGAAGGTATGTTGAAGTTGAGTGATGCGTTGATTACCATGATGGATCCTGTTGTAATTGGCAACAGTACCTCTGGTGGTAGTACGACCTAATAGTTCGTAAACAAATAAGTTATAGTTATTATATGAGTGCCGTCACATTGGAAGACTTAATCAAGTCACTGAAATCAGCTGTTGTAAATGCGTCCAAGGTATTGGAAACTACCAATATCAATACCATTCATGACTATTTCAATGATGACGGCACTCCTAAGACCCTCCCTATCAAGGTAGGGGATAAAACGTCACAGATACCTCTGTATACGTTGATCAACTCACAGAACTTGAACATTTCTGAGTTGGAGATTAGTTTTCAAACCAAGTTGTTTAGTGATAGAATGACTAACGAAAGTGGATCATTGGCTGCTGATGTTAGTGGTTCATCGGATACAAGTGGATCTTTGGATCCAAGTGGATTGTATTGCGATATACACGATCCAAATAAATCACAGGATACCGGCTCTGCTACAATCAAGATGACATTCAAGATGGGAGATAAACCAGAGTCGGTTTCAAGAATCAATGATATGCTGATTCAGGGATACAACCTATGATAGGTGGTGGAATACCATGTCCTATTTGCGGAACAAGATTGCAATTGACCTTGGATTTCATTGTGGAACATAGTGCAGCTGCGTGTCCCAAATGTTATTCAATCATGCAGTTTCCTAAAAATGATGTATTGTTTGAGGAGTATAAGAAGATAAAGTCTGAAATGGAGACGTTGAAAAAACAGATCAAACGATTTGGATAGTATTTATACCAGTATGAGTGATTATAAGTTAGTTGTTGCGCGATATAAAGAAAACATCGAATGGATCAAGTGTTTCGATGACTATGTTATATTCAACAAGGGCGACATTGAGGGACTGAGTAGTGATTTGTTGCCATACACATATTCTTTACCAAACGTTGGAAAAGACGTTGAAGTTCATTTACGTTATATCATTGACAACTATGATAAGTTACCGTCAAAAATAGCGTTTTGTCAGGGTCATTATGATGATCACTATCTCAATTTGTCAGTGGACGAATTTAAACATCAACTTTTGACGTTAAACGATGGATATAGTATTTTAGACTATTCATTTGACAGAGTTAAAGAACCGCATCAAAATCATAGTCATTTCAACATATCACATTGGCCTGACAATAGTGAGTCAAGAATACCATTGGCACATTTTGATGTAAACTATGACATTAGTGTGTGGTGGAAACAGTTGTCTGGTGAAGACTATATACAAAAAGATACAGTGTTTTGGGGCTGCATCTTTTGTGTTGAACGTGATTTGATTTATAGAAGGTCAAAATCGTTTTATGAGAAGATGCACCAACCGTTTTTAGACGATATAAATCCAGTAGAAACGCACTTTGCAGAACGTTCTTGGGCCAATATTTTCAAAGTGGGCAATTCAGTTTTTTGACTGTAGATGATCTTTTGACCAGTTTTCCCAATGTCCTGAATAATTAAAGTATATGTGTCTTACCATATCTATGGTAGATAGTTCGTCACAATTTATTTCAGGTGACGTGGTTTTAATCCAGTCTTTAACTTTGTTTATTTTTTCTGGAGTTAGACCATATGCTACATGCCATATATGATCTGTGTATCTTCCAAATGGAGTTATGTTTTTATGTTTGAATTGTACATAATTTGGATACACGTGTTTAACGTCTTTACACACCATGTTGTTATAATGTATTAATGTGGGTGTGACAACCTCGCAATAACCATGATGAACTTTGTACAATTCATTTAGTGCAGTACATGCACGCTTTGATAGACCAAAGAAAGCAAAGTATCCGGCGATTACAGGTAAATAGTTTGTGGATTGTTGTCCCCATCTACCCCAAAGTGGAAACATATTTGAATCTGACATATCACACGATGAAAAATCGACATTTTCCAAGTTTTGTTTAGTGACAGTGGCAAAATCATTCCAGTCTGTGTATGTAACATCATAGTCGATGTTCCATATGAAATCGTATTGAGGATGTAATAAACTGAAATCTACCACACTTATATCGCCTCTGTACCATATGAGATTTCCATATTCTGGACCATCTGGTTTTGTATCGTTCCAGTTTCTACTTCTGATAGTATCTTCACTATAAACATGAATTTTATCATAGTCTATGGTGGGAGTGCACGATTTTGAATCATAGGACAAAAACACATCTGTGTTTGGAAGTGACTTTCTCATGTACTCAAAAGTAGAGGCTATTTCATCATTCCAGATATGTGTACGATATATTATGGCAATGTTCATATGATTAATACATAGTGATAACACTCAACAAAACCCTTCTCTATGGTATGAGAGATTATATTTATATCAAATGAAATACCGTGATTTTTATAAAGAATTGATTAAGGAAGCGTTGTCTATCAGTTTTGCTAAAGACTTTACTGATGAAGAAAAACGACAAGCAACGGACGCACTTAAGTATTTCATAAAGAGTGGTTACAAACATTACAGTGAAAAGTATGGTGAATTGATGGTTTCACGGTATGATTTCATATTGAAAGACATTCGTGATCACTGGAGAGAAACCATTTATTCATTTGATATTGTTGGAAAAGGCGGAAGAGAATTCTCCAAGTCATCCTTTCCAGATAGTGACAGTGAAGTTTTGAGGAACTGGAAACGTCCATATCGAAAGTACAGAGATCTTAAAGATGCTGTAAAAGAAATTCCTGTGAATGTTGATAGTGCTTATAGAGGAATGTCATTTGAAGAGTTAATTGATGCCAAGAAAAAAGGTTATTTCAAATCATCTGGTATCATGAATATTGGCGATTCGCAAGAGAGTTATACATTTTTTGGCGATACACCGTCCACCGCAAGATATTATTCGGCTGGATTTCAACCTATGCCTAGTAGTGTTACTAGAAATAAGCCAGGCGTTATTATAGAGGTGCCTAAGAGTATTCTTCAACAAGCTAATTTGGCGGTTTCAAAAAAGACAGGTAAACCCGTTGGTTCTGAGAATGAGTATGTCACTGACAAATCTATTAGTTTTTCTGACGTAAAGAATTTGTGGTTGATTGTACCAGAAGAATCTGGTTTTGGTTATTTTGAAGTGGTTTATGACAAATACGAAAAACGGTACAAGGAAGGAAGCCGATCACCAGCAATGACGAGTTATAAGTTAATTCACAAGAAGGGAATGATCTAATGAACAAAACTAAACTTAAACAACTAATCAAAGAATGTGTGAATGAAGTATTAAATGAAAATCTTCGTGATAACATTCTAAACGAACTGGTTTTTGTTAGAAAAGCACTCGGTGAAATGAAATCTAGTGGAGCATATTCAAATGAACAACTGGATATTGTTAGACAATACATTTCATTGATAGAAAAAATGTATAAGTCTTTCAACCAGACTGAGGACATCACACTATTAGCAAAAAATATATTGGATTTTGTTGATACCCACAATGAATTGATCTTGGTCAACCACGTGATCACCAAGAGATTTTACGACTTTCTTCACACTGTATAGTATTTATATTTACTATGGCAAAACTTTTTGAGAACATCGGCAACAACATCTTCAAATTGAATGAAATTGATTTCAATAGAGGCGATGATACGACACCCGAACCCGATCCGTTCAAAGATGTATCAAAACAAATTAGTCAGCTACGTATGGTCAAACCAAAGGGTCCAGAACTACGTAAAGAACGATATATGCGTATCGCTGCTAACGTTGACCAACCAGAATTTGAAGAAATGATGCACTTTTTAGCTGGTTTATTGTACGATGAGATTAAGTCATCCGGTGAGACTGGCACTTATGAAGATGTATACAATGAGATGAAAAAAGCACCACGTTGGGAAATTGTAAGTGCTATTGATAAAAGTTACAATGATACTGGTCGTGACGGTTTAGCTAAGTGGAAGACTGACCATGATTCTCCATGGGATTTGTGATGTCTATTTACATTCAAACTTGCTTTTAACTTTGGTAACAAAGTGTTTCAAATCACCTATCAACTGATGTTGTTTTTCTGGTGAATAGTTATACCAATTTTTGATTTGTTCCCAAGTTCTTCCACAACCAATGCATTGTTGGTTGTCATTCAACTTGCAAATACGTTTACATGGATTCATTTGATAACCCCATTAACTTCTTTACTGTATCACGATATTTTCCTTTGTAATCCACAATCTTGATTCGATCAGGCGGAATATCTTGCAATACAACAAATGTGTTTGTTTGGTTTATAACCCGTTTCAAGTCTAGTTGGCTACTTCCTTCTAACTCAGAATAACTAAACTTAGTACCATTCAACCAGAAATACTTGTTTTCAAACCAAAAACCATCGTCAGTCAAATGCGCATCATAGTCAATCAATGTACCCAAATCAGCAGCAATGTCAAGTCCTTTAACATTAACTTTCAATAACACCCATTCTTCACCAGGCTTCTGGTATTGACGTATTGGTTTGGTGCCCATGAATATAGGAACTTTGCCGTATGCTTTAACTGCCCAATCATTACTTTTCAGTATGTGTTGTTGTGACTGGTTGATCTTCAATCCATCTTTCATGATACTATCTAGTCTGGATTTGACAGTATAATGATACCCAACGTCAATAAGTTGATTTTGGATTTCCAACAGTATGTCTTTGAGCAGTATCACAAATATAAATATCGTTCTCTAGTAAATAAGTTATTATAACTTGACATGCGTTTTTTATAACATTACTGATGCAAGCACATCAAGCGCAACAAGCACATCACTGTTCTTTTGGCTCTATTTGAATATATGGTGTTAGTGACTTAAGCTTATAGTTGTTTGGTATGCCAGTGCCTCCAGCGCCTTTAGTGATTTCAATATAATTACGTATATCTTCTGGAGGTATGCCAGACACAGCACCATATACTAAATCCATGGCAGGAGTGTTTTTGCTGTTATAATTAGGAATATCTATATTGATGTGACTTAAGATAGGGTTTGTACCAACTACTTTTTGATAAAGTGATTCAAATTCGTCTGTTATAGTATCTTTTTCAGTTTTGGTTGCGGAAGTATGGTATCTATGCACTAACGATTGAATATAGTCTTCGTCCTTTTCGGTAAAGCCATAGTACTTGTATGGTCCAACTTTAACATTGCGTTCATTTAAAGGTTTAGAAGACGACTTTGGGTCTCTAAACATTGTTTCTGGATAGTTTGGACGATAACTTGAACGATCATATTTGCTTTTAAACCCAAAACGTTTATAGAAATCAACCAGTCTTGAATAACTTGAGGTCTTTTTGAATCCAGCACTGCCATAACCTTTTACTGCTGGAGTCAATACAATAACCAAATTGTTATCATCAGCAAATCGAATAAGTTCACGCATAAAAGACGATCCAGTTCCTTTTGGAGCATCTTTGGTTGCATTTAGTGTCTTTAACTTGATGTGTTTTGTGTATACAAATACGTCGATGTCAAGGGTACGAACATACTTGTCTACAATCTTGTTTAATTCAGACTGTAGTGACGGATTTGGTTCTTCGTCAAATGCCCAGCCAGATAACTTGACACGGCCAACCAACCCACCAACTGGAACATCCGATTCCATTAAACATTCAAGGATCAAATCACGTAAATCTTGTGCAGTCATGGGTATAAATAGTCAGAATTACGTTTCAAACATTATAGAAAATAAATACCACAATTTCATTATCTGACTACACTATGTAAACTGAGTTATGCAACTAAATCGACGTAATTTTCTCAATTCTAGTCTCATAGGTTCGGCTGCCCTTGGACTCAATATCAATGCAGCACAACATAGCCACCACAATTCGGTTAGTGGTATACAAAAAGCACAGTCAAAGTTTGATCCAACCAAGGATCCAAAACGTGTTCGCAAGAGTTTTTATGACCTTACCGACGAAGAACTACGTACTCTCTGTAAAGCTGTAGGCTACATGCGCAACGATATGCCCACTGACAGTCCGCTTCACTGGGAAAACTACGGTAGGCAGCATGCCCACCACTGCACAGAGGCCGGTGATAACAATCCACAAGTTCACTGGAGTTGGCACTTCCTCCCATGGCATAGAGGATACGTTTACTTCTTGGAACGTATTCTTGCCAACATCCTCACCACCAAACTCAACATCGACGGTTCCAAGTTTGCATATCCATACTGGGACTGGATGACTCACAAGGAAATTCCTAATACTCGTTTGCGTGAACAAGCAGGACTTGCTAGTCCATTGTTTGGTTATGATCTGACTCAAGAAAACATGGTTAACGCTGATAATCTTGGATTTGATAACACTGCTTTGTACGATGGAAACCGTGGACCTTCTATTCTAAAGTCAAAGATGGATCCAAATAATGAACTTACAGTAGATTCCCAAAACCATGTCCGAGACGCAATCTACTACACTAGTCCCGAATACATTTATAAGATCCTCAATGCTCCGTGGGAACAGTTTGGTGGTAAGTCCACCATTGATCGTAACACCGGACAAGGATTGCTTGAACAGAATCCTCACAACGATGGTCATGATTGGGTTGGAACTCGTATTGGTAAGAACAGAACGATGGGGACGCTACGATATGCTGCATTGGATCCTATTTTCTACATGCATCATGGAAACATTGATCGTATTTTCTCAATGTATAGTCAACCAATGCCTGACTTGGATGGTCCATGGGGTCAACAAACTTATCAGTATACTGACATTGATGGTTCTTGGATTACAGTTAGTGTTAAAGACATCATGACGGGTATCACAAACAATATCAGTTACGATAAGAAACTGACCGTTACCAAACCAATGAATGTGAATCGAAATATTGTAGTTAGAGTTGGTAAACAAATATCAAATGCTCCAATTGAAGTAAAACTAGAAGGATCCATATACAAAGCAATTGTTAATTCATCTATTGCGTTGATGGATGTAACGACAGGACCAATCACTTTCACAGGAAAGTATCAAATCGATATTTATCTCACTGACGGAAGTGGTGTTAAAACCAATGTTGGACGTATTCGTATGTTGGATGGAGAACACCGTAAAGACAATAAAGATCCAAAGACAAAACATACATTCAGCGTTTTGTTAAAACCGTTTAAGGTGTCACAAAATGGCAGTTTAACATTGACGTTTGTACCACCCAAGAATGGCGTTCCAATTGATATAAAAACCTTGGAATTTATGTCGATGGAATAAAATAAGTGAACCCCCGTAATTCGGGGGTTTTTTCTTGACTTTTCATTCGGATAATATGAACATTACAACGATGAATGACTTTGAAACAAAAATTGAAATACAAAACTATATAAAAAAGTTTATTGAACGACGCAAGGAAGATTACGAGTACAACTTGAATGCCCATTTCAAGATGAAATCGTCAAACTTCTCTAGTGAAGTGAGTGAAACTCTGGCAAAGATCTTGATCAAGGAACGTGATATTCTTATTGATTTTCCGTACCCCATTTATTCAGTAACCAGACCCAAGGAGAACGGTGATACAAATGATATTTTGATCAACGACGAATACATTGTTGAAGTTAAAGGTACTACAAGTAGTGATGGACTAATTACACTTAGCAAAAATAATTTGAACTGTTATGCTTGGGTGTGGTTAGACTTTAATAGAGTGGTGGATGAAGTATCTAGCTTTGTTACGATTCATGTGGTTAAACGACCTTCTATGAATATCACCCCAAAGATTATCAAGACCAACAACGAAAAGAAGTTGAACTTCAAAAAGTTGTGTAGGGATATCCGACATGGAGAAGACTATCAAAAGCTTGAATACAATGTGTGGGAGTATAAGTTATGTAAGAAAGGTGACACGTACAATGAGTTCTTTGTTGTTGAATGAGTCGAGTCAAATTCACACATAAATGTTTGGGGTATAATGATGACATGGATCACTATGAGTATTCGTGTGATATATACGGACACATCAAAGACCATTACAAATGTGTGGGTTACTGTAAGTACTATTCAATTGGCATTGAAAAAGAAATCGTTTATATTGAATTCATCAATATATCTTATGAACACCGCAGACGTGGTTATGCTACCGCAATGGTCAATGAACTGTTGAGTAAGTATATTCTACACTGGGATTACAAGTTTACCAAAGACGGCAGAAAGTGGTTTGAATCACTAATCGAAAGGAAAATAATATGAGAAAGCTAAAGGTAGAAGAAGTATTTATTATTAAATATGCAGCAACAATTCGTAACATACAAAAGACACAGGTACAACAGTACCAGTTGTTGATCGAAAAGGAATTGGCACGATTCATTCCTTCATTGACCAATAAGACTGAAGATGGTCTGACGGACTGGATGTGTGATATTGTAAATTGTGAAACTGACGAAGAGGTTTTGGATACATTGGATAGAATCCAAGCTATCGAACTGGAGAATACAAAGAACAGCTGGAAGTGTAAATACTGCAACAAGTCAACATTCGATGTAGACTGTGAGTATCTGTTTGGCACAGATCACATTGAATGTGCGTTGGAACATGAATCTGAGACAAAAAATACGGCTACGTCTGAATCGAACACAAAATTGTGGAATCAGATTGCTCGTATGCAGGACTATATCACTCAGTTGGAATCACGTTTGAACCAACTTGAAACACAGTACGAAGAGCCAACTAATTGATTTAATCGTTATGGTGGTTATATTTATAAGATATGACCATCAATGATCTTAAAAGACTAATCAAGGAAAGCATCACTGAAGTTATTGAAGAATCTTCGTGTCCAATGTGCGGTGAGTCCGTATATGAAACCGAAAAACGTTGTGAGTGTTCTGAAGAAATCGATCTTGGATCTATAAAGAACCAACTTCAAGCCAAACTTGATCAACTAAATAAAAAGTAAATCACACCACCGGTAAAACGGTGGTTTTTTATTGTTTGTTTACGTGTGGATGTTCAGACCAATACGAATCTGGTCCATAATAAACAGTAATCTCTTCATTTTTTTGAATAAAGTCTTTTGTAAAAAACACAAACAATCTGTTTGATACATCGGTTTTCCATGATGCGTTTGGATACTCTGCGTGATTATATAACGAAGCATAACCTAGTGCTAAAACTATTTCGTTTTTAACTCCAATGGTTTCTTCTAACGGAGTTCCTCCTCTAGGAAATAAAAACGCATAATCATGTGCTACTCCTTGATGTATTGTTACAAATGGAACCTCTTCCAAAATAACATTGGGTCCAATATCATCTGTGGCAAAAACTCCATATCCATGAATATTAGACATACGAATTTCAATGTTTGGATGATGATATAACTTTGTTTTCATGTAACTAATACATAGACATTTGCGCATAAAAAAACGGAAGAGTGTTTGCTCTTCCGTTTTGTGTAATTTGTTAGAATGATGCTAGTGTGGATGTTTGAACCACTGAACCACCAGAACCAACGGAATATCCTGACGTATTGAATACCATACGATACTTTTTGTATTCACCGTTAACTGATGGAAATCTATAATCACCAGCACTTGAAGTTAGTGCGGTATTTCCACTACGTGAGTACAATGACATAGTAATGTTGGTTAGATCATCATATACCTCCATACAACCATAACGGTTGTTTGCTGTAGTGTATGATGAACTTAAGTTGCTAATATAGGTATTGTAGGAAGCATTATCTTGACGTACTGAAATACTACTATTATTCCAAATATCAGCACCATCCAAAATGTATGGTCCACCTTTACGACTTCCGCCCTGATCCAATGGAGCAGAATGATAAATTGTCATAGGAGGATTTGGACGACTTCCACTGTACCATGGAGAAAGAGTACCATCGTCAATAGCAGTCATATGAGCATCTCCACTGAGAACAACCAATTTACCAATTGATCCGCTGTTTTGACTAATATAGTGTGCAATCTTTCTACGATAAGTGGTATACTTTTCCCAACCATCATCGCCGTTATATGCAGCAATATTATCATCACCTTCCCAGGCGAAACTACTAATCCAAACTTTAACAGGACAGGTTGTATCAGTTAGTTGGGCTTTAAACCAAGTTTCTTGTTCTGGTGCCCAAATATACTTACTATCATCGTCTGTGTTTGAATATGGCAGTCTTTGGGAACGGTTATCGGTAACAATAAACTTAATTCTACCAATCTTGAATGTGTGATAAATTGGTTGATGTTGAAGTTCGGTTGAACCAGACGTATAGGTTTCCAATGAAGCACTCAATGGATAGTGTGGAAACATGAGACGATATGCTGCTGATGCATGTGCTTTGTCAATGTGACCCGCGTCTGAATTGTTTTCACCATAATCGTGATCATCCCATACATAGTTAAATGATGTAGTTCTCAACATCTTGGGAAGATAGTTGGGTGATGATCCGCTATAATAGGTTGAAGTGCCTGGTTCATAGTAGACTGAGCCAGACGCAATCGACGTTTCATTTGCGTCTTCGTAGTTTTCTTGACTGTCTGGTTCCAATGTACCGTCCCAATAATGAAGATCGCCCATGTGGAGAAACACGTTTGGAGCGTAGTTACTAATTTTGTCAAAAATAGTAGCAGTGGTCAAACTTTGTTGACAACTACCAAAACTTGCACTGAAACTGTATGCTGAAGAACTTACAGGATATGTTTTGAAAGTACCTAGATATGACAATCCATATCCTTGTGTGTTGTTGGTATACTGGATATATTCATCGGTAACATCGTGATACAACCAATAATAGTATCTGGTATTTGGAGTGAGACCCGAGATGGTAGCAACTGCGTAGTTTTTGTCACTTTCATATGAACCACTTTCATATGTAGCGAGAACCGATTGATATCCCGATGCACTTGAACCTGAGTTTGTTGGACTTTTGGTAACGATGAAACGCATCGATTCCAACGAAGATGTAATATGACGACTAAGTTTTGAGTTGATTTGAACTTTCATATTGTTTTAAATTCTGTACAGTATTATGGGTTTGTATCACCAGCTTCTTGTTCGATAGCACCTACTAGAGTAAACAATACTTGTGGGTGATACAACTCAACGTTGGTATAAATTCTTGTTGTGGTGCTTTCAATATAGTTACCAGAACCAGCTGGATCGTTATATGGATTGGTTATTCTAAGTTTGTAAAGATCATCATTGTCAAACAAAGATGCACTTACAATTGTCAAAACAGAACCGGATGTGTTTGTACTGATGGTTCTATTTGCATCACCATTAAAAGTACTACCATTACGATACCACTGATAAATAAATTCGTCAGATGGATAACCGCTGACCTGTACATGTAGTTCACGTTCAGTACCCAATAGAGCGATTGCAGAGGTCACCGGAAGATCCAACACAATGTCAGGACCATAGTATACGTTCTTTGGTGATGTTTGTACGTCTTGGTACAAACTACCATTGAATGTTTTGGTTTTTGATCGTGTCTCTGGTGTAGTTGACGCACTTGAAATATTGCTAGTGATTTCAGATGCAGTTATACGAGATGACTTAAGATCAACGGGGTCAATAAGTTTTGAAAAGGGAAAAGTTTGTATCTGTGCCATATCGGTTATAAATATAAAAAGTGGGGTATAAACTACAACAATTTAGCGTCACATTTAGAATCGTACACCTATTTATTCACATTATGAACTTTGTACAAGTATTATTGACAACCACACATCAGCTTCATGTTTATCATTGGCAAACCGACAGTTATGCTGAACATCAAGCATTTGGTCAGGCATATGACACTCTTGACGGTCTAATGGATCAATTTGTCGAGACGTTCATGGGAAAATATGGCAAGGTTGCAAGTAAAGGTGGATTTGAGATTAATCTTTCCAACATCACAGATAAAAAGCCCAATGAGTTTATTGATAGTGTCATTGATTTTCTAACAAATGAGTTACCAAAGTCGTTGAAGTCTGAAACAGATACCGATTTGTTGAATATACGTGATGAAATGGTTGGCGAACTCAATAAGTTGAAATACCTATTGACATTGGGATAATATATGGATATTGTTGACCAAGCTTTTCTTAACGCAAAACAAGTTAAGTTAAAGAAACTCAAACATACAATCAAACGTATGGTAAGAGAAATTCTAAAACAGAAAGAAAAATAATGAATCAAACACAGTTACGTGGTCCCGGCGTGGACGTTAAACAAACAAGTGAAGTCAAATGTGAAAAGTGTGATAATGTCACTTTCAATCAAGGAGTATTCCTACGAAAGGTCAGTGCATTAGTCAACCCAGAGGGAAGAGACGCATATCTTCCAATTCCCACTTTTTACTGTACATCATGCGGTAATGTGAACGAAGAGTTCATTCCAACAGAACTAAAGAATAAGATTCAATTGGTTTAGAATCAGTAAATAGCCAACGGGTAAGTTCCGTAAAACTCCATGTGGACCGGGCAAGTCCAGATTCTTTTTCTATTTGATGTTACAAATGAAAACTCTCGGCGTATATCACCAATCCTACTATAACAAAAAGGCATTTCAGTTTGCATATAGTAGCTTTCGAGAGCACTTTCCAACATCTCCATACGTCATTTATTCCGATAATGGTGATGACTTTTCAGAATACGCATCCGAATACTGTTATTACCGACGTTCCGATGTAAGAAACTACGGAACTGGAGACAACGCATATTGGCGTGCTAATGTTGATATGTTTGTTAACTACTACACTCGTATCAAAGACGCATGTGAATTGTGTAAAACCGATTACATGTTGATCATGGAAGATGATGTGTATGTAAGAAAACCATTTCAAATCACAGAAGATTTTGACGTTGTAGGACCGTGTATTGCTAGATTGGACTCATACTTGATAGGATTTATCACTAGAACTGTTAACAAAGAATTCAATTGGCATTATGGAATGTGTGGTGGATCAATGTTTAGAACAAGTATTTTCGTTGACAACTTTGATACCATCATCAACAATCTTCGTAAGTATCAAGAAACACTATCTAAGGAAAGTATCATTTCGTGTGTAGGAGACGGCAATTTAACCGTACAATTTCATTTATTGGGATATGACTATAAGTGTTCGCCTTGGATTCAAAACGGAACAATTCAACACCCATACAAAAACTATTACTGATTATGGCAAATGGAGTTTATAAAATAACAGAAGACTTTGAAAAGGAATTAGCAACATATACAGGAGCACCATACGTTGTTACTGTAGATAATGCAAGTAACGGAATCTTTTTGGCACTAATGTACGAAAAGATTTGTGGACAGGAAATCACAATTCCGTGTCGAACATATCCATCTGTGCCATGTGAAATCATTCATGCTGGTGGCAAGGTGAACTTTGAACCAGTAGAAGGTAAAACCATCAAGGGAGCATATCAACTCAAGCCTACCAAGGTCTGGGACAGTGCCTTGAGGTTTACGTGCAACATGTACATTCCCAATACTCACATGTGTATTTCATTTACAGGACCATACAAGACATTCAAATTGAGTAAAGGTGGTGCTATTTTGACTGACAATCATGAGGCATATCTTTGGTTCAAACGTGCCCGATATAGTGGACGACGTGAGTGTTCGTATCACGATGATAATTTTGATATGTTGGGTTGGAACTTTTATATGATGCCAGAGTTGGCAGCAAGAGGATTGTTGTTGATGAACCAATTCTACAATCTGGATAAAACACCCAAACACAATGATGACTTGGAAATGCCTTATCCTGATCTAAGCAAGTTCCCTATTTACACTAACCCATATGGCGTTTCTAACTGAACAACAACTACAGAGTCTTGGTCTGAACTCGTATGGTAAGAACGTATTGATTTCAGACAAAGCATCAATTTACAACGCAAAGAACATTTCTATTGGAAACAATGTTCGTATTGATGACTTCTGTATATTGAGTGCTGGTGATGGAGGTATTAACATTGGAAACCGAGTTCATATTGCATGTTACACTTCATTGATTGGTAAAGCCAATATATTCATTGGAGACTTTTCGGTATTATCATCCAGAGTTTCGGTGTATTCCTCAACAGATGACTTTTCAGGTGAATACATGATCAGTCCTATGGTCGATTCCAAACATACTAATGTCACAAGTATACCTGTATTTATTGATAAGTATGTGGTTGTAGGATGTGGATCGGTTCTATTACCCGGAGCGCAATTAGCTGAAGGATGTGCGTTGGGATCAATGACATTACTCAAGGAAGATACTTGGCCATATAAGATTTATGTAGGATCACCCGCGCGATATTTGAAAGACAGATCGACACAATGTGCAGAACTAGCAAAACAATATGAGTGACGAAGTATACATTGTATCAGCATATACTCCTGATGTAGAACGTGAGGAGTTGTTACGTAAATTGATCAACCAACTTCATTCTGCCAAGAAAGATATTTTGTTGATTACACATTCGGTTACACCCAATGATATTGTCAAGAAGTGTAAATACTATGTTTACGATGAAGAAAACAAGATTTTATACGATGATAAGTATAAGTTTTTGGCATGGAATACGTGTATGCCGGGTGCCGTAATAAGATCAAAAGATGTGCGTAGAACATATACAACGTTACTTCCAGTATATAAACTCGTATTGTTTGGATTCGGATTTGCAAAAATGGCGGGATACAAATACGGACACTATTTGGAGTATGACTCAGAAGTAGAAGACTTTAAGTTTTTTGACAACAACGTTGAAATACTTAAAAACCACAGTTGTGTAGCGTATACAAACATACATGATCATCCAATCGGTTTCTATTTCGCATTCAATTTACACCATTATAGTTATGATGATTTGAAGTATGATGAAACTAAGTTTCTGGAAAAGTTCACAGAATACTATCCTGATTTGTATCTTGTGGAAGAACTAACCAAATTCTTTTTCATGGATAATAAGACAGCATTCTATAAAAATCCAGACAACATTCGAAAAGAAGGACTGATAGGTGCAAAGTATTGTGCATGTAACAGCAAAAATTCTGTACTATCGTGGGCAGTTCCAATTGTTGAAAATAACGTATTGTGTTTGTTTTTGAATGATCAAGATTTGAAAAATACAACTGTAGAGTATGTAATCAACGATTCGTATCGACGAATTATTTTACACAAACGTGAATGGCATTACTTTCCAGTGTGTAATTGGAATGATGCAAAGTTTTTGAAAATACTTCTTAACGGCGAATCACATCTTGAATATGATCTAACAAATCCAGAAGTAAGAACGAAACTAATAGAAAACAACTATATAGAACGCAATTGATGATACCTACATTTTATCACTCTGGAGAGATAGGAGACTTGTTGTATGGGTTGAAAGCAATAAGTCGAGTACCTATGGCCAATTTGTATCTGGATAATGATTTACGTGTAACGTTTGATCCACATACAGAACTTTTAGCAAATCCCAATAGAAAGTTTACCTATAGGGATTATCTGTTTATACGTCCATTGTTAGAACGACAACCGTATCTTCATCAGATTGTATTTGGTAACCCTGTATACATTGACTACAATCTGAACAACTTTCGTAAAGAAATATTTGTAAATACCGAACTTAATTTCTCAGACTTGCCAGTAAAAGTATGTGGGTTTACAGTCGATAAACAAGATGCATATACACCGTGGTTGTATAGCAATATCAAAAAAGAATATCCAATCACAACAATAAGAGTTCCTAGACGTAATCATCCTATGTTTCCGTGGAAACAAGTTGTGGAGAAACACCACAAAGACATATTGTTTTTGGGTACATCATCTGAATACCAATCGTTTGTCGAACATACTGGCAAACTTGTTGCGTGGAAGGATTATACAAACCTCTTGGATATTTGTGAGGTGATCAATGGTGCCAAAGTTCATATTGGCAACTCTACATCAATTACGGTATGTGCAGAAGGATTAAAGAAGAATGTGATTTACGAAAACGAACACATAGCTGGAGAAGTTAGATATCCAACGCATGAATTTCATCGTAAAAACCGTATCAATGTAGACCCCAACATTCAGAATATTGATTTGGTAATGGAAAAAATAGAGGAATTTCTGAGTACCAAGTAATATTTATACTGAGTGAAAAAGCCAAATAAAAAGAAATTAGCCGTAGCTAAGTTTATTCAGTTTGTAAAGCGTGAACTTGGTTTCAACAAACCATTTAAGGTCCATCTTGTCATGGAACGTGACGACTCATTAAAAACATATGCGTTCTACAATCCTGAAAACTACGACATCAAAGTCTATGTAAAAAATAGAGGGATGGCTGATGTTTTGAGAAGCATTGCGCATGAGTTTGTACACCATAAACAAAACGAAGATGGTAGATTAAACCAACCCGTTCAGGATGTTGGCGGTGAAATCGAAGATGAAGCAAATGCCAGAGCTGGATCTCTTGTTAAGAAATTTGGATACGAGAATCCTGACCTTGCGATTTATGAGTAAAATCTACGTGCACTTTATATGTTTTATGTTTTTCTTTTACAATAGATAGTGCGTTTTCACGATTGATCCACTTGTCAACCACCACAGGTTTTGTTTTTTTGTTATAGTTTTTATAGTGAGTAAAGAAGTCAGCGGTAACTTCTAAAAATACTTCGTCAATATCAGTTATGTCGTTGTATTGATTAGGATTATATAACGGAATACCCAAGATTTTATAGTCCGGAACACCACAGTCATAGGTTTGAAGTGCACCTACGATACGACATTCAACGAGTGTACCTGTAAGAATAGGCACAGTATTGTAAACCAAAATATCCAATGGATCACCATCATCACTGAGAGTTTGGGGTATAAAGCCATAACTAGCAGGATAACGCATGCTACTAATCAAACATCGATCCAATACAAACATATTGAGGTCTTGGTTGTATTCGTATTTTGCGTTACTGTCTTTAGGTATTTCTACCACAGCATTTACAATGTTTGGGAAGTTTGTTCCGATAGGTAACTTAATTAGGTTCATAACAATTATTGACAAATGATTTCTACTCTACATTTTTTAACCGTCACAAATTCTTCATCCATCAGATATTGAGTGATGTTATCAAATAAAATCTGATGTTCTTCGTCAATATTTTCCGAATCGTGATAAAACCTGACAAGATTAGAATTATGAACCGATAACTTGACGCCTCTTACATAAAATGGTTTTGATGGGCTCATATTTAGAGAGTAAATCGACATTTAACCAATGTCAATCAATATATAGGTACATACAAAGTTGATTTAATAAAAAACCTTTATGTTAATCGATATAAAGACTGAAAATTTTTATGAAGGCAACAAACTGGTGACAGTTGAATACTGTTTGTACATCAACGATAAACGTGAAGGATACATTGGCATAGATGTAACTCACCACCAAAACTATGTAACGGTCAGTCAAGTTAACAGCAGATATCGTAATCGTGGATTCGGCAAAATGTTGTATCTGACTGCACTGGAGAACCATTACAAAATCAGTACTAGGTATCATCGATCATCAAAACATGCACAGTACGTTTGGAATTCGTTGATCAAGACGTATGCGTTTCGTACAAACTTTTTCACAGATACATTGACGGTATACAATAGACGAAAATAGTTATTGACATCTTACTTCCCATCCTCTAATCTACTGTTATGTCACATCAATTAGAATTTGATTTCGATTACGCTTCGGATATACCTCAAATAAAGTCAGTCAACATACCCATCAACATACCCACTGAGGTGGAGATTGACGATGACTTTGATAACTGGTATCGTACCAGCAAGTGGGGCGATAAGATTCTTGATACTCTTCCATACGGATGGCGTTTATACTATCGGTATCAAGATGTAAAGCAGTGGTTCATCACCAAGTATCAACAATGGCGATATGGTGTTGCTGATTCTGAGTGTTGGAGTCTTGATTCTACATTCACACGGTTTATTTTGCCACGGTTAAAGCATTTCAAGAAAATGACTCGACATACATATCCCAGTGACGGCATCACACCTGAACGGTGGGAAGAAATACTGGACGAAATCATTTGGACGTTTGAGTACATGAACGATGACGAAAAGATGTTGACTATGCCGTGTTGTGATGATAATGGTGATTTCAAGGGTTATCTAAACCGTGAACGAACCGAAAAAGAAAAGTTGGAGTGGAAGAACTATTTTGATCAAGCAAAAGCTTTCAACCGACGTAAAAAAGAAGGGTTGAAGTTGTTCGCTCAATATTATGAAGTGTTGTGGGATTGAACATCTATTTATATTTTTTTACTACAAACAATGAACGATCAGATATCCGATATAATTGGAAAACACAGTGAACTGTTGAACGCAATCAAAGGTGACAAACCTATTGGAAAAATTGTAAAAGAAATTGACCATATCGTACAAGATCTGTACCTTGAACTGTACAGTCTCAGAGATGGTCGAAAATGTTTGATCAGACAAGAAACTGAGAAGAAGGGACATTGTTGTTAATATGGATCAAAAACAGTTATTTGTAGAGTGTGATTGTTATACTCATGCTATTGTAGTTGAAAGAGTTGATGAAGATGGTTATGGCGATTATGAATATTGTCTTGCATTCTTTACCCGTGGACATGATGGTAACACACTTCCATTTATGGAACGATTGAGATGGTGTTGGCAGATTTTACGATATGGTAAACCGTGGACCGATTCTATTGTACTTGACAGTAATAAAGCTAAACGTCTTGGAGAATTTTTATCAAAATGAACACACAAACTTCTATATCTGAATTTGAACGGACCAAACCTACGGTCACCATGCAAAAGATCAACGAATTGATTCGACTGATTGATGAAGAACGTGTCAAAACTGAGATTTTATATCGTGACAGAGTGCGTAGTCTTGAGGATATCAGCGTTCTTCTTAAAGACATGAGAACTAGCTTCAAGAAGGGGGAATAAAGTTTCGGACAGTGGGGGAAGCCGTGGTATAGTAAAATATACCACGGTTTTTTTATTGTCTCATTTCCATTTTTATATTTATAATGAAAAATGGCGGGGGAAACTACCAATACGAATTCGGGTGTATCGTTCACAACTGAACGTATTGAGAATACCGCGTCGATTCACGAAGCAATGGCCAAAATTCAACGGGATTTTGATAGTCGTGAAATGTTATTGATTGAAACATGTTTGATTTCCAAAGCAGATAAGTTAGGAAGAATTACCTACGTCAATGACAAGTTCTGTAAAGTCTCTGGATATTCTTATGAAGAACTGATAGGAGCTGATCATAGAATAGTCAATTCTGGATATCACGATGTGGGTTTTTGGAAAAATATGTACACAGTTGTTATTGAACAACGACAACTTTGGTGTGAAACGGTAGTAAATAAGAACAAAGCAGGCGATTTATATTGGGTAAAGAGTTGGATTAAGGGTGAGTTTGATGAAAACAATGAGTTTTGTGGCTTTATTTCAGTAAGACAAGACGTTACAGAGATTGTTCAAGCCAAGAATGAAATTGATAGAAAGAATGCGTATCTTGAACACGCTGCAAAAATACTACGTCATGACATGCACAGTGGTATTAACACTTATATTCCCCGTGGAATATCTTCATTAGAACGAAGACTCACTCCCGAAGTAATTCAACAGTGTAACTTGGAATATCCCTTGAGACTTCTAAAAGAGGGACTTGCACATACACAAAAGGTATACAAAGGTGTGTATGAATTCACTAATTTGGTTAAACCCAATTCAAAATTGGAAGTAGAATCACACAATTTAAAGACCATCCTAGTTGATTACTTGAAACATACAGCGTATATCAATCAAGTAATCATTGATGAATTGGTTACAATACCAGTTAACGAATCGTTATTTTGCACCGCAATTGACAATTTAATTAGAAACGGATTGAAGTACAATGATAGCCCTACAAAATACGTAAAGATTTATATGGAAGATGGGTTCTTAGTAGTTGAAGATAATGGTAGAGGAATGAGCTGTGAAGAATTCGAATATCTTTCTAAACCATACACACGTAAGATTGGTCAAAAAGAAGGAGGAAGTGGTTTAGGATTGAATATTTGTATCGAAATTTTGAAAGAACACGGGTTCTCCGTGTGTTGTGAACAACTAACTCAAGGAACTAAACTCGTAATAACACTATGATCAATTCAATACTATTGGTCGATGACGAAAATTTGTTTCATCTTATTTTTGAAGATGCATGTAATTTATTGGACATCACCTTATCACTAAAATCATTAAGTAGCGCAGAAAAAGCAGAGGAACACTTCAAAGAAATTGTGGCCAAGACTCGAAAGCGACCCGATTGTGTATTCGTAGATTTAAACATTATTGGATCGTCGTTTGACGGTATTGAACTAATTAGAAAAATCAACTTTGAATATGGAGATAACGTAGTAATAGGCATCATATCATCCAGCGACGACGAATTCGAACAAGCAAAAGCCATGAAAGCTGGTGCACAATTCTGGATGATCAAATCGGATGATATCGAACCCCGATTGATGAAGTTCAAACAAGATTTTGACGGATACGTAAATAGAACAACGCCATTTAAAGTTTACAAATGATTAAAATCGATGAATCCACTCGTAAACAACTACTTGAATATTACCGTGATAACGAAATTTATCTTGAGGGTCATATTCTCAAAGTTATTGCATTCACCGGCGATGAAGAATTTGATGCTTACTTAAAGTTTGCACTAGAAAAAGACGCAGAAACTCGGCGTAAACGTTATGATGTCAACAAAGACGTTCAACGACAAAATACAGAACTCCTCAAGTCTCAAGCAGAAAACGAAGAAATCAAAAAACGTCTTCGTACTGCATTAGACACTGCTGAAAAAGCCAAAGATCTAGCTCTTGATGACTTGGAAACTGCACAAAAGAAGACCCAAGTAGAATTGATTAGTTCTATCGTCAAAGTTGCATTGTGGATCATTTGTGGTGTGGGTGTCATAACCTCATGTATGTTCGTATCTAGTCTGTGGTTGGGCATCGACAACAAAGTCATTGAAACCGCATGGAGCAACATGTTTGGCATTCTATTGACCAACAGTTTCAGTATCGTTGGAACAATCATGGGTGTTAAATACGCATCTGAGAAGTCTTCAAATAAGAAATGTAAGTGTAACTGTGAAGATTAATATATCTCGACACTAACTTGTTATAAGGTTATGGTCGGATCATGGTTGAATTTACAAATTATTCCCCTCCAGAATGGAATCCATGGTTTCTTCAAGGTGTATACTGGATTGCCAGCAAAAGCAAAGATCCACGCACCAAAATCGGTGCAATCCTAGTCAAAGACAAACGGATTCTATCTACTGGTTATAATGGTCTGC
>JACCDG011154893.1_pt1 | contig 30582 bp, 32 predicted proteins | sample 7442471 | NCBI WGS metagenome assembly JACCDG01 (sample SAMN15323444, study PRJNA562643) | freshwater metagenome | isolation source: river surface water | place: USA:Blue River Watershed | collected 2017-08-17 | reverse complement strand
CGCTGTCGTACTGCAGCATGTAGGCCAGGTAGTCGGGCTCGAGCAGGTCGTTGATGGCCACGATCTCGACATCGTCAAAGTTCTGCACCGCAGCGCGAAACACCATGCGGCCGATGCGGCCAAATCCATTGATACCTACTTTGATGGTCATGTCTCTCTCCTTAAATCAATGCTGAAAAATCCGCGATCACACGATCAGGCTGGCAAGCCTCTACGGGTTGGCCCATGTTGTAGCCATAAGGCAATAACCAGACCTGCACGCCAGCGTTACGGCCTGTGGCCGCATCAATGGACGAGTCGCCCACAAAAAGTGCCTCGTCCTTGTCCACGCCCCACAGACTCAGGCCATGCAAAACGCCCACGGGGTCGGGTTTTTTGGTGCTGAAGGTGTCGCCGCTGACCACCAGATCAAAAGCGTCCTGCAACTGGTGCGCCTTGAGCACGGTGTCCGTGTAGCGACCTTCCTTGTTGGTCACCACCGCGAGCTTGCAGCCTTGGGCACGCAAGCTGGCCAGCACCTCGCGTACATGCGGGTACAACGCGCTGCGGGTGCCGCAACGCTGTTGATAGTAGCGGTCGAAGTAGGGCAAGGCTTCTTTCAAGTCCTGGCCCTTCCGTACTGCGTCCACCGCCTGCCCCGTCACATGGGCAAGCGCCAGAATCAGCAACTCGCGCGTGCCCTGCCCGATCCAGCCGTCCACCTGCGCCTGCGTGACTTCGGGCCAACCGAAGTAGCGCAAGGTGTCGTTGGTGGCATCTGCAATCTCTGGCGAGGTTTGCACCAGCGTGCCGTCCAGGTCAAAGAAGATGGCTTTCCAGTTCATTCGCCAGCGCCTCAGTTGGTAGAGGTCACGATGTGCTCGGGCAGCGCGTCGGCCAGTCGATGCGCCTGACGGTGGGCCAGCGTGCGTGCTGCCTCGGCCACACGTTCAGCGGTGATGCCAAAGTGTTTGTACAGCTGCGGTGCAGGTGCTGACTCACCAAAGCTGGCGATACCCACCACCATGCCAGTGCGCCCGACGTATTTGCGCCAGAAGTCCGGGTGTGCAGCCTCGATGGCGACCGCGGGCAAGTTCAAGGGCAACACGCTGTCCTGGTAAGCCTCACTTTGACGGTCAAACACATTCGTACACGGCATGGAAACCACACGGGTGGGGATGCCTTGCATGGCCAGATCGGCCTGAGCCTGCAAAGCGATGCTTGTTTCCGAACCGGTGCCGATGATGACGGCGCGAGCGCCTTCCATGTCCGACAGGATGTAACCACCCTTGCGCACCTTGTCGGCATCTTCCACTGACTTGAGCAATTGCGGCAGGTTCTGGCGCGACAGGGCCAGCAAGCTGGGGCCGTCGTGGCGCTCGACCGCACAGGCCCAGGCCACCGCGGTTTCCAGGCCATCGGCCGGACGCCAGACGTCCAGACCCGGAATCAGGCGCAGGCTGGGCACATGCTCCACGCTCTGGTGCGTGGGGCCGTCTTCGCCCAGACCGATGGAGTCGTGCGTCATGACGTGGATGACCCGCAGCTTCATCAAGGCCGCCATGCGGATGGCGTTGCGGCTGTAGTCGCTGAAGGTCAGGAAAGTGCCGCCGTACGGCAACAGGCCGCCGTGCAAGGCCATGCCATTCATCATGCCGGCCATGCCGAATTCACGCACACCGTACGACAAGTGATTGCCCCAGGTGTCGCGACCGGCACGGGTGCAGTTCTTGAAGTTGGTCAGGTTGGAACCCGTCAGGTCAGCACTACCGCCAAAGAATTCGGGCAGCAGCGGCGCCAGCACATCAAGCGCGTTCTGGCTGGCCTTGCGGGTGGCCACGGCATCGGGTTTGGCCACGATGGCTGCGAGGGCCTGTGCCAAACCTTCGGCGTAGCGAGGGCTGAGTTCGCCGCGCGTGCGGCGTTCAAACTCATCGGCCTCGTTGGGGAACTTGGCGCGATACGCCTCAAAGCGATCTCGCCATTCACGCTCCAGTCGGGTGCCGCGAGCGCGGCCATCCCAGGCTTGTGCCACATCGGCCGGAATTTCGAACGGTGCCGCGTCCCAACCCAGCGCTTCGCGGGTCGCAGCAATTTCTGCAGCACCCAGTGCAGCGCCGTGCACATCGTGGGTACCTGCCTTGTTGGGCGAACCTTGGCCGATCACGGTTTTGCAGCAGATCAAGGTGGGCTTGCCGTTGGCCAGCACGGCTTGTGCTTTGGCAGCCGTAATGGCGGCGTCCACGGCAGAGGCGTCATGACCATCCACCGTGCGGATCACGTTCCAGCCATAGGCCTCAAAGCGCTTGGGCGTGTCGTCCGCAAACCAGCCTTCGACATGCCCGTCAATCGAGATGCCGTTGTCGTCGTACATGGCAATCAGTTTGGACAGACGCAAGGTACCCGCCAGCGAGCAGGCTTCGTGGCTGATGCCTTCCATCATGCAACCATCGCCCAGGAAAGCGTAGGTGAAGTGGTCCACGATGGTGAACTGCTCCCCGCCCTCTTCCTGGTTGAACTCGGCGGCCAGCAGTTTCTCGGCCAGGGCCATGCCCACCGCGTTGGTGATGCCCTGCCCTAGCGGACCGGTGGTAGTTTCCACGCCGGGGGTGATGCCGACTTCCGGATGCCCAGGCGTCTTGCTGTGCAGTTGGCGGAACTTTTTAAGCTCATCCATTGGCAGGTCGTAACCCGTCAGGTGCAGCAAGGCGTAAATCAGCATGGAGCCGTGGCCGTTGGACAGCACGAAGCGGTCACGGTCGGGCCACAAGGGATTGCCCGGGTTGTGGCGCAGGTGGCGGTTCCACAGGACTTCGGCAATTTCGGCCATGCCCATGGGCGCGCCCGGGTGGCCGGATTTGGCGGCCTCCACGGCGTCAATCGCCAGGAAGCGGATGGCGTTGGCCATGCGGTTGGCCATGTCTTTGCTAGGCGTTGCGCTCATGTGTTGCGCCCCCTCAAGCCAGACCCAGAGCGCGCTTTTTGCGCTCCATCATGCGCCAGACAAAAGGCGTGAAGATCAGCTGCATGGCAATTTCCATCTTGCCGCCAGGCACCACGATGGTGTTGGCGCGGCTCATCCAGGAGTTGTCGATCATGTTGAGCAGGTAGGGAAAGTCGATGCCTTTGGGGTTGGCAAAGCGAATCACCACCACGCTCTCGTCGGCGCTGGGAATGTCGCGGGCAATGAAGGGGTTGGAGGTGTCCACCAGCGGCACGCGCTGGAAGTTGACATGCGTGTGTGCGAACTGGGGCACGATGTAGTTCACATAGTCGGGCATGCGACGCAGGATGGTGTCGGTCACCGCCTCGGTGCTGTAGCCGCGCTGGTGCTTGTCGCGCCAGAGTTTCTGGATCCACTCCAGGTTGATGACAGGCACCACGCCCACGCGCAGGTCGGGGTATTGGGCAATGTTGTGCTCGTCGGTCACCACGGCGCCATGCAGACCTTCATAGAACAACATATCGGTGTCATTGGGCAGGTCTTCCCAAGGCGTGAAGGTGCCGGGTTCCTGCTTGTAGGGCTCGGCCTCTTCAGCGTTGTGCAGGTATTTGCGCGATTTGCCCTGGCCGGTTTCACCGTAGGTCTTGAACAGATTCGCGATCTCGCCAAACAGATTGTTTTCGGCACTGAAATGGCTGAAGTGGCCATTGCCCGCCTTTTCGGCTTCGGCGCCACGGGCCTTCATTTCCTTGCGGTCGTAACGGTGAAAGCTGTCGCCCTCGATGATGGCAGCCTTCACACCTTCGCGGCGGAAGATGTTCGAAAACGTGCGCGTGACGGTGCTGGTGCCCGCACCGGAGGAACCGGTGATGGCGATGATGGGGTGGCGCTCAGACATGGTGTGTCTCCTGAAGTTGAAATTCTTTTGGGTATACGTTGCGAATCAATCGCGGAACAGGCTGCGCTCTGCGAACAACGGATTGCCTGTCTCTTCGACCTTGACCGGTTCGGCGTGGTAACGCTCGATGCGCTCGACCTCGTTCTTTGAGCCAAACACCAGACCGATGCGCTGGTGCAAGCTGGTGGGTTGGACCTGCAGCATGGCCTGACGGCCGGTGCTGGCGCGGCCACCGGCCTGCTCCATGATGAAGCCAATGGGGTTGGCCTCGTACAGCAGGCGCAGGCGCCCCGGCTTGCTCGGGTCTTTGGTGTCACGCGGGTACATGAACACGCCACCGCGCATCAGGATGCGGTGGGCTTCGGCGACCATGGAGGCGATCCAGCGCATGTTGAAGTCCTTGCCACGCGGACCGGTTTTACCGGCCAGGCATTCGTCCACATAACGCTTGACAGGCGCTTCCCAGAAGCGGGCGTTGGACGCGTTGATGGCAAATTCCTGCGTGTCTTCAGGCACTTTCAGGTCGACATGGGTCAGCATGAATTCACCCATCACCGGGTCCAGCGTGAAGCCGTGCACACCGGTGCCGACTGACAACACCAACATGGTGGTCGGGCCGTACAAGGCGTAGCCTGCAGCAGCTTGTTCGGCGCCAGGCTGGAAGAAGTCAGCCGCCGTCAACTCACCACCGTCGCTCACATGCTTGGGTGCGCGCAGCACACTGAAGATGCTGCCCACGGACACGTTGACGTCGATGTTGGAGGAGCCGTCCAGCGGGTCAAACACCAGCAGGTATTTGCCACGCGGCTTGCCTTCGGGAATCGGATAGGGATCGTCCATTTCTTCGGACGCCATGCCAGCCAGGTGGCCGCCCCATTCGTTCATGCGGATGAACAGATCGTTGCTGAGCACGTCGAGTTTTTTCTGGGTTTCGCCCTGCACATTGACACTGCCGCTGCCATCGCCGGGATGGTTGCCCAGCATGTCGGCAAGCGCGCCGTAAGCCACCGACTTGGCAATGGCTTTGCAGGCCATGGCCACATCCAGAATGAGTGCATTGAAGTCACCGCTGGCATCGGGGAAGCGACGGCGCTGTTCGATCAAAAACTGCGTCAGGGTGGAAGAAGTGCGTGGGGTCACAACCGTCGTCATGGGAATCTCCGTTTTTAAATTCTTTTCAGCAAGCTGCCTGCTTGAGCGCCTGCATCACGCCCCGGTAACCGCCATCAGCATCGGGCGCGCCAAACACCGCGCTACCGGCCACGCAGACATCAGCGCCTGCGGACACGATTTCGGCAATGTTGTCTGTCTTCACGCCACCATCGACTTCGAGCAAGATGGGCTGGCCACCGGCAGCCACATGCGCATCGATGCGCTCACGTGCCTGGCGCAACTTGGCCAGCGTGGAGGGGATGAATTTCTGGCCGCCAAAGCCGGGGTTGACGCTCATGAGCAAGATCACATCGACCTTGTCCATGACGTGGTCCAGCCACTCCAGCGGCGTGGCGGGGTTGAACACCAAGCCCGCCTTGCAGCCATGGTCACGAATGAGCTGCAGGCTGCGGTCCACATGGCGGCTGGCCTCGGGGTGGAAGGTGATGATGTTGGCACCCGCTTTGGCAAACATGGGAATGAGCGCATCCACAGGCTCGACCATGAGGTGCACATCGATCGGAATTTGCACATGCGGGCGAATCGCTTCGCACACCAGCGGACCGATGGTCAGGTTGGGTACGTAGTGGTTGTCCATCACATCAAAGTGCACCCAGTCAGCACCTGCGGCTTCGATGGCGCGGACCTCTTCACCCAGGCGGGCAAAGTCGGCCGACAAAATGGAGGGGGCAATGCGAACAGTCATGGTGTTTTCTCTTTCGTGTTCAGGCTTGTGCTGCATGCCATTGGCGCAGCTGCGCAAGGCCCACGCCGTCCAGGCTCGGCAAGACGCGCAAGGCGCCCGCAAAGTCGTGATGCGCGGTGAAATCGTTTTGTGTGATGACGGTGGCCAGGCCGGCGCTACGCGCAGCCTTGAGGCCATTGGCCGAATCTTCCAGGGCAAGACACTCGCTGGCATCCATGCCCAAACGCTTGAGGGTTTGCAGGTAAACCGAAGGGTCGGGCTTCTTGCGCGGCGCGGTGGTCGCGTCTTCGATGACGGAAAAATGGCTTTGCCAGTCCAGGCCCATGGCCTGTTTGAGCAGGCTGGTGATGTTGACCGGCGAGGTGGTGGTGGCAATGGCCAAAACAAGACCTGCCTCCATGGCTTCGGCCATCAGGGGCAATACCCCCGGGCGCATCTGCACCATGCCGTCTTGCACCGCCTGCTCGTAGGCGGCAGTTTTGAGTTCATGAATGCGCGCAACGGTCTGGGCGATGCCATCGTGGCCGACATCTTTGGGCATGTCGCCACGGCTTTCCCAGTAGGCGCGGATGCGTTCCTTGCCGCCAGACACCTCCAGCAAGCGGGTGTACAAAGGCACATCCCAGCACCAATCCAGCCCCATTTGCGAAAAGGCGTGGTTGAAGGCGGCAAGATGCGCCATTTCCGTGTCGGCCAGCGTGCCATCCACATCGAAAATCAGCGCCTTGAGCATGTCTCCACCTCCACGAATCTATTGAGGTGTTGACTGTAAAAACTCCTTTAGATAAGGTAAATTCAATATTCGTTTGTTGCTGATTAAGTTTTTTATTAATTAGTGTTTGGCAGGGCCGGTCGCCTTGGCGGCAGCATCAAAACCACCCTTGGCTTTCCACTCCTCCATGCCACCCTGCAAAATCTTGACGTTGTCCCAGCCTGCGACACGCAGTGCAAAACCGGCCTGGGCCGACAAGGAGCCGGTGTTGCAATAAATCAGCACAGGCTTGCTTTTGGGGATGGTGTTGCGTTTGGCCAGAACCTGACGCCAGTCCATGTTGACCGCGCCTGGAATGTGCCCTTTGGCAAACTGGGCGGCATCGCGTGCGTCGATGACCATCATCCTGGGCCATTCATCCTTGGGGATCTGTTCAGCGAAAATCACGCCACCACCGTAGTCCACGAACTCCAGGTAGCCTTCCATTTCATCAATGGCAGCAGCCTTGTTGTCGGCCCAAGCCATGGGGGTGATGGCCATGCTCGCAAAGGCAAAGCAAGCCACAAGGTGTTGTCGACGGATCATGTTGTCTCCTCTTTAAGTTGCGGGTGAATTGGAACTCAATGTAGCAGGATGCAGCAGTGGGTGGGTCTCCTCACCCAGCCACGACAAGAGCAGCCCGGAAACCAGCATGGACAGGGCCACAAACCAGAAAGCCGCTTCGACCTGGCCGGTAAAGTGTGCCGTCAGGCCCAGGCCGAGTGCACCAATGCCGTAGCCCAGGTCACGCCAGAAACGGTAGATGCCGATGGCCGAACCACGCCAGCTCGGGTGAGAAATATCGGCCACAGCCGCAGAAAGATTGGGGTAAAGCAAGGCCATGCCCAGGCCTGACAAGGCTGCAGACAAGGACCACCACCACACGCCTTGGCCACTGACCATCAAGGCCACACCAGCACCACACAAGCACATGCCCCACACATTGGGACGGTGTCTGCCGATACGGTCAGACAAACGCCCCGTGAACAACTGCGAACCGCCCCAGGTCAGGCCGTACACCCCGATGACGGAACCCACTTGCGTCAGAGTCAGGCCCTGCTGAAAAAGGTAAACGGGGTAGAAGACCCACACCAAGGCATCGACAAATTTTTCAACCAATCCAGCCTGGCTGATCGCAAACAACCTTCGGTCACGCCAGCTCATCAGGGTGAAGACTTCCAGTGTGCTGGGCTGGCTGCTGATGTTTTTGGGATACCGTGGCCTGCTGTCGCTCGCTTGTGGGGCTGCGCCATGGCGTGCGGCCTCAGCCTTTGCCCACGGCAAGGTCTCTCGAACCCACAACTGGGTCAGGACCAAGGCACCCAAAATCGTCACCATGCCGAAGATCAGCAAGCCAGTGCGGGGGCCTAGCTGCGTCGCGAGCCAAGCCGTCACAACGCCAGCCAAAGCCACGCCCACATAACCCGAAAACTCGTTCAAGCCCAGGGTGAGGCCACGTTCTTGCAGACGGGTGATGTCCAGTTTGGAAGTTTGCGTCATCGACCAGGTCAGCCCCTGATTCACCCCCAACAGCACTGTCGCAGCAACGACCCATGCCCACGAGGGGGCATACCAGATCATCAGGGGAATCGGGACAGCCACCCACCAGCCTATCTGCAACACCCGCCTGCGACCCAGCCGCTCGGACAAACGACCCGCGACGAAGTTCATCACCCCTTTGACCACGCCAAAGGCCATCACAAACGCAGTAAGCAACAAAAACGAGTTCTTGGGCACACCAAATTCGGATTCGGCCAGCGCGGGCACCACCGTGCGCATCATGCCAATGGTCAGACCCACCAGAAGCACCTGCAGCAATTGGTGCAGAAACTGGTTGAGGTTGGTCCGGATACCGTGCTCGGGTGTCATGACTGGAGGTGTCAAGCAAGACCCCTGTTCAGGCCGCTGTATTGACCGCCACGATGCGGTCCATATCGGCAGGTCGAGGTGGAATGTGCGCCGTCAACTCACACACAAATGCAGCCTTGTCCAGACCAAGCACCGGATTGAATCGCTTTTCAAATCCGATGGTGGAAGAAGGCTTGCCCGACAAACCTGCGCCGCAGGCACTGCCGGCCTGATGTCCGGGGTAGATTTCCAGTTCGTTGGGCAAGGTCAATAATTTTTGGTGCAGGCTGTCCCAGAGCGTGGCTGCCATTTCAGCTTCTCGGCCTGCCAGATCCGGTCGACCGACCGCTCCGACAAACAAGGTATCCCCCGTCACCACGAACCAGGGTGCATCACCACGACGGGCATCCTTGACCAGCAAACACATGCTGTCAACGGTGTGTCCTGGTGTGTGCAAAACCTCGACCTTCACATTGCCAATGTCCAATAATTGGCCATCGTGCAGGGCTTCAAAGTCAAACGCCACCAAGCTCCTGGCTGCCTCATGCAAGCAATAGGGCGCCCGCAGGCGTTTGGCCAGCTCGCGCCCGCCGGTGTAGTGGTCTGCATGTACATGCGTGTCGATCACATGCGTGATCCGGACACCCGCCTGCTGTGCTTGCGCCATGAACCAGTCCTCATCCCCGGCCACAACGTCCACGGCAACAGCCTTGCCCAAACCTGCACAGCCGAAAAAATAGGACAAGGACGATTCACGCGTGGCCAATTGTTTGAAAAACATATCAACTCCGTTGAATTCAGGGAGCTCAATGGGTGACCAGCGGCATGCCTGCAGCCTGCCACTCGCTGACACCGTCGAGAAGTTTTTGAACCCGGTAGCCCTTGCGCTTGAGGAATTGGTAGGCCTCTTCCGAGAAAAGACAAAACGGACCACGGCAATAAGCCACGATCTCTTTGTCTTTGGGCAGTTCAGAAAGCCGGTGCGCAATTTCGTCCACCGGCATGGAGCGGGCGAAGGGCAGGTGCGCCTGCTCAAACTCCGGCTGTGGGCGCACGTCAATGACCAGAACTTCTCCACGCTTGGCACGTTTGAGCAAGGTTTCGCGGTCTACCGTCATCAGCTTGGAAGGCTCAGCAACCATCTGGTCCAAGGCCACCCGCAACTCCACCAGGTGTTCTTCAGCCACCTGACGCAGCGTCACCCATAGACCGGCGACATCTTCGCCCGTCAAGCTGTACACCACAAACTTGCCGTCCTTGCGGAAATTGACCATGCGCGCCTCGCGCAAGGCCCGCAAATGGGCACTGGCCAACTTGATGTCAATGGAAAGCTCTACCGCCAACTGATCCACCGACTTCTCGCCTTGGGCGAGCAACTCGAGGATTTCCAGCCTTTTCGGACTGGAAACGGCCTTGCCGATACGTGCCACTTGCTCGTACAGCAAATCTTTGATGTGTCGCTTGTTCATGAGAACATTCTAACGACTGTTTGATTGTTTGAGTGCATCGACGATAATCAAACACTTCAGGATCACACTGCTTCAGTCTTCAAGCCCGTATCGGCGGCACATGCATCACTCACGAAAAAGCACCTATTTCGCTGTTTTTTTCTCGCTGGCCTTGCACGCAGGGATGCTTGCGCTCGCCAGCCATGTGCTGTTCGACCCGCAATCCAGAGCTCCAGAGCCCGTTCAAGAGCAAATCATTTTTACCGAGGTGCTGCCACCACCGCCTCCACCTCACAAGAGAACTCCGGCAACTCCAGCAGCAGCCTCGGCGCCTGACATTGCCTTGCCTTCAGACGCCCCGCGACAGCAACCCGCACCGAAAAAGGAAGTCGCTTCCATGGAGGCACCCCCACCGCCCACCGCCGAGGAGTGGGCCTTTGCAGCGCAGTACACCAACAAGAACAGCAAGGGCTATCGCTACAGCTGGGGCCAGCAGGTGCGCAGCATGATGGGCACGGCGGTAGAAGGGCCTGACCAGGGCTATGTGCGCTTTCGCATCGAGATCGCGCCCAGCGGGGCATTGATACGCCTGGAGACCTTGTGGAGCACCTCCGCCGTGGCAGAGGCGCGTGCCCGCAAGGCCATTGAAACCATGGCAGCGCTGCCCGCTACGCCAACAGGCAAGCCCTTGATTTTCGAGAAGACGATTGCCTTCACACCCTTCGCCTCTGACGGCCCGCCCAGTTACCGTGACGATTGCCTGCCCGATCCTCCGGCATTCAAAAACCCTTTTGCGTGGGACGGCAAGTCACCCCAAACGCGGGACGATCCGCCTCAGCCTCACAAGCTTGATCCTCAGGCTCTGGAGGAGTGCATGCGACAGCTGCCCAAGGATTCGATCGAAGCTGAAATGGCAAGAGACAAGCGCGCCATGGAGCGCTGGAACTGGAAGTAAACCTGCCCCCGTCCACCAAGGGAACCAGAGGCGCTTAGGGATTGGATTCGAAGTCCACAAACACCCGGCTCATGTTGGCGCGGTGGAGCTCTTCAAAATTCTGCAAGTGCTTGAACGGGGCAGGCGACGCAAACTTGTCGAGCGTTTCGCTCAAGGTGTCCATGTTGCGAGCAGCGGCTCCGACGTTGTTGATAAGGTAGGCGTAGTAGTCACCCGTTTCTTTTTGGGCTTGGGCCATGTCTGTCACCCTGCCGTGACCGGGCACCACATATTTGGGGGCCAGGGCCTGCAGGCGCTCGAAACCTTGCGCAGCTTTGCGCACATTGGACTGGGGCAACACGCCCAACAAACGGTCCACGTAGACCAAATCACCCGTGAGAGCGACCGAGGCCTGCGGCAGATGGATGAGGGTATCCCCAGGGTAGTGGGCGCTGGTGTCCAGCCAGCGCAAGGTCGTGCCGCCCAAAGTGAGCGTCACATCCGTGCCCGGGTGTACCACGGTGGCTTGGCGCGGCTGTGTGCCCTTGAGTTGCGCGCCCACAAAGCGGGCCAGTCCTGTCATTTGTTGCTCGGCAGCGGCCTTCTGGGTCTTGACCGTGGCCGCCAACGCATGCACCTCGGCACCTTGCTTTGCAAAGAAGTCGTTACCCAGCCAACGGTGGTCTTGCGAGCCGGTATTGAGCACCCAGCGTATGGGTTGAGGGGTTACGCCCTGCACCGCTTTTTGAAGCAATGCCGCGCTGTGCGCACTCGCCCCGCTGTCGATCAAAATGACGCCCTTGTCGGTAACGATGAATCCGTAATTGGCGTTGAGCCCGGCATTGGCTTCGCTGCGCTGGCCCAACGGTCCGACGATGGCGTAGACCTTGTCAGCCACTTGCTGAGCCTTGGGCAGGTACAGGGCTTCGGACTGCGCCGACGCCAGGGTCGTAAATCCGGCAAGCAGGCTCGAAAGCATCCAGCGACGGCGAAGAAAGAATGTCATGACGATCCTGAGCACAGAAAGTTGTAGGGGGCTGGCTTGCAAGTTTATTTGCAGTTGTTGTGGAGCTTCCACTTTTCTTCGTGACCCATCGCCTTGGCGAAATCGGGCACTTTGCAGCGCTCTTGCTCTGCAGCATCAGCTGAGGCATCGCTGGACGCACCTGTTGGTGCAGCAGACTGCACCCCGAGGTCAGGCTTGGAAGTGCCTTGTGCGCCAGTACTCACCAGGCCAGGTGCAGCCCAAGCCATCAGCACAACGACGGCCAGCAATACCCCCCATTGCACAGGACGCACGCGCTCAGCAGGATCAGGCGTGTACTCGCAAGCGCCCCCCGGGCAGAGCTGGGCTTGCTCGGGTCGAATGCGGTTGTAGATCCAGCAGCCAATACAGATGCCAAAAGCGCTCTCGAAAAAAAGCAGCCAAAGGCAAGCACCACACACCAACAGGTTGATCGGGCCAATCACCCCTTTGAGGACCACCAGGTAGAGCATGGTCAGCGCCAGAGCAAAGCCAATAGCCCAGGCGAAGCGCTTTTGTGGTGCGCCCGTCCACTCGGGTTGCTGACGACGCACCATCCATTGCCCCAGCACCATGCTGGGTGCCAGCGTCGGGTTAACGAAGAGCCGGATGCTGAAGTCGATCAGGAACGCCACGACAAACACGCGTGTCGGCGCGAAGTTGCCCAGCAGCCAGGCGTTCATGAAGGACACCATGGCCAGCAGAAACAAGATGCCTGCGGCTGCGCGCACTGCACGCTCGTTCAGAACCGGGACGCTGTAACCGGGCAGTGACTTGCCGAAAGAAAAGATTGGGTTTTTCATGAAGAGGATTATCTCGTCAACCTCAAAAACAGCGCCGCCAGGGTCTGCGGCAGTTGCTCGATGCGGTCCACCAGGGTGTAGTGCTCACCAAACACGGTGCGCACGCTGACTTCGTGGGCAGGGTGCAGCTGGATGCACCAGACAAACACGCCTTGGGCCTGCAGCTCGCGCACGACGTAGCGGGCGTCTTGCGCCAGGTAGTCGGGGTCGCTCACGTCCACATCACTGGGTTCGCCGTCGGTGAGCACCAGCAGCAGTTTGCGTGGACTCTTGCGTTGCACCAGCGGGCGGGCACCGTGGCGCAGGGCTGCGCCCAGGCGGGTGGACCAGGCCGGCGTGATGGCGGCCAGGCGCGCTTTGACGTCGTGCCCCCAGTCTTCGCCAAAGCCCTTGAGGTGCATGTAGCGCACTTCCTGGCGGCTGTTGGAATGAAAGCCGCCAATGGCCAGTGCATCGCCTAGTTGTTGCAGCGTCCAGCCCAGAATGGCTACGGCGGCCTGGCTTACTTGCAGCACGGTTTGTTCGCTGCCCTGCACGCGTTCGGACAGTGAAGCCGAGAGGTCCATGACGAGTTGCACACTGACCTCGCGCTGGTTGGTGCGCCAGTGTTGTTGCACGCGTTCGCTGGGGCTGTGGCCGCCGCGCAGGTCCATCAAGGCTTGTTGCGCCAAGTCGAGGTCGAGCTCGCTGCCTTGCTCCAGGCGGCGCAGGCGTTCACGGCCTTGGGGCTTGAGGCGGTCCAACACGCGCTGCAGTCGGCGCGTGAGGCCGCTGTGCCGCGCCAACAGCTGGTCCACCTCGCCCGCATGGCCTGCGGGGTGCAGGTATTCATAGACCTTGACCCAGTCGGGGCGCTCACTTTGGCTGTGGTGGTCCCACTCCGGATACAGGCGCGGGGGCAAGCTGTGGAGCTCGTGCGGCGCTTCACTGCGCGGGCTGGCGTGGGTATCTTCTTCGTCGCCGTCCTCAATGAAGCGCCAGAGGTGGCGGTTGTCGTCACGCCAATCGAGCTGCGTGCCTTCAAAAAACACACGGGCTTGCTGGTCGCTCTGGCGGCGGGTGCGAGCCACAAAACGCAGGGCCATGCTGGCCATGATTTGTGTGGCGTGTCTGGCGGAATCGGCATCAGGATCCAGCGATGCGCTGCCGACAGCATCGGCCGCCAAAGCGGCTTCAAATTCACCGACAAAACTTTGCAGTACAGGGTCTTGCAGCGCAAAGCGCGTATCCAGCACCGCGCGGGTGAACACGGCCAGGCGGTGACGCAGACAGGCAAACTGGGTTTCGTCACAGCCGCCTTCTTGTACGTGTGGCAGCAGCGCGAGCATGGGCTTGCGTAAGCCAGGCCAGCGCGCTAGCAGCAGTCGGTCGATGCGGGCATCTTCAAAGGCTTCCACCGCCAGGCGTTGCGCGGGGCTCCAGTTGTCGGCCACGCATTGGCCCGACCACGCTTGGTGCCCCGCGGCGTGCAGCAGCATGAGGCGGTAGCGTGTGAGGGCATCTACCCCGTTCAGGGGTTCGAGCACATCGGGCAAACCAAGGGCGGAGTGCTCACTGTGTTTTTGCAGGCCAGGCGCCGTGCGATGGGCGCCAGCGTCTTCGCTTGTTTGGGGCACCAGCGGCAAGTCCCAACCCCACAGCGCTTGCAGGCTCAGGCCCAGCGTGCGCTGCACGTCCACCAACAAGGTGCCATGGCGCTGGCGTTGCATCATGCTGATGCTGTCAGGGCTGACGAGGCCAAAGTAATCGGCCTGGTGCTGCGGGTGCTGGCTGTGCACGCGGGCGCCGTGTTCGACCCAGCGGCGAAGGCCCGCGAGCGACAGCAGCTGCAACAGTCGCGGCACTTGTTCGAGCAAAGGCACCAGCCCCGGGCTGGGCAGGGTTTGCTGGCGGCCGTGGATGGAACCCGTGGTTTGCTGCATCAACTGCTGCACCAGCAGCAGGTAATGGCGCACGCTCTCGACGGAGCCCAGCCGACGTGCCACCGTCGCCAGGCTGCCGAGCAAGGGCGCAATGGCGGCACTGTTGGGCGACTTGTGCATGGCGTGCACCAGCGCCAGCACGGCGTTGAGCAGCTCGTTGCCTTGGGCCTCTTCATCGCCGCGTGCGTTCATCAGCACCAGCACCTCGGGCCAGTGCATGAGCCAGGCTTGCACTGGCGCGGCGCCACGGCCCAGCTTGCCCAGCTGGCGGCCAGCGCCCCACAAGCCGTGTTGTTGCGCGGGCGTCAGCCGTTCCAGGATGGAGGGGATGGCCGCTTCAAACACCGGCTGCACACCTGCCAGGCGGCAGTCCAGCTCTCGCCAGGCGGCGAGCCACTGCGGATCGTCAAACTCAGGCGCGGTGACGGCGGGTGTTTGGCCGGACACAGTGTTGGCCCTTGCGTTTCAAACGCTCAGGCCGCTGCGGCGGGCCAGAGCGCATCAATGGCGTGATCCAGGCTCTGGCGAATGTCGGCATCGTCGGTGATGGGTCGCACCAGCGCCATGCGACACGCCGCGCGAGGCTCGACACCCTGGGCCATGAGTTGCGCCGCATACACCAGCAAACGGGTGGACACACCTTCCACCAAGCCGTGGCCCTTGAGGTTGCGGGCGGTCTGCGCCAATTGCACCAGAGTGCTGGCGCGCTCGTGTGCGATGCCGGTTTCGCCTTGCAGAATCGCGACTTCGTGCGCGGCTTCGGGGTAGTCAAACTCAAAAGCCACAAAGCGTTGCTTGGTCGAAGGCTTGAGGTCCTTCATCAAGCTCTGATAGCCGGGGTTGTATGAGATGACCAGCTGAAAGTCCGGGTGCGCCTGCACGGTTTCGGCCTTCTTGTCGATGGGCAGGCTGCGGCGGTGGTCAGTCAGCGCGTGGATGACGACCGTGGTGTCGGCACGCGCTTCCACCACCTCGTCCAAATAACATATGGCACCTTGGCGCGCCGCCTGAGTGAGCGGGCCGTCCACCCAGCGGCTGCCTTGGGCGTCGAGCAAAAATCGCCCGACCAAATCAGATGCCGTCATGTCTTCGTTGCATGCCACCGTGATGAGCGGCTTGCCTAAGCGGTACGCCATGTACTCGACAAAGCGCGACTTGCCGCAGCCCGTGGGCCCCTTGACCATGACGGGCAAGCGGGCCGCGTAGGCCGCTTCGTACAAGGCGACCTCGTCGCCCTGAGGCAAGTAATGTGGAGCAGTAGACATGAGACCTCCTTTTGGGGTGCTTACTTGTGCACGCCCAGCCTTTCGCGCCAGCCGGGGTAGATGGCATCTGCGTCCTTGGGGAAGGACTCAAAGGCGCGGGCAAACTCCTTGTGCTGCTTGGCGTACTCGATGGGGTCAGCGCCCGACTTCCAGCACTCATACGACTGGCGCAGCGAAATGGCACCTGCAGCAGGGCTGTCGATGTGACCATAAGAGCCACCGCCGGCGGTGTTGATGACGTTGCCGTGGCCCAGGTTCTTGAAGAAGCCTGGCAGTCGCAGCGCGTTCATGCCGCCGGAGATGATGGGCGTGGTGGGCTTCATGCCGTACCACTTCTGGAAGTAAACCGGTCCTTGGCACTCGTCACGCTCGATCATGTAGGCGATGATCTTGTCGTCGTTCTCGCCTTCCATCTTGCCAAAGCCCATGGTCCCGACGTGGATGCCGGACGCGCCTTGCAGACGACTCATCTTGGCCAGCACAAAAGCGGTGTAACCGCGCTTGGCGCTGGGGCTGGTCACTGCGCCGTGGCCTGCCCGGTGGTAGTGCAGATATTGCGCCGCGTATTGACGACGTGCGGTGGTGACCATGCCGGGGCCGCCCACATAGCCGTCCACCAGGAAGGCCACTTTGTCGGCATCGGGGCCGAAGGTTTCGAGAATGAAGTCGGCGCGGGCGCACATCTCGAAGTGGTCGTCGGCAGTGATGTTGGCCGAGAACAGCTTGGCTTGGCCGGTTTCGTCCATGGCGCGTTTCATGGCGTCGTAGACCAACGGAATGGTTTTCTTCATGGGCGCGAACACCTGGTTGCCCTGGGGTTCGTCGTTCTTGATGAAGTCGCCACCCAACCAGAACTCGTAAGCCGCTTTGGCAAAAGGCTCGGGGCGCAGACCCAGCTTGGGCTTGATGATGGTGCCGGCAATGTAGCCGCCGTCCTGCACTGGGCGGCCCAGAATGCGCCACAGGTCGGAGATGTCCTTGCTGGGGCCGTCGAAAAGCTGGATGGCTTTGGGCGGCATGAAGAAGTCGATCATCTTGGCGTGCTCGATGTCGCCCATGCCCTGGTTATTGCCAATGGCCAACGTCAGGAACGACACGATCATCATGCGGCCATCGGTGATGTTGCGATCGAACAGGTCGATCGGGTAGGCAATGCGCATGTCTTCGCTGGCTTCATCGATGTAGTACACCAGCGCATCCACGCCCTTGGTGAACTCGTCGGTGGTGCTCACCTCAACGTTGGTACCTGTGGACGACTCAGCCGCGAAGTGGGCGGCGGCCTCCAGGTAACCGTGACCCGACTTGGGCTTCATCTTGTAGGCCACCAGAATGTGGCCTCCGCCAGCGATCAGGTCTTCTTCCTTGAGGCTGAGGTCGGCATAACGTGCGCTTTGGTCCATGTGTGTCTCCTTGAGTGGTCCTGGGTATCAGGGGATGTACGGACTTTAAAAATCTTCTTGGATAAGGTAAATTCAAACTTAATAGACATCTGATTAAATATTTGCTGAATGAAAAACGCCACCTTCCGACAATTGCGTGTGTTCAACGAGGTTGCCCGCAACCTCAGTTTTGTGCGCGCCGCAGAGAGCCTGCACCTGACACCGCCGGCTGTGACCATGCAAATCAAGGAACTCGAAGGGCATGTGGGCATGCCTCTTTTCGAGCGAGCAGGCAAAAAGGTCAGCCTGACCACGGCGGGCGAATACATGCTGGTTTACGCGCGCAAGATTTTGGCAACCGTCAAGGACGCCGAAGACGCCGCCGCCCGCTTGCAGCGTGCCGAAACCGGCGTCCTGACCATCGGCATGGTCAGCACTGCCAAATACTTCATGATGCGCATGCTGGCCGACTTTCGCAGCAAGCACACCGGCGTGGACATCCGTCTGTCCATGGGCAACCGCGAGCAACTGGTGCGCATGCTGCAGGCCAACGAGGTGGACATCGCCGTGATGGGTCGCCCGCCCAAGGAACTGCAAACCCGGGCAGAGCCTTTCGCCGCACACCCGCACGTCTTTGTGTGTGCGCCGGACCATCCCTTGGTCGAGCGCGGACCGTTGACGCTGGAAGACGTGCGCCCCTATGACTTCATCGTGCGCGAGCCCGGTTCAGGCACACGTGTGGCCATGGAAAAGTTTTTTGAGGACCACCATGTGGAGCCTCGGCTGAAAATGCAATTGCACAGCAACGAGACCCTCAAGCAAGCCGTCATGGCGGGTTTGGGGCTTGGCTTTGTGTCCCTGCACACGATTGGGCTGGAAATCGAACAAGGCCTCATCCATGTGCTCGACATCAAGGATGCGCCGGTGGTGCGCGCATGGAATGTGGTCCACACCCAGTCCAAAATGCTCTCGCCCGCCGCAGAAGCCTTTCGCTACTTCATGCTGGAGCAGGCAGAGGGCTATCTGGCTGCCAGATTTGGCCCGCTGTGGCCAGGTCTGTCCGCTCAGGACAGCGTCAATCCATAAGCAGACGTTCGTTGCGGATCTCGTAGCGACGGCCTTGCTTGTCCAGCGGGACCAGGGCGCCATCACGCACCAGGGCGCTGATTTCGCGGCTCACGGTTTCGAGCTTGAGATCGAGCATGGCCCCCATGTCATCGCGCGCGAAAAATGAAGTGTTTTTGGGCGCATCCGGGTCACGCATTTTCAGCGCCAGCCCTGCCACACGCTGGCGAGCGGTGCCAAAGTTGAGCTCGGCCAGCCAGTCGTCTGCGTCCTTGAGGGCTTGTTGCCACTTTTGCATCAGGCGGATATGCATGCGCGGCGAATTGGACGACAGGTTGTGGATCACCGACAGCGGAATGCGGCACACACTCACCTCGGTCAGGGCCACCGCTTCACTGTCGTAATGCGCTGTGGCCAGCGCCTCCAGCCCAAGCACATCACCAGGGCGCAGCACGCGCACAATGCGCTCACGCCCGTCGCTGGTAGAGCGCACCAGCTTGACCATGCCCTTGCGCAGCGTGAAGAGACCCAAGGCTTGCTCCCCTTCGGTGTAGAGAACTTCGTCTGCGGGGAAGGTCAGGTCGTCAATGGGCGAATGGATCAGGCTGAAATCCTGTTCATTCAGGTCTGCAAACAGCACCATGTCACGAATGCCGCAGCTGCGGCAATCGGAGGTGCCTTTCCAGGCGGATTCAATTTTGATGGGTATCACTGCTTGTGCCTCTGACACGTCCACCCGTTAGGGCGATGACGAAATTTATCACGGCTTGATTTGCATCATGACCGCAGGGGCTATTCCCCCTGGGGTATGAAACCACTCACAAGCCCTGACGCGCTTGCTGCAACCGCTCTTGCAGATAAGGGCCGTAGAAATCGGGGAGGTATGTGCCCTGCATGCGCTCAGCCACCTCCTTGCCACCCGCTCCGATGAACAGCAGCGTGGGCGCCACCTTGGTTTGCCAGCGGCGAGCCATCTGATCATGCGTCATTGGCTTGCCGGCAAAATCTTCGGTCATGGCATTCGAGCGCATGTCCACCTGAACAATAGGCAAGCCCGCCTTCCACATCGGGTTCAAGTGACTCAGCCTCGAAATACGGCAAAACGGACAATTGGGCAAGCTGACCATGACCACCAGCGGCTCACGGCGCTCCAGGGCCTGCGCGAGCTCCCTGGCCAGAGACGTCGAAGCCGGCAAAGGCGCATCGGGAGCCGCATGCGCCACTCCCACCCACAGCCAAAGCCCTAACAAGGCAAGCCCAAATTGGCGAAACCACACACGCCCAAAGCCCACCGTCAAGCTCATGCCCAAACCTTTCTGAAAACCCCGACAATAACGGGCTGCCTGCATATCAGGCTTTTCATATAAGAAAACACTGAATTATTCGTGATGATGGACTTTCTCGCAAGCTCGATAGAGCGCTTTGGTGACCGACAGGTTCTGGCCATCGGCGGCCTGGTGATCGGCCTCTTGTTCGGGCTGTTGGCCCAGCGCACTCGGTACTGCGCACGCGCAGCCGTGCTGGAGTGTTGCGAGCGTCAGCCCGCTTTGCGCACCAGCGTGTGGTGGCTGGGCTTTGCGGTCTGCGTGTTGGGCGTGCAACTGCTGGTTCTGGCCGGCGGCTTGCGCCCCGAAGTGAGCCGTTTCATGGCCCAGCCGGGCAGCTATTCAGGTGCCATTTTGGGTGGCCTGTTGTTTGGCATGGGCATGGTGCTGGCCAAAGCCTGTGCAGGTCGCATGATCGTGTTGTCGGGCCAGGGCAATTTGCGCGCCGTGCTGGCGGGTCTCATTTTTGCTGTGGCCGTACAGGCGAGCATTGGTGGCTGGCTGGCGCCATTGCGTCGCAGCCTGGCAGGGCTGTGGCAGGTGGACCCAGGTCCAGACCGCAACGTACTGAGCCTATTGGGAGCGGCTCCCTGGCTGGGCACAGTGATAGGACTGGCCATGCTGGTTTCTGCACTGGTTCTTTTTGCACGCCACCACAAGGGCCGTTGGGGTCTGGGGCTGATGGCCTCTGGTGCGGGCTTGTGTGTCGCGCTGGCCTGGGGCTTTACCCAGGCCGTGGCCAGCCAGTCCTTTGAAGCCATTGCTGTGCAAAGTCTGACCTACAGCAGCCCGTCGGCTGAGTGGCTCATGCGCGTGCTCTCCAGCGATAACGCCGCAGGCTTTGGTTTTGAAAGCGGTTTACTGCCAGCCACTTTTGTCGGGGCTTTTTTGGGTGCACTCTTGGGGCGTGACTTCAAACTTGAAGGCTTCAAGACTGAAAACCGCCTGGGCCACTACATGATCGGCGCTGTTGTCATGGGCTTTGGTGCAGTCCTGGCCGGTGGTTGCACCATCGGCGCCGGCATGAGCGGCGGCTCTATTTTTGCCGTCAGCGCCTGGCTGACGCTGATCTCCATCTGGCTGGGCGCCGCCCTGACGTGGCGTGCACACAAGGCCCTGGGCTGGAGCGTTTAAGACCCACCAAATCTTGAGGTGCGTCAATCTGGCGTCAGCACAGGGCGCGTACCATCGCATTCGTATTCACGGATAGACGAATGGAGCGAGCCATGTCCATGGCGCAATGGGTGGAGTCCTACGGGCACGATTGGGTGCTGGCCGCGGCCGGCGCTGGCGCGGGGCTGATGTTTGGTTTCATGGGGCAACGCTCCAAGTTTTGCCTGCGTGCAGCGGTCATCGAGTTCTGGCACCGTAAATTCGGCGAAAAACTCATCGTCTGGCTGCTGGCGTTCTCCTCTGCTGTCATGGCAGTGCAAGCCATGACCCTGGTGGGCTGGCTGGACACCAGCTCGGCTCGCCAGATCGCCAGCACGGGCAGTCTGTCCGGCGCGCTGGTAGGTGGCCTGATTTTTGGTGCAGGCATGGTCATGACTCGTGGATGCGCCAGCCGTTTGCTGGTGCTTTCAGCCAATGGCAATTTGCGCGCCTTGCTGTCGGGCTTGATCTTTGCCGTCGCTGCACAATCTGCGCTATCGGGTGCGCTCTCGCCTCTGCGGCTTGAAATCAGCAGCTGGTGGACCGTGGAGGGGGGGCCCTCACGCGATCTGCTGGCACGCTTGGGTGTGGGTCACGGTGCTGGCCTGGCCATGGGTGGCGTGTGGTTTCTGGCTGCCTTGTACTTTGCCTGGCACAGCCCCAAGCGCAGCGTCTGGATGTGGATCGGTGGTATTGGCACCGGCCTGAGCGTGGCCCTGGCCTGGGGCCTGACCCAGTGGGTATCCACAGAAACCTTTGGTGAGGTACAGATCCAGGGCATGACCTTCAGCGGCCCGTCGGCCGACTGGCTGATGCGCGTGGTGCAATGGCCCGCACCCGGACTGGATTTCGGCTTTGGCCTGATGCCCGGAGTGTTTCTGGGCTCTTTCCTGGGTTCCGTCTTGGGCCGCGAATGGAAGCTTGAAGGCTTCAAGGACGGCTACAGCATGCGCCGCTACATTGTGGGCGCCATTTTCATGGGCTTTGGCGCCATGCTTGCGGGCGGCTGCGCCGTGGGTGCTGGCGTGACAGGTGGCTCCATTTTTGCCATCACCGCCTGGCTCAGCCTGGTGGGCATGTGGATCGGTGCTGGACTGACTGACCGCCTGATGGACAGCGCGGAACACCAGGTTCGCCACGATCCGGTCAACATTGACCCACAAACCGGCTTCAAGATTCCCTGACCCAAAAACAAAAGGCGCTGAACCTTATGGTCAGCGCCTGGTTTTATGGAGTCTCTAGCGCTCAGGGCTTGAGGTAAACGAAACGCTCGTTGGCCTGCAGCTTGGCCACTTCGGCTACGCCGGAGGGAACCACAACAGCTTCCATGGCCAGCTTGTCCTTGGTGATCTTGCGCGACACCAGGGTGTTGTTGCACACACGGAACTCCACGCCCTTGCTGGCCAGATCCCCAATGTCACCATTGAAAGGCGCGCCATTTGGTTTTTGCGCACCTTCGAGCATGAAGTCGATACCGCTGCCATGAGAAACCACCACAATCTTGGCCGTCGGGTCTGCGGCAAGGTGGTTACGAATATTGTTCATGGCCTTGGCGGCCTGGGCAACACCATCCGTCAGGTGGTAGGCCACTTTGACCTGAGCAAAAGAAAGCGTACAAGCCAGTACACCGGCTGACAACACCAACAGTTTTTTCATAAGCAACTCCTTATGGATGAATGGTAGGAACACATGGGCGCTCGCGTCACAGTAAAAACCCGCAAAGCCAAGCGTTTTACATTTCAGAAGCAATCTGCACACACACCGCCCGGCACAAGGTGACAACACGTTCGTTGATGATGCGGTAATAGATCTGTACGCCGTCGCGACGCTTGCCCAAGACCCCGGCCTGATAAAGGGTATTGAGGTGCTGCGACATATTGGGCTGCGTGGTGTTGACTTCGGCGATCAGCTCGCCCACGTTTTTTTCGCCATTGCACAGGGCACTGACAATACGCAGCCGCATCGGGGCCGACATGACCCGGAACATTTCTGCGGCTTTTTCAAAAACCTCTTCGGACTCTGCGATGGCAGTGTCTTCGGCGGAAGCTTTGGTCTGTTTGACCATGATGGCGCTCTCGTGGATGACAAGAAAGTCTTGGATTGTCCCCGATTTGAAGGGCGAGGCCAAACCTGTCTTTATAAAGGTGATTGTTGTCGCAGGCGCAAGACTTCCTGACGCAGGTCAGCCGCCCATCGGCGGCGATCGCGGCCTTGGTCCTCCTGCGCGCTACCCCAATGCACGCGGGCCACGATGCCCGGCGAACGCAAGGTGCGCCAAACCGACCCGATCAAGGTGTCGTCATCGATGTAACAGACCGCCCGGGAAGGTTGACCGGAATGCCTGTCCACAAACTGCAAGGCCAAGGGCTGCACCGGCGCCTGCGCCAGCAAGGCGGCTTCAATCAGGTTGGCATGAAAAGGCAGAACATCCAGGCCGTTGCTGGTGGTGCCTTCGGGAAAAACCGCGATCACATCGCCATTGCGCATGGCCTGCCCTACATCGCGAACCATGCGGTGCGCATCTCGGCGGCTTTGGCGTTCGATGTAGAGGGTGCCTGCGCTGGTGGCCAAAGTGCCCACCAGGGGCCAGCGCTGAATATCGGACTTGGACACAAACCGGCAATGCCTGCTGGCATGCATGACCACAATGTCCAGCCAGGAAATATGGTTGCTGACCAGCAAAGCGGCACCCTGCTGATGCGCTTGCCCCAGGGTTTGCAGCTCAATACCCCACAGTTGCAACAGCCGCTGCGCCCAGGCTTGCACGGCCTGTTCACGCTCTGCTTCGGAGAGTCTGGGAAAGTGGACCCGGACGGTCCACCAGCCCCCCAGAACATGCAAGGAGCCGCGGATCAAGCGCCAGCTGGCCACCAGGTCGCGACGCATGGTCCTGCTCTTCAGTTCGCCTCGAAGGCGATATGTCCGCCCACCAGGGTCATGCGCACGGCACCGGGCAACTCGTAACCTTCAAAAGGGGTGTTCTTGCCCTGGCTGCGCAAAGCTTGTGCCTTCACGGGCCAGTGCCCGGCTTCGCTCAAAACCACCACATCGGCCACGCCGCCCACCATCAAGCGCCCCAAGGGGCCCTGAACGGTTTTGACAGCTCCGTCCAGCAAGGCGGCTGGAGCAGCCGTCATGCATTCAAGCACCCGGGACATGGACACCCCTTGCTCCTGTCCCCATTTCAGCGCCAGGCTCCAGAGCAGCTCGACACCCGTGGCGCCTGGTTCAGCTTCGGCAAAAGGCAAGGCTTTGGCATCTTCATCAACCGGGGTGTGATCAGACACCAGTGCATCCACCGTGCCGTCGGCCAACGCAGCGCGCAGGGCATCGCGATCGCGTTGCTGGCGCAGGGGCGGGTTCAGGCGGGCTCGGCTGTCAAAGTAGCCCATGTCTACATCGGTCAGGTGCAAGGAGTTGATGCTCACGTCGCACGACACCTTCAGGCCTTCGACCTTGGCCTGCCTGACCAACTCAACACCCGCTGCGCTGCTGATACGGCACAGGTGCACACGGGCGCCAGTCGATCGCATCAACTCGAAAATCGTGTGCAGGGCAATGGTCTCGGCCATGACCGGCACGCCAGACAAGCCCATGCGCGTGGCAAGCGGGCCGCTGGCGGCCACGCCTTTACCCAGGAAGTGGTCTTGCGCACGCAGCCAGACGGTGTAACCGAAGGTGCTGGCGTACTGGAAGGCGCGTTGCATCACCTGCGTGTTGGCCAGGCTGACTTCTGCTTGCGAGAAGCCCACACAACCTGCGGCGGTCAACTGACCCATCTCGGTCAGCACTTCGCCCTTGAGCCCGCGCGTAAGTGCCCCCAAAGGCAACACGCGTGAGCGGTGCAGTTTTTCGGCGCGGTGGCGCAGCATCTCAATCTGGCCGGACTCATCGAGCACCGGGTCGGTGTCGGGCGGACACACCAGGCTGGTCACCCCGCCTGCCACAGCTGCGGCCAGCTCAGATTCGAGCATGCCTTCGTGCTCATGGCCGGGCTCGCGCAGCCGCACCGCCAGGTCCACCAGGCCAGGGGCCACGATGCAGCCCTTGGCATCGACCGTGCGGTTGGGCACAAAGTCGGCGGGCACCTGCCCGATGCCCGCAATGCGACCTGCGGCGATGGCCACATCAGCCACCTGGTCCAGGCCGCTGGCGGGATCGATCACACGACCGTTTTGAATCAGGATTTTCATGCTTCATTCCCCGCAACAATACTCATCACCGCCATGCGCACCGCGATGCCGAAGGTCACCTGCGGCAGGATCACACTTTGCTGCCCATCGACCACAGCGGAATCAATTTCCACACCGCGGTTGATCGGGCCGGGGTGCATGACGATGGCATCGGGCTTGGCCAGTTGCAGCTTCTCGGGCGTGAGGCCGAAGCTCTCGAAGTATTCCTGGCTGGACGGCAACAACGCACCGCTCATGCGCTCGTTTTGCAGGCGCAGCATGATGACCACATCGCAGCCTTTGATGCCTTCTTCGAGGTTGTTGAAGACACGCACGCCCATCTGGGCCATGTCGGCAGGGACCAAGGTCTTGGGGCCGACCACACGCACTTCGGCGCAACCCAAGGTGGTCAACGCATGGATGTCCGAACGGGCCACGCGCGAATGCAGCACGTCGCCCACAATGGCCACGGTGAGGTTGGAAAAATCTTTCTTGTAGTGCCGGATGGTGTACATGTCTAGCAGCGCCTGGGTGGGGTGGGCGTGACGACCGTCACCCGCGTTGACCACGTGCACGTGCGGTGCCACATGCTGCGCAATCAGGTAGGGCGCGCCCGACTCGCTGTGGCGCACCACAAAAATGTCGGCGGCCATGGCACTCAGGTTGGCGATGGTGTCGAGCAGCGACTCGCCCTTGCTGGCTGAAGAGCGGGCAATGTCGAGCGTGTAGACGTCGGCCGACAGGCGGGTGGCCGCAATGTCAAACGTGGTGCGGGTGCGGGTGCTGTTCTCGAAGAACAGGTTGAACACGCTCTTGCCGCGCAGCAAAGGCACTTTCTTGACCTCGCGGTCGTTGACACTGACGAAGTTGGTCGCCGTGTCCAGGATATGGGTCAGGATGTCCTTGGACAGCCCTTCCGTGGAGAGCAGGTGGATGAGCTCACCGTTCTTGTTGAGTTGAGGATTGTTGTGTTTGTAGAGCATGTTCACCTCAGGCAGTGGCCGTCATCGGGGTTGCACCTGGAAACTGAATGCACCAGCTTCATCACGAGCCAGAGACAGGGTTTGGCTGTCCGGCAGGCTGACGCGGGCGGCTGCAAAATCGGCTTGTACCGGCAACTGGCGACCTCCGCGATCGACCAGCACCGCCAATTGCACACGCGCCGGGCGACCGTAGTCAAAAATCTCGTTGAGCACGGCGCGCAGGGTGCGGCCTGTGTAGAGCACATCGTCGAGTACCAGAATATCGGCACCATCGACCTCAAAGGGCAAATGGGTTTGCCCACCTGCGGACAAGCCGCGCTGGGCGAAATCGTCGCGGTGCATGACCGACGACACCTGTCCGGGCTCACCCGCCAGCGCCAGATCGCGCTGCAGACGCTCGGCCAGCCAGGCGCCACCGGAGGTAATGCCCACCAGGCGGGTGTTCGCATGGCTGATGCGCCGCACACCGGCCAACAACTCCTGGTACAACGCCTCTGCGTTCAGGGCCAAAGCACTCACGGCAAACTCCTTAGAAACTGTTCAAGAATGATGGCCGCCGCTGCGGCGTCGGCATCACGCGCGCCCAAGGCATGCGCCTCGGTGGTGGTGTAACGCTCATCAACTTCATAGACCTGCAAGCCAAACCGCCCGCGCAACTGCCGGGCAAATTTGCGCGCGCGCAAGGTGTTTTCGTGCTCGCCACCATCCGGATGTGTAGGCACCCCCACCACCAGCGCGTCTGGTTGCCACTCTTTCAGGCGTTCGGCAATTTTGGCAAAGCGCGCATCGCCTTCTGCCGCAATCGTGCCCTGCGGTGTGGCCGTACGCAACATGCGGTTCCCCACCGCAACACCCGTGCGCTTGAGCCCGTAGTCTAGCGACAGGAACATTTGCTGGGTGGCGGGCACATCCATCATGCGTGCCCCGCTTCGGGCGACAGCATCCAGGATTGGAGTCCCAGCAACCCCAGCGCGTGCTCGTAGCGCTGCGCCAGTGGCACTTCAAACACGGTGGCCACATCGGCCTGCACAGTCAGCCAGGCGTTTTCGGCCAGCTCGGACTCCAGCTGCCCCTCGCCCCAGGAGGCGTAGCCCAGGGTCATCATGGCCTGGCGCGGGCCGCCACCGCCGCTGAGGGCTTCGAGCACATCGCGCGAAGTGGTCAACTCCAGTCCGTTCTTGACTTTCAAGGTCGAGGCATAGAGCGGGGCCTGCTCGTCTTCGGAAACGGGTATGGCCATCGGTTCGTGCAGGACAAAGCCGCGTTCGGGCTGCAAAGGTCCGCCATGAAGTACCGGCGCATCGCGCAAATCTTCGCGGTGCAGGGGCAGGTCCAACTTGGCAAACAGCTGCGCCAAATTCAGCTCGGTGGGTTTGTTGATGACCAGCCCCATGGCCCCCTGAGGGTTATGCTCGCACAGGTAGACCACGGATCGGGCGAAAAGCGAGTCCTCCAATGTGGGCATGGCGATCAGGAAATGATGCGTCAGGTCAATAGAGGCAGAATCAGCGGTCATACTCGGATTTTAACGGGAGCCCTCTTCTTCCATGGAAGCCCACTACACCTCGGGACTCGTCTGGCTCAGGCGCGATTTGCGTCTGCACGACAACGCTGCGCTGTACCTGGCCCTGCGCCATTGCCAGCGTGTGCACATCGCCTTCATATTTGACACCGAGATTCTGGACAGCCTGCCCCGCCAGGACCGGCGGGTGGACTTCATCCATGCCGCAGTCGCCGAGCTGGACACGCAACTGCGCCAGCACAGCCAACGCGAGGACACCGGCCTGCTGGTGGTTCATGGCCCGGCCAGCAAGGCCTTGCCAGCTCTGGCAGGGCAACTGGGCGTGCAAGCCGTCTTCTGCGCCCACGACGACGAGCCCCAGGCCCAGGCTCGCGACCACAAGGTGCGCGGACACCTGGCCGACCAAGGCATTTCGCTGCACACCTGCAAAGACCATGTGATTTTCGAGCGCCAGGAGGTCATGACCCAGGCAGGCACCGCGTTTTCGGTGTTCACCCCCTATAAAAACGCCTGGCTGAAAAAGGTCAATACTTTCTACCTCAAGGCCTACCCCAGCGAGCGCGACCTGCACCGACTGGCCCCCCGCCCCGCAAAGTGGCCCCACACCCTGCCCAGCCTGAGCGACCTGGACTTCGAGCCCAGCAACCTGCACAGTCTGCAGCTGCCCTGCGGCGAAAGCGGCGGTCAAACCTTGTTGCAGGACTTTGCCGAGCGCATCGACGCCTATGACCGCACACGCGACTACCCCAGCCTCAAAGGCCCCAGCTACCTGAGCACCCACCTGCGCTTTGGCACCGTCTCCATCCGCCAGCTCGCCCGTATGGCGCACGAACGCATGCAAACCGGCAGCGCGGGCGCAGCGGTGTGGTTGTCCGAGCTGATTTGGCGCGACTTTTACGTGCAGGTGCTGGCCAACTTTGCGCATGTGGGCGCGGGCGAGAGCTTCAAACGCGAATACGACGCCATCCACTGGGACCACGGGCCCCACGGCCACAAACTGTTCGAAGCCTGGTGTCAGGCCCGCACAGGCTACCCCCTGGTGGACGCGGCCATGCGCCAGCTCAACCAGACCGGCTACATGCACAACCGCCTGCGCATGGTGGTGGCCAGCTTTTTGTGCAAAGACCTGGGCGTGGACTGGCGCTGGGGCGAAAAATACTTCGCCACCCACCTCAACGACTTTGACCTCTCGGCCAACAACGGCGGCTGGCAATGGGCCAGCTCCAGCGGCTGTGATGCACAGCCTTACTTCCGCATCTTCAACCCCGTCAGCCAAAGCGAGAAATTTGACCCCGAAGGGAAATTCATTCGCCGTTACATCCCCGAACTGGCAGCCCTGTCAGCTAAGGCCATCCACGCCCCCTGGCTGGCTGGGGCGCTGGAGCTTCAGTCCGCTGGCGTGGAATTGGGCAAGACCTACCCGCGCCCCATCGTCGACCACGCTGAGGCGCGCGAAAAAACGCTGGAACGCTACGCCGTGGTGAAAAAGAAAGCCGCCTGAAACGGCGGCTTGGTGTGGCCTTAGATGGCCACCATCTCGAAATCCTCCTTGCGCGCCGCACACTCGGGGCAAGTCCAGTTCATCGGCACATCCTCCCACTTGGTGCCCGGCGCAATACCGTGCTCAGGATCGCCCTGCTCCTCGTCATAAATCCAGCCACAAATCAAACACATCCACGTCTTGTATTCCATGCCATCCTCTTGAAAATTCGTCGAATAGAATGATTTCGATTGTATCGGGTGCCCCTTGCGCCAGATGAAGCCCAAGTGAACCCCTGCCCGCCTTTGCCGACATGACCGATACCTCTCTTTTTGAAGCCGATCCCAACGCTGCGGACGAGTCAGAATTCGACCAAGGCGTCGCCTGCTTGCTGACCTTCAACGCCAATGACCCCAGCGGCTCGGGCGGTCTGTCGGGCGACGTATTGGCTGCAGGCTCGGTAGGCGCACATACCCTGCCTGTGGTCACCGGCACCTACATCCGCGACACCAGCGCCACCCACGACTTCTACGCCTTTGACGAAGACGCCATCGGCGAACAGGCACGCACCGCGGCTGAAGACATTCCGGTACGCGTCATCAAAGTAGGGTTTCTCGGTTCCCCGGAAATCATCGCCCTGGTGGCCGGCATTGCCGACGACTACGATGGTGTGCCGGTTGTGGCCTATATGCCCAACCTGTCGTGGTGGGACGACGAAAAAATTGACGACTATCTGGACGCCTTTCGCGAGCTGATGCTGCCGCAAACCAGCGTGCTGGTAGGTCACCACAGCACCCTGCGCCGCTGGCTGCTGCCGGACTGGGAGGGCGATCGCAACCCCAGCCCCCGTGACATTGCCAAGGCAGCGAGCGACATGGGTGTGCCCTATGTGCTTGTCACCGGCTTGCCCTTGCCCGAGCAACACATTGACAACGTGCTGGCCACACCCGAGACCGTGATTGCCCACGAAAAATTCGAACGCATTGAAGCCTTGTTCAGTGGCGCGGGCGACACTTTGTCTGCAGCCCTGGCCGGACTGTTGGCTACCGGCATGGAACTGCCAGAAGCCACACGCGAAGCACTGACCTATCTGGACCACTGCCTGGACGACGGCTTTCGCCCCGGCATGGGCCAGGTGGTGCCCGATCGCCTGTTCTGGGCTCAAACCGATGACGAGAGCGAAGACGAAGCCACCGAACCCACCCAACCTCTGGCGCCTGGCGCTGACTTCTTTGAAGTCCCTTTCAACGAAACCAAACATTGATTTTCAAGTGTCATGAACGACCGCAACCAACAGCTTTTTGACCGTGCCGCCAACGTGATTCCCGGCGGTGTGAATTCACCTGTGCGCGCCTTCCGCGCTGTGGGCGGTACCCCCCGCTTTGTGCAACGTGCCCAGGGCGCCTACTTCTGGGACGCGAATGGCCAGAAGTACATCGACTACATCGGCTCCTGGGGCCCGATGATCCTGGGCCACGGCCACCCCGCCGTGCTTGAAGCGGTGCAAAAAGCCGCACTCGACGGCTTCTCGTTCGGCGCGCCCACCGAGCGCGAGATTGAGCTGGCCGAAGAAATCTTGAAGCACGTGCCCTCGATGGAGATGGTGCGCTTGGTCAGCTCAGGCACCGAAGCGGGCATGAGCGCCCTGCGCCTGGCCCGTGGCGCCACGGGCCGCAGCAAGATCATCAAGTTCGAAGGCTGCTACCACGGCCACGCCGACGCCCTGCTGGTGAAAGCCGGTTCGGGCCTGGCCACCTTTGGCAACCCCACCAGCGCCGGCGTGCCGCCCGAAGTGGTGCAGCACACGATGGTGCTGGAATACAACAAGAT
>JACCDG010097189.1_pt1 | contig 30585 bp, 10 predicted proteins | sample 7442471 | NCBI WGS metagenome assembly JACCDG01 (sample SAMN15323444, study PRJNA562643) | freshwater metagenome | isolation source: river surface water | place: USA:Blue River Watershed | collected 2017-08-17 | reverse complement strand
TTCGCGGCCGTGCTTTCGGGCCACGAAGCTGGGGATGAGGTCCATCGGGCCCGGACGGTACAAGTCGTTGAGGGCGATCAGGTCTTCCAGACGCGTCGGTTTGGCGTCGCGCAGCATGCCCTGCATGCCCCGGCTTTCAAACTGGAACACCGCCTCGGTCTGGCCTTTGGAGAACAGCGCATAGACCTTGGGGTCGTCCAGCGGCACGTCTTCGAAGCGGAAGCCCTCCTGCCCCTTGTGCCGCTTCATGATCAGCTCGCGCGCGATCTCCAGAATGGTGAGCGTGGCCAGGCCCAAAAAGTCGAACTTCACCAGGCCGATGGCTTCCACATCGTCTTTGTCGTACTGGCTCACCGCCGAATCGCTGCCGGGCTGCATGTAGAGCGGACAAAAGTCGGTGAGCTTGCCCGGCGCGATCAGCACACCACCGGCGTGCATGCCGATGTTGCGGGTCATGCCTTCGAGCTTTTGCGCCAGCTCGATCAAGGTTTTGACGTCTTCTTCTTTCTGGATGCGCTCGGCCAGCACCGGCTCCATCTCGATGGCGTAGTTGTTTTTGTCGCCTTCTTTTTTCGACTCTGGCGGGTATTGCAGCGTCACGCTCATACCCGGCTTGTTGGGAATGAGTTTGGAAATGCCGTCGCAAAAACCGTAGCTGAAATCCAGCACCCGGCCCACATCGCGAATCGCCGCGCGCGCGGCCATGGTGCCAAAGGTGGCGATCTGGCTGACCGCGTTTTTGCCGTAGCGGTCTTTCACATAGTCGATCACCCGGTCGCGGTTGGCCTGGCAAAAGTCGATGTCGAAGTCGGGCATCGACACCCGCTCTGGGTTCAAAAAACGCTCGAACAGCAGGTTGTATTGAAGCGGGTCGAGGTCGGTGATCAGCAAGGCATACGCCACCAACGAACCGGCACCCGAGCCACGGCCCGGCCCCACCGGGCAGCCGTTTTCCTTGGCCCACTTGATGAAGTCCGACACGATCAAGAAGTAGCCAGGGAACCCCATCTTCAAGATGGTGTTGAGCTCAAACTCCAGCCGCTCCACATAGCGTGGGCGCTGGGCTTCACGATCGGCCTCATTGGGGTAGAGGTGACGCAGCCGGTCTTTTAAGCCTTCGTGCGACACGTGGCGGAAATAGTCCTCCACCGACATCACCACACCATCGACCGGCGGGATCGGGAAGTTGGGCAGCTGCGGCTTGCCCAAGGTCAGCGTCAAATTGCAGCGCCGCGCAATTTCCACCGTGTTGGCCAGGGCCGACGGCACATCGGCGAACAAGGTCGCCATCTCTTGCGCCGACTTGAAATACTGGTCGCGGGTGAAGCGGCGCACGCGCCGGGTGTCGGCCAGGATTTCGCCTTCGGAGATGCACACCCGGGCCTCATGGGCCTCGTAGTCGTCGGGGCCCAAAAACTGCACTGGGTGGGTGGCCACCACCGGCAGGTGCAAGCGCGCCGCCAGCTGCACCGCTTGCAGCACATGGCGTTCGTCGTCGGGGCGACCCGCGCGCTGCAACTCCAGATAAAAACGGTGGGCGAACACACCTGCCATCTGCAGGGCCACGTCGGCGGCGCGTTGGTGATCTCCGGCCAACAGCGGCTGGCCCACCGGCCCCATGTGGGCACCCGACAAACAGATCAAGCCGGCGTTGAGTTCCTGCAGCCATTCCCACTTGACCACCGCCACGTCGCGCACCACGTTGCGCGTCCACGCGCGGGCCAGCAATTCGCTCAGGTTCAAGTAACCTGGCCAGTCCTGCACCAACAACAGCACGCGCGGTGCCACCGGCGCCTGCATGGAGCCAGCGCCTCCCGCCTCGGGCAAGAGGCCTTGCACATACACCTCGGCACCGATCACCGGCTTGACGCCCGCTCCCCGCGCTTCTTTGTAGAACTTGATGCCGCCAAACAGGTTGGACAGGTCGGTGATGGCCAGCGCGGGCTGGCGATCCGCCGCCGCAGCGGCCACCGCTTCGTCGATGCGGACGGTGCCGTCGACCACAGAAAACTCGGTGTGCAATCGCAGGTGTACAAACATGAGGGCATTGTAGAAGCCCGCCCCCTGCGCGGCGTGTCCGTGTGCGGTCGCGCACGTACCGCCACCCAGCACTCAATCGCGCAAGATGTCGAGCGCTTCTGAACGAAATTCGCGTCGGTACAAGATCAGCACCACCACACCAGTGGCCAGCACCATGGCCCAAGCGGAAAAGAACCAAGCGATGGCAGCGAACGAAAAGTAGTAAGTACGCAAGCCATCGTTAAACGTTTCCGCTGCAGAACCCACCATGGCAGCGGCTTTTTCCACATAACGCGCACGCCGCTCGGAGGCGTCTGCAAACGTCTCGGGGGCTGGCATCGCGCCAATCAGCAGTGACACAAAGGTGTACTGCCGCATGCACCAAGAAAAGCGGAAAAAGGCGTACACAAAGATGCCAATCAACAACAAAATCTTGGCGTCAAACACCGCCACCGGCGTGGCTTTGGCAAACGGAATCTCGCTCATCAGCTCCACCGCTTTGTCGCTGGTGCCCAGCAAGGCAAACAAAGCACCGATGATCAGAATGGTGGTGGACGAAAAAAAAGCGGGCGTCTGCGCCAAACTTTGGGCGATCAGACCATCGAGCATGCGCGGGTCCCGGGCGCTAGCTTGCTCCATCCACAAACGGCGGTAGCGGTTGGTGGTCACCAGCAAGGACGATTCGCGCCGCCCCCACACCTTGGCGAAACTGGCGTAACCCACCCACAACACGCCGTACAACAGCACAGCCAGCCAGTCGCTCCAAGGCAACACAGACAGCATGGTGTTCATGTGGGAGAGTGTTGTCCGCTCAGGGCTTGATCACCGCGGTGTTGACCACCGCCAGCGCGCGCGGATAGAGCCGGTCAAAGAAATACAAACGAGGCGCCGCAAAGGTGGCGGCGTACAGCTTGCCCTTGCTCACAGCCAACCAGCCCACACCTTTGAGCTGCACATCGTCTTCTTTGCGCACCCAGTCGAATTCAAAGCGCAGGCCGTTGGCGCCAGCAAACGTGGCCGGCTCGACACGCCCCATGGTGATGAGCGAGCCATCGGCAGCGTACAAAATTTCAAACTGCTGCACCAACTGCTCAGGCGTCATGCTGGCATGAAACGTTGGCACTCGCGGTGCTGTGCCTCCAGCAGGAGCGGGGCGAGGCTGGGCCATGGGATTACCGCTGGCCACGCCCGACCAAAAACGCAAATGGTCCAGCGTCAATCCTTCTTGTGTCCAGGTTTCGTAGGGCTCTTTGGCGCCCGGCAAGTTCATGCGGTTCCATGCGCTGCTGACCTGCACGCTCAGCGACTCGCTGAGCGCGCGCTCGCCTTCAACCTTTTCAATCGGCGTGGCACAACCGGCCAACACAGCCAGCGCCAGGGTGGCGATCCACAGTTTCATGTTTTGAGCTCCGAAAGGTAACGCTGGATCAGCGGCGCGTCGGCCGCCTGCGGTGAGAGTTGCAAATAGCGTTCGAAGGCCGCGATGGCAGCGGGTTTGTCTTCACGCTGGCGGTGCACAAAGGCCAACGAGCGATGCACCTCAGGTGGGACGTTGGGCATGGCGGCTGCGGCCGACAGGTCTTGCAAAGCGCGCGGCAGATCGTCTGTGCGCGCCCGCAAGCGAAACACCTCACCGCGCGACAACAGCACTGAAGCGTCGCTGCTGTTCTGGGCCAACAAGCGGTCAAACAGCACCAAACTCTCTTCGTACTGGCCGCGCTTGATTTCGTCTTGCAACCAGTTCAGGCGATGCGGTGCCAGCGCCGCGCGCAGGCTGTCCACACCACGCTCTCCACTGGCGCCGCCGGCCAGGGCCATCAAGGTGTCGCGGCGCTCGGCCACTGGCGGATGGGTGGCAAACATGGGACTCTTCTTGCCAGCGTCCTCGCCGCCGGTGATCTTGAGCTCTCCCAGCAGGTTGTCCCACACCTTGGCCGCCTCCAAGCCATCGTAGCTGGCGCGCTTCATCAAGCGCATGCCCAGGCGATCGGCCCGGGTTTCGTGTTCGCGCGAAAACGCAAAAGCGCCCGCCAACAAACCCAGTTGCGCCAAAGCGCCGACGGCACCGAACATGCCAATGAACTGGGCAAAGGCCGATCGGCTCTTGGCGTCTTGCAGTTGCTCCAGCGCGTGGCGCTCTAGGTAATGCGCAAGCTCGTGGCCCACCACCGCCGCCAACTGGGCCTCGTTCTCCACCCGCAGCAGCAAACCGGTCCAGATTTGCATCATGCCGTTGGGCGACATGGTGGCGTTGAACAGCGGCGTGCGCACCACATGCACACGCACATCGGCGCAATGCTCCCCACCCAGACGGCAAACCATGTCGCTGAGAAAGGTGTTCAGCGCCTTGTCGCGCACCGCAAAAGGACTCCGGCGCAGCCGCGCTTCTTCTCTGTCCATCAAGGCCCAAATACCACCCTCGTCCGAGTCGAGTGTGGGCCGCGCGAAGCGGGTCGGCAAAGCATCGCCATCGCTGGAAGGCGCGGGGGGCACCGTTTGCGCCCACGTTGGCGAACCCGCCCACGCGGCCAACGCCACACATTGGGCGCAGCCAGCGCGCAACCAAGCTCGCCGGTTCAAAGGTTGGCTGTCGTCCATCAGGGCGCTGTGCCGGCGTGTCAGCGAGCGCCCGCCAAAGGCGGGAAGCGCTGGAGCAAGGTGTCAATGGTTTCTTCTGCGCCTTTGGCCTCGCGCAGATCACCGGAGGCCCGGCTCAGCGAGTTGAACCACACCACTTGGCCGGTGCGCAAATCGACCAGCGAGGTATAGGCCAACTGGTGTCCACCCGACAAAGCGCCACCGGCGAGCAAGGCAAAGGCGATGATGGCGGCCTTGCGCTCGGCCGAGGCGTACGAGTCACGCACCCACACAAACAAGGCGTAGTCGGCGCCGGTTTTGTCGCGCAAAGGTTTCACCGCATCGCCCATGGACCAGTCGAGCCGGCCGGCCTTGGTTGGCAACTGGTAGGGGCCTGCCACCATGTGGTGCAGGAACACCGACCGCACCACCGCCTTGTGCAGGTGCAGGATTTCGGCCACGTCGTCGGCCTCGCTGTCGGACAAAAAGGTCATGCCACGACCAAATAGGGTGTTGCGGCTGGTGAGACCACTTTGAATCAGGTCGCTGGCGGCTTGGGTCCAGTCGGCACGGGGCTGCTCCACGCCGCCCGCGCTGACAGAAAACAACTCCACCTCAGCGGGCAACACGACCAACTTGCTGCCCGCAGCCCGCTCGGTGAAACCCGGCGCGTAGTTTTTGGACTGCGGAGCGCTTTGCGCTTGGACGCCCAAGGCCACCGCCCACCCCAACACCAGCACCCACAAGCCCCGATGCCAACCCAAGAAACGCTTCATGCAACACCCCCAGATGTGGAACGCCCATTGTAGGAGCGCAGAAACAAAAAACCCCGCCGCGTGGGCAGGGTTTTTCCCCGGACAGTGACGTCCAGGCGGGGAAGTGCCCTGTTTATTTCACGAACCGGCTAGCCACCGAGGCCACGCGCTCGCCGAACTGGCGCGCGGTCTGCACATCGCCAGCGGGGATTTTGTCGGCGCCGGCGTCCGAGGGGGCTTGCACCAGCAAGCCCACCGAGCCGCCCAGGTTGTTCACGTCGTTGCGGGTGGCAGCACTGGAATTGGCCGGCGGCAGACCCAAACTGATCCACAAACCACCGTGCTGCGAAGCCAAGGTCTGCAAATAGGCCAGGGTCATGCCCTTGTCGCCCACCAGACTGGCGCTGACCGAGAAGCCGGCGAAGAACTTGTCTTGCCAGGCGCGGGTGAACCAGCGCTTGGAGGAGGCGTCGGCGAACTTCTTGAACTGCCAGCTGACCATGCCCATGTAGGTCGGGCTGCCCATAACAATAGCGTCGGCCGCGTCGAGCAAGGCCCAGTCGGATTCGCTCACGTTGCCATCGGCATCGATCGTCACCAGATCGGCCTGGGCGCCTTGCGCCACTTGCTGGGCGATGAATTGGGTGTGGCCGTAGCCAGAGTGGTAAACGACTGCAATTTTTGCCATATCAAAAAGCTCCTGAGGGTTGAAGGAAGACACAAACAACACCGGTCCATGTCGGGCCGGTGTGGGGACATTCAAGGGGCGAGGTCAAACACCAGCACCTCGGCCTGCTCGCCGTGGCTCACCGCCACCTCGGCCTCGTCGGCCATGGCCAGGGCGTCGCCTGTGCTCAGGCGCTGGCCATTGATGGTGAGCGCGCCGCGCACCAGGTGCACATAGGCCTTGCGACCCGGCTGCAGCACCAAAGTGGCGGACTCGCTGCCGTCAAACAAGCCGGCGTAGAGCCGAGCGTCTGCGTGGATCGTGACCGAGCCCTGGGCGCCGTCGGGTGACGCCACCAGGCGCAAAGCGCCGCGCTTGTCGGCGTCGGCAAAGCTCTTTTGCTCATAGCCTGGTGCGATGCCGCGTTCGCTGGGCTCGATCCAGATCTGCAGAAAGTGCGTCACCGCCTCGGGGGCGTGGTTGAACTCGCTGTGGCGCACCCCACTGCCCGCGCTCATGCGCTGTACGTCGCCCGGCGGAATGCTGGTGCCATTGCCCATGCTGTCTTGGTGGGCCAAGGCGCCGCTGAGCACATAGCTCACGATCTCCATGTCGCGGTGGCCGTGGGTGCCAAAACCGGTGCCCGGCGCAATGCGGTCTTCGTTGATCACCCGCAAATTGCCCCAGCCCATCCAAGCTGGGTCGTAATAGTCGGCGAACGAAAACGAGTGGTAACTGTCAAGCCAGCCGTGCTGGGCGTGGCCACGGGCATTGGCGGAACGCAAAGTCATCATGGTCGGTCTCCTGTGCGGGCCCCGCGCCAATGGCGGCGGCATGAGCAGCATTGTGCGGATGGCCCCAGCCTTGCCGGGCCTTAGGCTTTGATGGCACCATTCAATTTATTTGAATGAAACCACCATGCCATCCACACCCCACCGCCCCGCTCCCCGATCGGTGCTCTCCGCCGACAACCTAGGCCTGATCGAGGCCGTGGCCCGCTTGGGCAGCATGGCCGCCGCCGCACGCGAACTGGGCTTGGTGCCCAGCGCCCTGACCTACCGGGTGCGCCAGATCGAAGACGCATTGGACGTGCTGCTGTTCGATCGCAGCAGCCGCAAGGCCGAACTCACCCCCGCCGGCCAAGAGCTGCTGCGCGCTGGCGCCCATTTGCTCAGCGAGCTGGACGCGGTGGCCGAGCGCGTCAAGCGGGTGGCCACCGGTTGGGAGCCGCAACTGACCATCGCTGCCGACGCCCTGATCGACCGCGCCACCTTGTTCGACCTGTGTGAGGCGTTCTACGAGCTGCAAGCGCCCACCCGGCTCAAAATCCGCGCCGAAACCCTCTCGGGGACGGTCGAAGCGCTGCAAACCGGCCAAGCCGACATCGCGCTGGGTGTGGCGCTGGAGGGCAGTTGGCCCGACATCCAGACCGCCCCGCTGGGCGCGGTCGACTTTGTGTACGCGGTGGCGCCGCACCACCCCTTGGCCAAAGCAGAACACCCGCTGAGCGACGACGACTTGCGCGCGCACCGGAGCGTGGCGGTGGCCGACAGCACCCGCCGCGGGCACGGCGTGAGCCACAACATCTTGCCGGGCCAAGCGGTGCTCACCGTGCCCAGCATGCAGCACAAATTGGAAGCGCAGCTGCGCGGCCTGGGCGTGGGTTATTTGCCGCTGCCGCTGGCGCAGCCCCACATCGCCGCTGGACACCTGGTGGTCAAAACCTTGGCCCAACCGCCCCGCAATGTGCGGGTGGCCTACGCCTGGCGGCTGCCGCGCGCTTCCGGTGCAGGCCAGGCGCAGCAGTGGTGGCTGCAGCAGCTGCAAAGCCCCGCCACCCGGCTTGCCCTGCTGCAGCGCCGGTAAGCGAACGCGGCCTCACAGCCCTCAGGCGTGCGTGACCTGAAAACGCCCCTCGGTCAACAAACGCTGCAGCAATTGCTCACTGCTTTCGTTCTCAACCGTGAAGTAGTTGCCCGTGCCAACGCCAATCCCCGTGAGCGTCACCAGCAAACCGGTCACGCCACCGCCGTCCCGGTCCACCCAGACCTGCAGGTCTCTGCCACTGTTGGTTCGTACCAAGTCCATGTAACCACCGCTGCGCAAGAGCTGGGTGTCCACACCCGCATCACCTGTGAACCGGGTGCCATCGGGCAACTGGAACAATTCCGACAGATCGAGCACATCCGCATTCGTGCTGTTGCGGTCGGTGTTGAAGTCGGTGATGACATCGCCACCCGTGCCACCCAAGCCACCAGTCCCCCCTGCGCCGGACGTGATGTTCTTGTACACAAATCGGTCCGATCCACCGCCGCCTGTCAGGCTATCGGCGCCAAATCCCCCGACGATCATGTCGTTGCCAGCGGTTCCACGGAGGCTGTCGTTGCCCCCTCCAGCGAGCAAGACCGCACCCACAGCGGCGTCCCAGCCACTGGCGTCCAGAATGTCGCTGCCTTCTGTGCCCACCCCCCACGTGCTGTGCCCCACACCTCGCCCGAACTCGTCTTTCAAGCCAGTGCCACGGTACTCAACGCGCAGAGGCGTCGTGACAGCTGCCCCGAACTCCATGTACAGACTTTGACGGTTGTTCAAGAAGGACAGTGCCGTGAGATCGACGCCACGCGACACACCCCAAGAAGTTGGATTGAAATCAACCAAATTCACATTACCGACCACGGACGTGTTGAAATCAATTTGCACAGCTGAGCCGTTGATTGATGCACCAAAAGGATCTGGCGTCAACTGCCCCCCGCGCACATACATCTCAATACGTGTGCCGTCGACCGCGAACCCCAGATGTCGTTCACCATAAAACTGATTATTCAGCGAAAAATTTCCATACGTTACAGAGGTAAAGCCTGACGTTTTAAGAACATCATTGGCACCCAAAAGCACTTCAATTTGATTAGACTCCGACAGTTGCTTCACATCGACTGCCGACATTGTTAAAATTTGGTTTTCTACCGCACCGGACACCAGACCGATCTGACGCAAATCCAGACGCTCCAATCCGAGCAGCTCATGGTAGCCCGCCGCGTTGACCCGACTGTCATCAGTTGTGTTGCCAGAAAGACCGCGCACATTTGAAACAAAGTCTGAGAGCACAATGTTGCTGGGTCCAACATAATCCACCGCCCACTGCAACGTATCGAGTCCTTGACCGGCATCAACATAGCGAAAAAACAAATCTTTTATCTGAATGACATCGTCACCTCGGCCAGTTTGAACATAATCTGAGCCAGCCAACTTGACCGTCTCGTTTGCCACGACACCACGAAAATCAACTCGCTGATCTATCAACGGTGACGACTGCGTACTGGTATCAAGTCTGTAAACACCATTGATGGAATCGTTTACCCAAAAACCAACACTGGCGTACTTTGCTGCCAAATAAGTTTGTATCTCAAACATTTGGGCATCAGTCACCTTGTAATTCAACCAAATGGCATCGCCAATCATACCCTGCCAAAATGCACGGATACCATAGTTAGTATCCGCACCAATTCGCATTGCAGTCGGCGCAACCGTCATATTAATCCTTGAGTTATTTCCCGTTTGATTGATATCCTGCACATTCAAATTATATCCCTGCATGCGATAAGCCATCGCGCCACTGTCATAGTAATCACGCAATGTCAAAACTGTTGTGGAGTTAGGCGAAACCGAATTACTAGGACCATAAAAATCCAGCAAGCTGTAAGTCGTGTACGTCAACTCAGTATTTCTAATACCCAACTTGACGCCTCTCGCCACACCCGTTCCAGGCGTATCCCCCCAATAGCTCAACGCCGAGCGAAAACCTCCCGCAGCTGTTTGCGACTGAATAGCAACAAAACCACTGATGTCATAACCAACTGACGCGTTGGCTGCTTTGGGAATCACAGACAAAGGATCCGTATAGTTTAAATTATCATTGGCACCGTCAAAATTAAGAGCATACCGCCCATTCACCCTGATCAATGTAGGTCGTTGAGTAGTATCTGAATTAGATGCAGTAGACCCACCCACCGAAGCACGCCAGTTCGTCACTGCAGCACCTAGACCTTGAGAAGCCAAGGTATCAGGGTCAAACCAAATGGCAGAGCCGTCACGCACCATGGACCAATGGGCATGATCGGATTGCACATACACCATTCTCGCGACCGACAACTCGCTGCTTATCGCACCACGAACTACGGTCGTTTGCAACATACGTTCGCCGTCTGGGCCCCAATCACCTCGACTGACCGATACATTCACTGAGCCATTCAAAATATCCGACGCAGCCAGCGTACGACTGCCGACTTCCTGGCCATCAACGAAGAGCTTGACAACGTCATTGGCCTGCGCACCATTGAGGACAATCTTCACCTCAATGGCTGCTGCGGTCATATCAGACGCCGACAAAACGTTGTCAGTCGATACGGTGTCGATATATCCACTTTGAGGAATCGACATCAAGTTAGCAGGCAAAGAAGCGGACAGCGAGCCTGCAATATTGCCGGCGTTATCTATAGCCACCACTGCCTGCCCTAAGACCAAGGGGCTGGTCAGTGGTGTAGCGCTGCTGTAGTTGTGCTGGTAAAGCGAAGAATTGGCCGCAAGAGCGGCATAGCTTTGGGTCGACATATCAGTGCCGCCCGCAAAGACAGTAAAGGACTTTGCCTCCCCGAAGTTGTTCCGAGGCACGACAACAATCGCATTCACATCATAGGTTTGCCCGAGATCCACTTGGACCCACTGGTCGCCGGTCGTTGCACCCCCCCAAGAACTCGTTTCGCTACCGGTCGCATCACCATCTACTATCTTTGATTTGTCATACTGGGCATTGAAACTGCTGCTGGCTGTTGTGATCTTGCCTTTTGCGATATTATTACCATTGACATCCAACACTATCAACTCACCGAATGATAGAGCATCCGTTGGACTGGGATTATTGCGCACCATGATATAACGGACGCCTGCAGTCAAGACACCTGTTGACATCCCATAGTTTTGACCAGGGACTAGCGTTGGATTGGTGCCCAATGTGACATCCCATTGTTGCGCATAACCATTGAATGGCGCCACTGCAGTCAAAGTCGCACCCACGCCAAACACCGAGCTTAGCGAAGCAGCACCAAGTTTGACGCTCTCTTTAAATGTCAATCGAATTCTTTCACCAGCCTCCAATAAGCTATCACTATCATGCTGAACCAACACCATACTCTGAACCACCCCATCTACCGAGGTGTCCAAAAGAGCAATCTTGCTGCTACTGAACATCGAGGTTCGCTCATTGACCGAACCGGGGTTAATCACCACTTGGGCCGCAATAGTCTTGCTGCCATCGCCACCCCAATTATTTTGTGGAATTGATAGAATGACATTGGTTTGCGTAGAGGACAATGGCACATCCAGCACCAGACCGGCGTTATACATCACTTGGACCTGAACGCCATTGACATAAAAGCGCAAAAATGAGTTGGCAGCCTGTGTTGCAGGTATTGTGAAGGGTATGTTAAAACCGCCCGATGCCTCAGAACCACTGATCACATTGTCCAAGGCAATGACCAAGGGTGGAATAGGCCGTCCCACAGACCCAAGAGTAGGCACAGTCACTGTCAAATTGGTATTGACGCTATTGCCCCTCAAATCTTCAACATTGCCAGCCAACAAAGATAGCGTTTCATTACCTGACAATGTGTGGTCATTGCCTAAGTAAATCCGGTAATGCTGCGCGTAGGTAGAGCCATTTCGCGACACTGTATCGATAGCCTCTATGCGAGCCCCTGTACCTAACGACTCTCCAGCACCTACAGAATAACTGCCCAGTTGAGTCATACGACTGGCCTTGACTGGTTCAGACAAAGTCAATACGAGACCATCATTGTTGCCACCGTCCCCGTTGGCATCAAACCTGACCAGTCCGCTGATCATTGGGGTCGTCATGTCAACATCAAACTGCAATACACCTGGATCGGATGTGCTTCCTCCCAGCGCCTGTGTCGCTACAGCACGCAGAGTGTTGCTCCCGTTGCTACCCCCTGCCAACGTGATGAATTGGGAAGGGGTTATGGTTGTTTGCCAGCGCCCTGTACTGGAATTGACTGCAATGTTGCTGATAGTCAACAGAGCCGCTGCACTTGCATCTGCAGAAGCGTCAAAAAACTGAATTTGAATAACGGCGCCCGGTGAGCCAGTTCCGCTCAACAACTGTCCCACGTTGGCTTCACTGGCATTGACAAGGTTATCGCCCGTTAAGTCAAAAAATGTAGGGGGAGCAAGTGCCAAATCCAATCGAAACGAGCCCGTGCCGGCTGCTGAGCGGTTACCGGCCAAATCTGTCTGCACCACGCTCACCGCAATGGTGCTGGTCGCATTGGAGCCACCAAGATCCTTGTAGTCAGATGACGTCAATGTGAACGCATAAACACCGCTGTTGTCCGCCACGGTGCTCATGCGCCGCACCTGCCCAGTGGTGGCACTGGTCAGCAACACCTCCACGGTGGCGCCCGCTTCTGCCCCTGACCCTGAAAAGGTGCCATTGCTCTTGGCCGCCACCGCCGTCACGGTGTTGAGCGACGCGGCATCGATCAACGGCGCTGTGACAAACGTGTCCAATTGCTTGCCACTGAGCGTGCTCATGCCGGAGGTGTTGCCCCCGGTGTCCTCAATCTGTACGCTCAATGCAAAAGGATCGGCCAACGACACATTGGGCGCTTGGGTCACAAAGGCAGCGGGCAGTCCAAGCGACAGCAGGGTGTTTGCCTGTCCCGAGAGCAAGGTGTGGCGATGTTCATGTTCAACGCTGGCCGCATCGGTCCACCGAAACACGAGCTGATCGCCCGTCTTGGTGCGCGTATTGCGCAGGTCCACGGTCACCGACAAACCATTGGCAGTTTCGGCGATATTGACCCAACCGTCGTTGGCCGCCGTCACCGTCAACGACGGTTGGCCGGGCACATTGGTGTCCATGGCCACCACCCGACTGGCGGTGATGCTCACGTTGCCTGCGGCATCGGTCTGGTGCACTTTCAAGGTCCAGTTGCCGTCTGATAGACCCGTGAGCGCGGCATTCAATTCCGACACGCTGATCTGGCCTGCAACCACGTTGACAGATCGTTGCACAGGCTGCTGGGTGACCACATCAATACCTTCGATCCAGGCCATGACGGTGTTTCCCGACACCAGACCTGTCACATTCACAGCGCTCAGGTTCAGGCGTTCGCTCGCGCTCATGCGATCGTCGCCCGCCACCTGCCCTATCACGGGCGTGGTGGGTGGCAATGTGTCGAGCGTCCACGAAGCGCTCCAGCTGGACCAGGCCGATGTATTGCCCGCCACATCTTGCACCTGAGCACGGATCTGGAAGTCGTTGGCTTCGACGCCAGACATCGAACCGGCGGGCAAGGCGACCAGGGCGAAGCCGGCGTCTATGTCGGCTTGAAGCAGCGTCCTGTCGACCGATGCCGTCTGGGCGCCACTGGCCCAACGCAAGGCGATCACCAACTTGTCGTTGGCCAGCACCCCCGAGGCCAAGTTGACGCGAACAATCGCTTTACCCCCCGTGAGCTCAGCCACGTTGATCACAGCCCCACCGACAGACGCTCCTGCATCGGCCGCATGGGCTTCGCCTGCGGCGGCAACCATGGCATCGAGCACCGTTGGCGCATTCGGCGTATCGGTGTCCACGCGAATGGCGTGGCGTTGCAACACCACGTCCGCCCCAGTCAAGACGTTGCCCGCGGCCTCGGTCACACGAGCGCCGTTCCAGTTGATGCTCAGACCGTTTTGTCCCAATGCGCCTTCAAGCGCGTTGTCGCCGGGCTGCACGGTGTACGCAAAGACAAGCCAGTTGGCACCCAGCTCTTCGGAGCGCACGGGGTCGTACACCGCCTCAGCGCCAGAGGCCAGACCCAAAGCGATGCGAGGCACCCCTGCGGTAAGGGTCGCCCCCTCGCTCAAACGCACACGCACCAGCAACACATCGTTGGCTTGGGCGTGAGGCAAGGGCAAGCCCGTTGTGTCGTCGATCACCGCCAACACACCCGATTGGAGAGTCGGCACCACCGTGTCGATGTCAAACAGTGTGTCAAACATCACCGAGGTGGATTCGTCGGCGTTGGAAGTGACGCCATTGCGCTGAACCGCCTGCACCGTCGCGGGGCCCTGCCCCAAGGCTGTCAAGGCTGCGCCCTGAATCACCAAGCTCCATTGGCCTTGCTCATCGACTGCGACCAAAGGCAAATCGGTCGCCACGTCACCAACGGTCACAGTGACGCGCACCCAACGCCCCGCCTGACCGGTACCGCTGACCCGCAAACCCGCCTGCGCTTCTGCGGCGTTCAAAAAACCGTCCTGCAAGGCGTTCGGATGATTCACGGTATCGACCGCCTCGACCAGCACATCCGCCGGAGCAAGCACCACGTCATCGGAGTAAGTGAATGTTTTCGTTCGGATCTGCGAAGGGTTGCCAGCCACATCGCTTTGTGTTGCTCGGATGTCGATCTGAACACCGGATGACCCGGTGTTGACTGGCCACACCGAGAAATCGGATGCGGTGAGCAGAACATCCCATTCGCCGTCGCTGTTGACCGTAATGCCCGACTTGCTCTGCAGCAAGGCATTGCCATGAAAAAATTCCACCAGCACGGTGGCGCCTGGCTCGCCTTGACCACGCACGCGCACGCCATTGACCGACTGCGCCTCGCTGCTGCCAATGCGGTTGTCAGCCGTGACGTCAAACACCGTTGGCCGGTTGGGAGCCACGGTGTCAACCAGCACATTGGCCGTTGCCCAGCGTGACGGGTTACCCGGCATACCGGGAACCGTCGCATCGTCCACCTGACGCGCCCGGAACTCAAAAACACCCTGGCCAAAGTTGGCCAACTGCAGCTTTTCGTCGGCCGACAGCGTCCATGACCAGTCCGACATACCGTCGGCGCTGCGTGAGAACCCGATCGTCTGATTGCCCTTGACCAGTTGCACCTCAAGCCGGGAGTTGGCGTCTTTGCGTCCACTGAACACAAGGCTTCCCGCCATTTCCTGAATATTGACGATGCCATCCGTCGCCACCGCGCCGAGCAAAGGTGCAGCAGGCACCGCGTCCACGGGCCCGGTCCAGACCTCGTAACGCTCCCCTTCATTGCCAGCCCGGTCGATAGAGCGGGCTTCCACCCGCAGCTGAGCGTTGTCACCCGCTTGGGTGATGACTGCCTCGCTGATGGCCACCACCGCATAGCCGCGCAGGATGTCGCTGGCGGTCAACACGATGTCCACCAAGCTCCCTCCAGCACCCATTTGGCTGTTCCAAAACACCTGCAAGACGTCACCAGAGGTGGCGTCGGCTGCCAGAGGCACATGCAACAAGGTGCCGTCGTACGCTTCTGTGAGATTGTTGTTGCTGGCAGTGGCCAACAAGCCGCCTGCGAGCTCGGTATCGGCGTTCTTCTCAAGCGCCAAGCGAATGTTGTCGGCCGACGGGGCCGCCGGAGCGGTTTTGTCAAACACAAAACTGCTGGTGGCAACGGGTGAGGCAACACCAGCCACCACCTGCTGAGCCGAGAGGGTGATCAAGCCTTCGCCCAACGCGTCCAGATCGGCTTGCGTCAAGGCCAGCGACCAACTGCCTGCCGATACGGTGGGGGTGCGCGTCAGGCTGCCCAAAGCGCCACTGAGTTGCAGCGTGAGCGCACCACTGCCACTGACCTGCCCGTTGACAACAAGACCGATGGAAGCGGCTTGGGTGTACTCCTGCCGGTTGACAAAACCATCGACGCCAACCGCATTAAATTGCGGCGCCAGTGGCGGTGCGTCCACCGACAAACCAGAGACCAAGGTGCGCACAATGTCGGCGTTTCCGGCGGCGTCGGTGATGCGGTAAGAGATGCTCAAGTCGCCTGACTGCACCGATCCACGCAGCGCAATTTCGTCCCCAGGAACGGTCAACGACAGGGTGCGCGGATCGCTGGCGGCGATGTCGTTGGCGCGCAGCACATAACGCACGGCCGGTTCGTTGTTGCTGCCCCAGAAAAGCTCCACGGTATCGCCGGCCGCCACATTGATTGGCAAAGGCAACACCACCGTCACACCGTCAACCGCCTCAGCGGCGGTCACGCCATTCACAAGCTCGCCCGCAGCGTTGGCCGTTTGCGCCAGCGTCAAAGACGTGGCCGATGGTGCCCCAGGAGGCACGGTGTCAATGGTGACACTGGTATTCACAGGTACAGAGCTCAAGCCTGCCGACACCTGCACCACCGATACCGCCACAGCGCCTTGCCCGATCGCGTTGTAGTGTGCGTCTGACAAAGGCAAGGTCCAGACACCATTGGCAGCTACCTGGGTGCTCAACATCAGAACTTGGCTGTTCCCTCGGGAAAAGGAAACCTCGATGGTGTGACCAGGAACGCCTGTGCCGGAAAGCTCGGCACCCGCCAATCGTTCTGCTTCGTTGATGACCCCGTCTTCGGCCACAGACTGCAAAGTCGGGCTGGGAATTTGCGACGCCAGTGTGAAAGCGGTGTCGGCGACTTCGGTGGACTGGAGCCCCGAACCATCGACCGCCCACAACTTGACCACAACGCCGCCCGGGCCCAAGACATTTCGCATCTGGGCAGACGACAAATCCAAGGACCACTGGGCATTGGTATTGACGGTGGCCGGTCCCAATTCGACCACGCCTTGTGCGCCCACCAATTGCAGGTACACCCTTGCCCCCATGGGCCCCGTACCTCTGATTTGCAGAGCGCTGGCTTGGTCACCCCAGGCCACCACGCTCGTAGGAGAGCTCATGCTCACCACCCCTGCCATCGCATTGGTGTTGACGGTGATGGTTTGATTGAGCGCGGAGGTGTTCCCCGCCAAGTCGGTCTGGTGGACCGACAGGCTGGTGCCATTGGTCAAGGCCTGCACCTCTTGAGCGGTGAAGGTCGTGCTCCAGCTGCCCGTGGAAGACACCAACACGGTTCGGCTCAATGCGCCCAGACTGACCTGTATGGTGGCGCCCGCCTCTCCTCGTCCGGACAAGGTTTGATCAAACGATCTCTCGGCCAGATTGAGGTGATCATCGCCCGCCAATGCGTTGAGCGACAAGCCACTGGAGACGGTGTCGAGCGTCAGATTCTTGATGGTGCTGACAGATGCGTTGCCCGCCAGATCGGTTTGCACCGCGGCCAGACGGATGGCACCTTCACCCAATGTGGCCCAATCGCTGGCGGCCAGCGACAACACCCACAAACCGCTGACCGGGTCGGCGGTCAGTGTTTTGGAAATGGTTCCGGACGCGCCCTGCAAGTCGATATCGACTTGTGCTCCTGGCTCAGCGGCACCACGCAACACCACAGACCCCACCTCTGCGGCGTTGATGCGGTCGTCATCGGCCACCGCATTGACCACCGGAGACAACACAGCGGTATCGAGGGTGAGCCGCGTCTCAACAGGATCGCTCACATTCCCCGCCCAGTCGGTCTGCGTGACAAACAGGCGCAAGGTGCCATCGCCCACCTGAAACCACTGCTCCAGCGATATGTAGGCGGACCAACGGTTGCCCGAAGCAGGCACCGTCACGGTGTCGCTCACCACACCCGTGACGGTGTTGAACAACCAGTAGCTGATCTCGGCGCTGTCGTCGCAGGAGCCCGAAATCTCCACCCCCTGATTGCGCTCGATCGCATTGATCAAGGTGTCAGCCAAGGCGTCTAGCCCGGGAGCCTGAGGTCTGACGTTGTCTATGACAACCGACACACTTGACGCTTGGGTACCAGGCGCCTGAGCGGTCAGTGTGTAGGGCGTTGCAGACGGACTGAGTGTCACCACCACAGACGCTTGGCCATACACGTCAAGGGTGGCCACAGCCAATGTGTTGTTGCCCTCCTTGATCGTCACTTCTGAGCCCGCCACGCCGCTGAGCTGCAAGGCCACACCCTGCACCGCGCGGCTGTGATACGTACCAGACACGATACGGTGATAGCTCTCAGGATCGAGCACCAGCCCAGGAGGACGTCCACTGAAGTCAACGTTCACACGCGAGTCGCTGAGATTGGCGTTGGTAACCCCCATCTCAACCCCGGTGTTGCCCGCCGCATCGGTGAACACGGCGGTCACAGCGGTGTCACCCTGTCCCGCGCCAATCACGGCGTTGGCTGGCACAGTGACCACCGCATAGCCCTGAGCCAGTTCATCGGCCGTCACGCTGTGGTTCACACTTTGGGTGCCCCATTTCAAGGTCACCTGTCCCCCCGCGCCCAAGTTGTCGGGCAAAGCAACATGCACCTGAAGCCCATCGACCAGTTCGGTCCACTGCACCCCACCGCCAAGTTCACCCTGATTCTGCAGATCCAGGGCGGTGGCCATTTGACTGCGCTGGCCACCTGGGCGCACGGTGTCCAGCATCACACTCTGCGTGCTGACACCAACGTTGCCCGCAGCATCCACCTGCGTTGCCACAGCGGTCAATGGGCCTTGCACCAACTGGGCCAACTCGGTCAGTTGGGCGGGCGTCAATGTCACCTGCCAGCTGCCGCCACTGACACTGGTGGTGTAACTCAAGGCCTCGCCATTCAGCACCACAGGCTGCTGATCGCTGTCCAAGAACCGCAGGGTCACCGAAGCGCCGTTCTCGGCCGCCCCGCCAAAAGTGGTCCCCGCCGACACGGTGGCGATGTTGATGCGTCCAGCGCCTGGGGCAGCACCCGCCACGTCGGTCATGCTGACGCTGGGCGCCGTGGTGTCCACCCGCACAGCCCGTGCGGTATTGGCCACGCTGTCGATGCCAGCCACCGTGGCCACCGCCCTAAGCTGATAGGAGCCTTCAGGCAGCTGAAGCGCGGCCGTCGAAAAAGCGCCATTGCCATCGGCGGTCACGACCGCCAGTACCTCCGAACCATCGGCCACGCCATCGCTGTTGGCATCGTTGAAGATGGTCACGGTGGCACCCGCCACAGCGGTGCCACTGATCACCTGCTCTGTGTCACGGGTCAGCCCATCGGTCGCACTGGCACCGGTGTCGGACGACAACTGCAACACCGACGGCGCGGCGGGGCGTGAGGTATCAACACTGAAATCACGCGCGGCGACACTGGCGTTGCCCGTGTTTCCAGCAAGGTCACTCACCTGAACTTGCACACGCACATCGCTGCCCAGAACCGCCAAGGCACTGTTGTCGAGCAAGACCGACCAACGGCCCGAGACAGCGTCTGCGAGCACGGTCTGCGGTGTCAAACCCAGGGGCTGTCCCAAACGATTGACCCAACTCACCGTCACTTGAGAACCGGGCTCAGCCGTGCCGCTGAAACTCACCCCTGCGGACATTTCAGCCAAATCAACGACATCATTGCCTGCGACAACGTCGATGCGCGGCGCATCAGGTGCCACGGTGTCCACCTGCAGATGCAGACGCGCGCTGGACGGAACATTCGCCGGCAAACCGGTGGAAGGATCGGCGTTGGACCAAGTGCCGCTGGCGGGATCCCAGCCCAAGGCCACAATCCGAAGACTCGCGCCATGGGGCAGCGCTTGCGACCACCCACTCCAGCGAAAAACACCGCTGGCGTTGACGCCCAATTCGGCCAACACTTGACTGGCCTCCGCCGAGCTCAAGGCGCCATCGCCATCGGCATCGATCACCAGTCTTACCGTTGAGTTGGGCAGGGCGGTGCCTGTCAATGTGGGCGCTGTGTTGCGTGTCACACCGTCAGACGACGACACCCCCGTGTCGTCACCCGACACAACAAACAAGCTCTCCACAGGCGCCACTGGAGTGAGTCGAACCACAACGCTGCGCTGAGCACTCCAATCCGAGGCGTTACCGGCTGGATCCACTTGGCGAGCTCTCACCTGAACATCGCCGGTTTCCAGGGTGGCCCAATCGTCTGCGGCCCAATTCAAGCTCCAGCGACCGTCGCTGCCCACCAAGGCCACATCTGTGCGTTTGGCTGTCCCTTGCTGACGCTCAATCTCGATGCGACTGCCTGGCTCACCCTCACCCGTCACCAACGCACCCCTCTGCACCTCGAAGTAAGCGAGGCGATCGTCGTCTCCCACTGCGTTGAGCACCGGGGCCGACGGCGCCTGGACATCGATCTGCAGTTCAACGCGAGTCATAGACTCCGACACATTGCCAAAGCGGTCGGTCGCCCGAACCATCAGCACATGGGTCTGGCCAGTGGTCAATGCGGGCAGCGACAAGTCATAGCCGCCGGCGGAGTCCACAGTGGCCTCGGCCAGTGGCTCCAGACGGGTGTCGCCTGGGTTGGCGCCAGGCGACAACAAAAACCACGTGACCTTGCCGCCCGCAGGACCATCGCCCTGAAAAGCGGGCGTGTCGTCGGACGTGGCCAGCGAACCCCAGCGCAACGGGTTGTTGTCTACCAAGGTGGCTGTGGGTGCAGCAGGTGGCGCCGTGTGCAGAGGCACTTGTATCTCTGCCGCTTCGCTGGGATTGCCTGCGGCATCGGTGCTGATGGCTCGGAGTGTGCGCAATTCGTCTCGCTGCCCACCGAGGTCGGCCAGATTGGCGACGTGAACCCAACTGCCATCGGCCCCAACGGACACCCGGGTCATCAGGGTGCCGTCGCTCCAGCGCAGCTCAACAGTGCCGCCAGGTTCCGCTGTACCCGACCACCGCACACCGGCTTGCGCTTCCGCCAGCGTCAACGCACCATCGACCATGGGTTCCGGTGTTCGTATGACAGGGACTGCTGGCGCAAGGGTGTCGACCACCCAGTTGGACACATAAGGAGCCCCCATGGCTTGGCCTTGGGCGTTCAGGTAAGTCCACACAACCTCGACAGGCCCCTCGCCCAATTGGGCAATCGCTTGCCCTGTCAAGGTCAGCGGCCACGACAGCTCACCCGCAGCCACTCGCAGGGTCCATCGCCCTTGCTGTCCAACAAAGTCGATCTGCGCGCCCAGCCGAGCGTCGGCCTCGCCCGAGAACTGGGCGCCTTGCGCCAAGTGACGAGCGTTGATGAACACATCAGCGGTGTCCAGCGCCATGCGAGGAGGCACAGGCAAAAAGCTGGCCACTGGCTCCAGCAACGAAGCAGATGTGTCGCTGAGAAACAAGGCGCCCAGCTCAGGTGCGGTCGCCACCACGTCTTCGGGAGACACAGCAACGGCCGAGGCATCGATGGTCCACGCCGAGTCCACCATCGCCCAGTCTGACAACAGCGCTGCAGACATGTCCAGCCAGGTGGCGTCGGTGTTCAATTCGGCGAGCGCCTCTCGCTCCGCCACGGTCACCACGTCCTGAGCCGACGGTTGTTGGGGTACCTCCCACCACGTGGGGGCCTGGTTCTCTTGGGCAACCCAGAGCTGGGCTTGTTGAGAGAAAAACCCGTCGAGTCTCAACACCTCAATGGAGCCATCGGCCAGTCGCAACCACACCCACAGGTCGTCGCCTTGGGCCAATGTGCGCAGAACGTCTTTCAGCTCTAGGCGTTCACGCGTTTTCACGACCCGAACTTGTGTTGTGTTGCTTGCCATTTCTTTCTCCAAATCTCACACGGCCAAGCGATCACGCGGCCGCATCCACCCTGACAACCTGTTCCGTAGGACCATCTGCCACCACACGACCGCGGTCCAACGCAATCACCCGCGAGCACAAGGACAACAGGCGAGCGCTGTGGCTGACCAATACCAAGGTGACGTTCTGCAAAGTCGCCAAGCGCTGCACCAACAGACGCTCCGACTCGGGATCGAGGCCATTGCTCGGCTCATCGAGCACCACCACCGGCACTTCCAGCGCCAAAGCGCGGGCAAGAGCCACCTTCTGTCGCTGTCCACCCGACAAATTGCTGCCGTACTCGTCGACCACTTGGTTGAGCGCCAAGCTGCCCTGCGACAACTCCAAATCCAAGCCCGACAGCACAATGCCACGCTTGAGCGCTTGGGCCCTGAGCGCCTCACTGGTACCGGGCGGCAGTGCGGCCAAGATATTGGTCTCCACCGTTCCGGCGACGAGCACCGCTTCTTGGGGTTTGAAACTGAGCCACTTGGCACGTTCAGGCAAGGAACATTGCCCCAACCCCACATCGTCGAGACGAACTTCCCCCCGACTGGGCTTGACCGCTTGCACGAGGATCCTGGCCAAGGTCGACTTGCCCGAACCGGGGCGGCCCAACAGAGCGACTTTTTCACCCGCTTTGATGTGCAGCGTCACCGAATCCAACACGGTGGTTTGAGCGCTGTAGGCGTGCCCCACCTGCAGCAACTTGATATCGCCTCGCATGAGCTGCGCAGAACCCGCATCGGCCATCGGCTCTGTACCTTCGTTATCGGGCTCCATCAGAAACGGCGACAAAGCTCGGAGCGACTCGCGCAACTCCTGCCAGCGCCCCAGGGTCATCAACGATTGCCCTATCGCCATCAGCGTGCGCCCGGACAACATCGCCACAGCAATCAAGGCACCTTGCGACAGTTGTTGACCAAACACCAGATACGCCCCCACCATCAGCAAGCTCACGTAGCTGCCAGCGAACACCACTTGTGACCACAGAGAAAAGCGATGCACGTCTTCTCTCATCAACGCTTGGAAATCCGAATGGTCCTGACAAGCCTGCGAAAACCGCTGCTGAAACACCAAGCCCACATGACTGGTGCGCAAAGCGTCCATGGACGACAGGGCATCGGCCAGCAACGCGAATTTTTTGGTCTGCAGCCGACTGGTCTCAACGCTCAAGCGGCGTGAACGCGATTTCATCCACAGGCCCACCAACACAAACAACACCGTCCAAGCCATCAGCATGGCCCACAGAGGCAAAGCGATCCATGCGATCACCCCCCACAAAATGAGCACAAAAGGCAAGTCGGCCAACGCCAACAAGTAATGGGAGGAAAAGAAGTCTCGCGACGCCGCCAAATCCCGATACAGGGACAAAAAACGCGCCGTCATGCCAGGTTGGCTGCCGGCACTCGATGCTGGGGTCAACAGCGAGGAAAACATCCTCGCGTCCAAGCGCTGATCGAGCCATTGCGACAAGCGCTCTACCTGCACGGTGCGCCATGAGCGCAGGACAATCTCGACCAACAGAAACAGCATGACCCCCAGACCAAGGGCCCACAGCGTTTCAAAAATGCCGTTGTGAACCACCTTGTCGTACACCAGCATCGTGAACAAAGGAATGGTCAGCAGTCCCATGTTGATGAGCAAGCTCATGACCACCAAGCTGCCCATTCGCCCACGCAACACCTGGGAGACCCACTGCCAATAGCCCTGACGCGCTCCCCGTTGCTCAGGCAAAGCCGCCAACGACAGCACCAACACCGCCCCCGCCGGAGCCGGCGTCTGCGGACTGCCTTCCTCGCCGTCCCACGACCACTGTTGTGCTTGACGCGAGGCGCTGTGCCAGACGCCTGAGGCCGACTGCCACAGGCACCACTGAGGACCATCGCCGGTGAGCGTCTCAACGCCCGATGCACTACCGGCCTGAACGCCCAAGCGCAAGCACGCTTGGCGCAGTTCAGCCCATGCAGAGCCATCAAAGGGCGCACCCGACCGAACCCAATCGTTGAGTGCCGTGCGCAAAGGTTGTGCCTGCACGCCCAACCGTTCGCACTGTTGCACCACCCGAGACAGGACGGACCCAAAGGCATCAGACATAGGTGATCACGGCTTTGGCCGCCTCGGTGGCCAACGTGCTGTCGGTGTAGAAGGTATAGGTGTTGCCAGACACCGCCCAGTTTTCTCCCGAGGCGATGGTGAGCGAGTCGTTGTTGTCCAAGTTGATGGTGAGCACCGAGCTGTTGCCAGCGTCCACCAAGCCCTGTATGCCCGCACGCGACAACTGCACTGTGTTGTTAGATCCGTTGCGCAAGTCGAGTTGTTCAAGACGATTGAAGTGGCTACCCGACAGGTCAGACAACACCACGGAGCCCGATCCGCTGATTTCAAGGGTATCGGTCCCAGCATCGCCATTGATCAACTCGCGTCCACCCAGGGCGGCTTTGCTGGTGAAATAGTCGCTGCGTCGGATGATGAATCGGTCGTTTCCAGCTCCACCATCAACGGTATCGGTGCTGTAGTCGGTGTTGCCACCAGACACCAAATCCAACACGTCATTGCCATCGCCACCTTTGAGCCAGTCGCTGCCACTGCCAGCGACCAGGGTATCGGCGCCAGCGCCCCCTTCTAGGTTGTCATCACCCGCTGCGCCGATCAGGCTGTCATCGCCATCGCCACCAACCAGGGTGTCCACACCGTCACCACCATCCAAGGTGTCTCCACCGCTTCCGCCGGTGAGGGCATCAGCCCCACCCCCACCATTGAGGCGAACCCCGCTGCTCAAGGGTGCAGCGGTGATGATGTCGGAGCCGCCCCCCCCCGTGACGGTCTCGATGCTGATGTACTTCGCATCGCTGAGATCGAGGGAAAAGGCCGCACGGTCACTCAAGTCCAGCGTGTCGTTGCCCGCGCCGCCATCGATGGTGTCCACCGACAAATCCACCGAACGAAAGACATCGTTGCCTGCACCGCCGCGATAAGTAGAAATGCGCACACCATCGTCTGCCGCACCAGCAATCAGTGTGTCCGCACCATCGCCACCCAAAAGGGCCTGGACAGCGAAATAGGTATCGCCTGCTGCGTCGCCCGTGGAGTTGGCGCGGTTCACCAAATCGATCACAAGCGCGCCAGATCCTGCGTAACTGGCCACATTGGTACCACTGCCCCCCTCGATTCGATCGGCGCCAGCGCCACCTACCAAGGTGTCGTTGCCCTCCCCGCCCAGCAGGGAATCGTCACCAGCGCCCCCAAAGAGCAGGTCGTCGGCTTCACCACCGTCAAGCGTGTCATCGCCAGCGCCTCCGTCGAGCGTGTCGCTGCCCGACAAACCCAGCAAACGGTCGTTACCAGCCAGCCCCAACATGGCGTCATTGCCCGCACTGCCCGTCACCGTATCGGCCAAGTCGGTGGCGCTCACGCTCTCAACTTGTCGCAGAACGATGGTGTGCGTCCCCATGGTGGCTGTACCGTCGCCCTGCCCACCCAGAGTGGCGGTCAAGCCCACGCCCAATGTGGTTCCCAGCGTGAGAAAGTCGGCCACGTCAAAACCGGCCCCACCATCCAAAGTGTCGTTGCCAGCGGTCGCCACCAGGGTGTCGTTGCCCACCCCACCCTGAACCCAGTTGTCCAGTGCGTTGCCGGTCAACCGGTCATTGCCCGCGGTGCCGATCAGGTTGTCGATGTTGACGAACGTATAGGTAGGGTCCTGTACCAGAGAAACGGTGACGCCGGTTGACCCAAGGTTGGCAGCAAAGCTGACGGTGTTCTTGATCAGATCCCCCGCGCCCGGGGCATCCGCCCCCCCATCAAAGGCCACCACCGATCCGCCCACGCGCGCCAAAAAAGTGTCCGCAAACGAGGTGCCCACCACCCGTTCGGCATTGAGTATCACATCGCCACCCGCCTCGTTGCCGTTGTCCGCGGTCCCCACCTCCGTGCGGGTCAGGTCCACCGTGACGCCAGATGCGGCACCCGCGTAACTGATCACATCGGTTCCATTGCCACCATCTAAGTGATCGGCACCCGCTCCACCCGACAGGGTATCGTCTCCGTCCCCGGCCTCGATGCGGTTGCTCTGCACATCGCCCCACAAGCGATCGGCATGAGCAGAGCCCATGAGGTTCGCTATACCGACCAGAACATCCCCTTCAGCGTGCCCCCCTTGGTTCAACTGCACACCGGACAGATCAACACGAACCGCCACATCGGAGAGGGCATAACTGGCCGTGTTTTGACCCAATCCGCCATCCAAGGTATCGGCTCCCTCAGCACCAGCAAGGGTGTCGTTGCCCGAGCCCCCCTGCAACAGGTTGGCCTCGCTGTTGCCCGTGATCTGATCTGCGCCATCGCTGCCCACCACGTGGGTGAAATTGACTGCGGTGTCACGCTCTGCGGTGCGAACATCCACTTCGAACGTTACCCCCGCTTCACCCAATGCCACCACAACGCCGCTGCGACCTGCCGCGGTCAGCGCGGCCAATGTCATGTCGCTGTAATCCAAGGTGTTGATGCCGGCACCGCCGTCAAGGCGATCGCTGCCACCTCCTCCTCGCAAGGTATCGTTGCCATCCCCCCCCTCGAAGTGCACCGTGGCAGAAGATGAACGACTGCCCAGCAAAGTGTCACGGCCTTGTGTACCCACCCAGCGCTCCACGCTGGTGAACGTGTCGCCGCTAGCCCAACCAGCATTCGAGGATGGAGTCGCCAAATGGATCGTCACACCGGCGTCGTTGGCTCCAACCACACGATTGGCACGGCTGTAGTCCACGGTGTCAAAACCAGCGCCCCCGTTAATGGCCACAGCATCGGCTGACGCAAAAAAAACATCGTCTCCCGCGCTACCGACAACCGACTCCACACCAATCAGCACGTCTCCAGCACCGACGTTGGTCGCATCACTGGCACCTCGATCCACCAAGGTCAAATCCACGGTGACGGCGTTGACGCTGGCAGCATAGGTCACGGTGTCGACACCTGCGCCACCGTTCAAGATGTCGGCACCCGCCCCCCCGTCCAAGGTGTCATTGGCTTCACCGCCTTGCAAATTGTCATCACCCAAGCCACCCAACAGCTCGTCACTTCCCGCGAGGCCCAACAGGGTATTCGCGCTGTCGTCTCCAACCAGACGATCCGCCGCGCTGCCGCCGGTGAGGTTTTCAACCGAGCGAAACTCTTGGGTGCTGCCTTCTGCCAGCACTTGCCCCTGCTTGGTCAACAAACTGGCCTCGATCCGTGTCGTGACGCCGGCATAAACCACCGTATCAACACCCGATCCGCCGTCTAGCGTGTCAGCGCCTTGGCTGACCAAGAGGGTGTCGTTTCCCGCCAAGCCTTGAATCAAATTGGCACCCCGATCTCCCTGAAGCTCGTCAGAGAAGTCGGACCCAATCAGGTTTTCGACACTGATGTACAGATCACCAGACGCCGCCCCCAAGCTGCCACCGGCCAACAAACTGGCTTTGACAGCACTGACAGCAAATCGGTAAGACACTGTGTCGCTGCCATCGGCACCGCTCAGGCTGTCGGCCCCGCCTTGGTAAACGTTGGCTTCATCGCCGCTTTTGGCGATAAACACGTCGTCGTAAGCCGTGCCAATCGCATTCTCAACGCTGTCAAAATCGTCCAGTCGGATGGTCAGACCCACCAGTCGGTCGGAGAAGTCCGCCCAGTCATTGCCAGCCCCGCCCAACAAGGTGTCCGCGCCCCCCCCGCCACGGAGGGTGTCGTTGCCATCTCCCCCCTCTAAGATGTTGGCATTCTCAGCCCCCACCAGCAGATCGTTGCCCGCAGCGCCTTTGAGATGAACGATGGTGCTGTTGGCCACCAGAACATCGTTGCCGCTGCCGCCTTCCACGCCTTCGATGCCCTGTAACACATCACCGGCAGCCAGCCCGGTGGATCGTGAGATATCGACCGAATCCGCCACCACTGCGCTGGAACCCCCATACACCACCCAGTCAACACCATCGCCGCCGATCAAGGTGTCGGCTCCCACACTGCCATGCAGCGTGTCATCACCCTTGCCGCCGTCTATGCGCTCGGCAATGGCGCGGCCATGCAGCACGTCGCCCGCAGATTCCACGTCGCTGCCGCGCAATACTTGGATATTGGTCAAGCTGTCCCAATCGGTGGCCAAAAATGTGACCGCGTTGCGGGCCTCCGCAAAGGAATACGTGTTGACGCCCGCGCCACCATCGATGGTGTCGTCGCCTAGGCTGGCGATGATCAGATCATCTCCATCGCCACCCTCGATAGAGTCGTTCCCATCCGAGCCAATCAAGGTGTCGGCGCCGCTCCCACCAGACAACACACTGCCTGTGCGCGCCGCTTGCAAACGATCGGCAAAGCCCGATCCGTGCAAACCCTCAATCCCTTCATAAACATCGCCTGCAGCGGCACCCGTGTTGAGCGTGGGGTTGGCCAGAGAAGCCGTCACACCCGCATCAGAAGCGGCGTAGCTCGCCACATCCACCCCTGCGCCCCCGACCAAACGATCCGCACCGGCTCCTCCGTCAAGCGTGTCGTTGCCGTCCCCGCCGAGCAAGGTGTCATCGCCCTCTAGACCAAACAACACGTCATTTCCCGCCAAACCCGTCAATACGTTGGCTTGCGCGTCGCCCGACAGTCGATCGGCACCGACTGAGCCTCGCAAGTTTTCGATACTGACAAATGTGGTGCCAGACGGTGGTGCGGCCAAGCTGACGATGGCACCTGCGTCGCCAACATGCTCGTAGCTGACGGTGTCACTGCCACGACCACCATCGAGCACGTCGTTGCCCCCCATGCCACGCAACACGTCGTCACCGTTGGACGCCACCAGCGTATCGGCGTTGGGTGTGCCTTTGATATCGTAGGCAAACCCATTCGATGGCAGCTTCAGAATGGTTCGCCCATTGTTGTCACCTTGGTACAACTGATCGTTGCCGGTGATCGCTTGGTACTGAAAGGTCAAGGTCCGGCCGCCATCGGCGATTTGTGCGTCGCCATTCCAATACTGCGCCTGCACTTGGAACTGCCCCAAATCAACACCACCCACCTGCCATACCACCGGGACTTGCGTGAACTCTGCCCCTGCGGTCAAGGGCAGTTCGAAGCGCTGGGCTGAAGTGGCTGTCCGATCCACCAAAACCCCCGCAATGGAAAAACCCTCTGGCACCTGAGACAGCTGAGCGGCCTCCAGGGTCAACACCAAACGCGTAGCGCTGGACAGCTGGGTGAACTTCACTTGGCCCTGTACCGCACTTTCCGCCCAGCTCGGTGCCGTCGGCACCCCAGAAGTCTGCAAAGCCACCTTCAGCGGATTGGCCGCAATGTTGTTGTCCAACTTCAGGTCTTGCAGGGTAGGCGCCTGCCCAGTCGGGTACTGGCTGGCATCGATCGCCACGTTCGATATCTTGAGCGAGCTGTCGGCGCGCCACACCAGCTCAACATTGGTCTTGTTCTGCCCTGAATCGGTGTTGTCAGACGTCTTGTTGGTCCCCGGCGCCGCCGCTGGTTGCGTGATCACGGGTCTACTGTCGTTGTCGCTGATCTTCAATGGGCGAATCGGCTCCACCTGCTGCGCCGACTGTTGTTGCTCCAACTTCGCGTTCTGGAGCGATTGCAAGAGCTGACTGATCTCTTGCGCGCCAGGTCCCGTCTGCGCATCGTTGTCGCTGGAACCCAAGTTCAAACCTTGTCCACCAGGCGGCCGCGGCTCGCTGAGCTGCAGCTCAGCCGAACTGATCCGGAAGTTGGCCAATTCGGACGGCGTCACCACCCCCACCCTTTTGAGGAGATCTCCCAAAGCGAGGGTTTGACCACCGGCCAAGCTGACCTTGGTGACGGCTTCGGTGGTCGCCAAAAACGCCCCTTCCTTCAACAGAATGGCATCACCGTTGGTCATCTGGATCAGCATATCCAGATCCAGCACCTCCACCGATTTGATGTCCTGCGCGGAAACAGGCAGTGCAAACGTTTTGTTTACGCCATCGCCCTGAACCAGCACCACCGCGACGTTGCGCGGCACCGCTGCCGCCGCTTTGTCGCTCGCGCCAACAGACACAGCACCTGGGGCTGAAGCACCGGTACTGGCCTGCGCCACGATCAACGCAGGCGACACATCTGAAGAGTTCGGTATCACTGGATTCATGGGATCACCCTGATGTCAATTCGTACGGCTTGTGGCCTTGGCTGTCACTGCTGCGATTTGCCCGCACCCAAACGACCCAGCTCTTGGGTCAACAAAATCAGCTGGCGCTCTTGCTGCGCACCTTGCTCGTGATGCAGCCCCTCGATGCGTTCAATCAAACGGGTAAACACCTCGCCTTGGTCGCGCACCGCTGCGGCCAGCTGCTGTGCTTTGCTGTCGTCGGCCTGTCGCTGTTTGATCATGAGTTCGTAGTGATCGCGAATCACCCGGTCTAAGCTGGCAAAGCTGGCACTTAGGGTGGTGAGGGCTTGCTGGACACTGCGCTGCTGCTCGGACATCACCGTGCGCAGCTGGATAACGTCCTGCGTCGCGACCTCCTGCCGAGCCAATACCTCACCCTGATGCGCCAAAGACTTGGCGAATTGCGTGTAAGACGCTTCGGTGGTGCGCAACAAGTTTTCCAAGTGGGTCTGCTGCCCAACCAAGGTGTCCACCACAATGTTTTCACGGTACGCTGCGGGGGTAACCTCACGGGCGATGTCACGCACGCCTTGTACCGTCTGCTGCAAGCCATCCATCAACGCCTGCTGACGCTGCTCATTGCTCAACAAGCTGTCGTTGATGCTGGACCACAGTTGCACCTCGTTTCGCTCAATCTTGGCCGACAGCTGGCTGATCGACGTGATCAGGTCGCGAACACGGCGCTCCGATTGCTCCACAGCCACCACCATGGCCTTGAGCAGCGGCGACTGCTCGGCCACCATGTTCAAACCGGCGACCACTTCATCTCCGTGCTGTGCACCACCTTTTTCAGAGCGCGAGAAATCGGTCAAGTACACCAACCGCGAATGCACCATGCCCACCAACTCGCTGGAGCAGCGCTTCACCCCCACCATCAGCACACTCATGATGAGCGAGCCCAACACACCAAACAACGAAGCGCTGAAGGCGACACCCATGGCCTTCATCGGAGCAC
>JACCDG010165510.1_pt1 | contig 30597 bp, 23 predicted proteins | sample 7442471 | NCBI WGS metagenome assembly JACCDG01 (sample SAMN15323444, study PRJNA562643) | freshwater metagenome | isolation source: river surface water | place: USA:Blue River Watershed | collected 2017-08-17 | reverse complement strand
GTAAAAAACGATTTTCTTTTCGCCATTTTGATGGATTCTCCATCCCATTTGTGGCATGGTTTTGATATAGAAAATTCTGACTTTATTTAAATCAGCCCCAGATTCATAAATCAAAGAAGAAATACTGCCTGAAGCGCTATCAAAATCAAGATTTTCTTCGCCAAATTTAGTTAATGATACAAATAAAGGGATGTCGCTACCTGCGATAAATTCGGTGCTCTTAGTGGCTTCTTGTTGATGATGATTAAAGGGATTAAATTGGCAGGAGGTAGTTAGCAAAGCCAGTAGGATGATCGAGGTTAAAATAATACCCTTCACCCCCGCCTTCTTCAACAAGGGGAGAGGGGAAAGGATCGTGATATTATCTGATTTATTGAATTTCATATTGTTTATTTTTGACATTCTTTGCAATAAAAACTAGAGCGACCATTTTGCACTATCTTGGTAATTATCTGATTACAAATCAAACATTTTTTACCATTTTTGCCATAAATCTTGAAATTATTTTGAAAAGAGCCTTGATCGCCTTTGGCATCGACATAATCATTGATGCTGGAGCCTCCTGATTTAATTGCAGCTTTGATCGTAATTTTAATTGCCGATATTAATGCTTTTATTTGGGCTAACTTTAGGCAATTAGCGTTGGTAGTTGGTAAAATCTTGGCTAAAAAAAGTGATTCATTGATGTAGATGTTGCCAACCCCAACCACAATTTCATTATCCATCATCACATTTTTGATATTGCTCTTTTTGTTTTTTAATTTGGCGGCTAAATATCTAAAATTAAATTCCGGATCCAGCGGTTCAGGGCCTAATTTGGCAAATATTTTATAGCAATTTAAATTTTTACTTTTAATTAAATCAACAAATCCAAATCGGCGGGGATCATTAAAAATCAGGCAAAAACCATCATTAAAATATAAGATAAAATGATCGTGTTTGATGATCTCAGCCTGTCTTTTAAGTACCAGCCGGCCGCTCATTCCTAAGTGAATTATCAGGCTTAAATTGCAATCAAAATCAATAATCAGATAGCGCGCCCTTCTTCTTAAAGAGGTAACTTTAGAACCTTTTAACGATTGATAATCTTGAACATTTTGAACTCGCAATTTAAAATGAGAGCGAAAATAATTGCTGACTTTTTTACCGATTAAACTTTGAAGACCATTTTTAATAGTTTCTACTTCCGGTAATTCTGGCATATAATTAACGCTGTATTTTTTCCTCGATTAATTTGATGAAATTTTGATGACCAAATAAGGCAATGAAGGAGCCCATTCTTGGACCCTCATTTTGCCCAAGCAAAATCTGATAAAGCGCACTAAACCAATCACGCATGTTTTTTTCATAGCCATGACCCCGGCCAATTTCAAACACCAGATTTTGTAGTAATTTAGGATCATTAATATTATTTTGATCAGCATCCTTAATTGCTGATTTTAAATCAATTAAGGCTAATTCTTCTTCTTTGTTTGGAGCGCGATATTTTTTATTTTGCTTGATAAAATCATTATAATAATTAATTGCCGATTCTACCATTTTAGCAAGTAGCGGCGCGGCTTGAGGGTTAATCCCAGCGTCATATTTTGAAATAAATCCCCATAAAATTACATCATTTTCGGGGTTGCAAGCGCTAGCTAAATTTAAAATTAAAGAATAATTTAAATTGAAATTTAGCTCAGGAACTTTGCCAAAATGAATGTGAAATACTGGGTTTTCAAGTCTTTTTGCCTCATCTTCATTTTGATAAGCAGCAAGAAAAGCTAAATATTCATCCATCGCTTTGGGAATCACATCAAAATAAAGTCTTTTAGCGGTTTTTGGCTTTTGATACATAAAAAGCGAGATCGATTCTTGAGGCGCGTATTTTAGCCAATCTTCAACTGCAATGCCATTACCTAAAGATTTAGAAATCTTAGCACCATCTTCGCTTAAAAATAATTCATAAAAATAATTTACCGGCGGCTTACCACCAACTATTTCACAAATACGGCGATAAATTCCTTCATTTGGGAAATGCTCTTTGCCATAAATTTCATAATCAACATCAAAACTATACCATCTCGCCCCAAAATCGACCTTCCATTGTAATTTACAATTGCCACCAGTAACTGGAATTTCTTTTTTTTGCCCATTTTGATCGAGATAAATCACGGTTTTATTTTCCTTATTAACTCCAATTACTGATTTATCCAAAACCTTGCCAGTTTCAGGGCAAATTGGCATAAAGGGACTATAAGTTTTCTGACGCTCAGTACCAAGCGTTGGCAACATCAATTTCATAATCTCTTCATATTTATCAAGCACCTTCAGCATAGTTAGATCATAATCCCCCGACTGATATTTTTCAGTAGCGCTAATAAACTCATATTCAAAACCAAAATGATCCAAAAAGGCCCGAAGCCTCGCATTCATATGATGCCCATAAGATTGATTTGTACCAAAAGGATCTGGCACTGAAGTAAGCGGCTTACCAATATTAGCTTTAACCAAATCTTGATTTGGCACATTATCTGGCACTTTCCTCAAGCCGTCAATATCATCAGAAATACAAAAAAGCCGCGTTGGAATTTCTGGCGCCAAACAATGAAAAGCATGCCTCACAAAACAAGTACGCACCACCTCCCCAAAAGTCCCAATATGCGGCAGACCAGATGGCCCATAACCAGTTTCAAACAGCACATAGCCCTTCGCCGGAATCTTACCTCCAATTTTTGCCAAGATTTTCCTGGCCTCTTCAAAAGGCCAGGCTTTAGAATTTTGATAGGATTCTCTAGTCATTTTATATTATTTTAAGTCAAATTATTAATTATAGCTTGGTATAAAAAATCCTAATATGTAAAGTGCAGCAAGCCAAATAAATTAAAAAACAAGCTTGTCATTTTATACAATTCAAAATAAAATCACAATCACCTAAATAGTTTTATTGCTTTTAAAAAAAACTTTTTTAATGCTTTGGTTAATTAGCTACTTTTTAAGCTAAAAATTTTTAAAAACATGAAGCATGGTAAAAAGAAGCGTTTTGACGCCATGAGCAAGGATGTGCCAACAGTTTCAATGCCTAATGGCATTAGTTATATTATTTTCAGTGAAGCAACAGAAAGATTCGGCTATTAGCCATAAGCGTTATTTTAATGACTCTTATGACTAGATATTTGGTTGATGATCTCGGTAATCCACATTTTACTGAATCACAAACGATGGTTTGGTACCATGGCTTTGTAGCAGCATGCTATAGCTTTTCAATTATCGGCGGTATAATCTCTGATGTCTTTTGGGGTAAATATAAAATCACCATTATTTTTTCATTTTTATATTGTTTTGGATATCTAATTTTAGCAATTTTTAGCAGTAAGACTGGTCTTCTGTTGGGTTTTCTTGATTGCAATTGGCCTTGGTGGCATTAGACCTTGCGTTGCATCACAGCTAGGTGATCAATTTAATAAAAAAAATCAAAAGCTCATTGATAAAGCTTATGGCCTCTTTTATCTTGCCATTAATATAGGTGCCATTATTTCTTTCTTATTGACTCCTTATTTACTAGAAAAATACGGCCCTCATTTTGCTTTTGCGGTACTTGGAGCTTTAATGCTAATCTCAACATTTACCTTTTACAAAGGCAAAAAAGATTTTGTTATTGCCTTGCCATTTGGCTGGAAGAAATTTAAAAAAGAATTCAGCTATAATGGTAATTTAGTAGCACTTAAGGAGCTATGTACTATTTTTATATTTACCACCATTTTTTATTCATTATGGAATCAATATAGCAGCTCTTGGATTATTCAAGCAGGAAAAATGAATCGTGAAATTAATCTTGGATTTTTCAAATTTACTCCCGATAAATCTCAAATTCAAATCATTAATCCAATTTTAATTTTCATATTTACGCCATTATTTTATTACGTTATTTATCCATTTTTAGAAAAATTTACCAAACTTACTCATTTAAAAAAAATTGTCCTTGGATTTTTCTTAATTGGAGCTTCCTTTGCAATTGTAGCCTTTGCTCAGATCCTGATTGAGCAAAAGAAAGATGTCAGTATTTATTGGCAACTTATAGCATATGTCTTGCTAGTCGCTGCAGAAATATTGGTATTAGCCACCAGCTTTGAACTTCTATATCTTAAATCTTCTATTTCCATGAAATCCTCAATTTCTGGACTTTTTTTACTTTCAACCGGAATTGGCAATGGGATTACCGCTATAACTATCTATTTAATTCAGGATAATCATGGTAACTCTATAATTGACTGGTCAACATATTTTTGGATTCTTGCAATTTTTATCACACTAATTGGAATATTATTAATATCTTGCATTCCTTATTATAAAAGTAGAAATTATTTACAGCTATCTACTGTTGGTCAAATTATCGATATAATACTTAGTACTAGCAAAGGGAAAATTTCTTGTATTCTGCTTTCTGGTTCTTTTGCCAATAGAAATTTATCAAAAAGCATTAATCTTATAACGGACATGAAATATGAGTATAATGCTACTTATAATTTTCTAATTATTACCAAAGACAAAAACAAAATTGGCGCAATGCAAGCACAAAGACTAAGAGATCAAATTAGATGTGAGTTTATTAATCATGGATTTAGAAGATTTATTAATTTTGATCCAAATAAATTTAGCAATATTACTATAAGCACTAGGTCAATATATGATTTAAAATTAGAATTGGGGCAGAATGAATATTTTGATGACCTTAAAAAAGAATCAATTTTTATTTATGGATCCCCAGATCTTGCTCTATATGAATTAGGTCAATATCATAAAGGGCAAATGCAACAAATTGCTGAGGACGGTTATAGACATTGGTATCAAAAGGGTGTGAATTTCTTAAAGATTGTTGAAGCCTCTAAATCTGTTGTTTTTTATCTGGCAATAAACCAAGATCCCACGAATTAGAAGAAAGAATTAGATTAATTACTGTTCATACGGATCAATTTAACAATATCTTTCCATCTGATACCAAAGAACAGAAAGATTGCTTTTGGTTACTAGAAAAGTCATATGTAGATGGCAGGTATAACCATGACTTTCAAATTAGCAAAGAACAGCTGAATTATTTAATTAACAGGATAGAAATTTTAAAAGAGACCACTAAAAATGTTTGTGAAAAACAAATAGAATCTTTGAACAAAATTAACATCAAGCACCCACATTTTAACCACAAAAACTAAAAAATATTATAAATCAAGGACGGTCTTCTTAAAGAAATTTTAATTTTTCTTTAACAATTGTAATCCAATTAAAATATTTATTTCTTATTGGAAATGGTGTGACTGTATAAATTATAACAAACTATCCCAAATACTACAAAACCAAGTATAGAAGCAACGAACCCAAAATTATCTCCGACTAAACTCAAAGGATGAGAATTACTAGAAAACACAATAGCTGAAGCAAATAAAATACCAAGTAATGTCTCGCCTAGAATAAAACCGGAAGCAAAAGAAATTCCCTTTTGTTCTTTAGCTTCAATTTCAGCAGCATTTTTACCACGAAGCCTGGATTTAACCAAATAACTTATTACCGAACCAACTACTAAGGTCATAGTAATATCTGAAGGCAAATATAAACCAGTTGCCACGGCTAATGCCGATAAACGTGGCCAATTTAAAGGTTTAAAAATAAGCATATCGATTGCAATAAAAACCGAACTAATTATTGCGCCTATTGCCAGTAAATCCCATTTTCCATGCTGCAAAATAATGCCTCGTACTAATTCAGTCATCATCGCCGCCTGTGGCGCCGCTAATGCTGCTTTAGGATCCATCCCTGGCCTTGGCATCTCTGACCCTACAAAGCCATATGCCTGATACATCAAATTAATGATTAATGGAATAACTAAGGCACCGACTGTTACACCAAGTAATAACGCCACTTGCTGCCGCCATGGGGTAGCGCCAACCATTTGTCCAGTCTTTAGATCCTGCAAATTATCATTTGCGATACCGGCAATAGCAATCGAAAATGATCCCATAAAAATTCCAAATGCCATCAGGGATTTACTGGCATCTATAACCGAGTAACCTGGTACAAAATGATTAAAAAAATAGACCAGCAATAAAGCAGAGCATAAAATAGCAATGATACTAACCCCAGACATTGGTGCACATGAAGAGCCAATAATACCAGCTAAATAACCACAAATTACCGCAATCACAAAACCGATTATAAACACCAGTAATGTAGCTAATACAACTAAACTAAACTCAGTAGTTGCCGATAATCCTAAATTTGCGTTAATTACAAAATAGCGAAATAAAAAGAACATTGGAATTATTGATAATAGCGATATAATTGCTACCCAGGTAATTGGTATATCTCGCTCAGTACGCGGCAAACTTCCTTTATTATTTTTTTGTATACGCCGATCTCTCATACTAGAAGCAACACCACTAACAAGCGCAGGCACCAAAGAAACCACCGTCCAAACCGATGCCACCGCCATCGCACCAACGCCTACAAAACGTTCTTTAGTAGACCAAATTTTATGAGCAATATCTGATAAGGATGCACTATCAGTTATAGTTTCCAAGCCTGAAAAATAAGGTATAATAAATCCCCAGCTAATTATTATCCCAATTAATATTCCAATACCAGCGCGTATTCCGATCAAATATCCAGCTCCAAGTACTGCTGTTGAATATTGCATTGAAAAACCAAAAATTGCCCCACCAACATTAACAAACCAGCCCAAAGTCTCAGCTAATATACCAAAACCGGTACTAAATAAAGAAAATATTATTGATAATGCTGTCCCACGCCAAATGCTCCTGGAATCAGTTTTGATGATATCATTCTCTCCATTTTTTACCTTGGCACCTATTTCCAATATATTAGCCGCTGCCACACCTTCAGGATACGGCAAATCAGATTCCACAATTAAAGCGCGGCGCAGTGGAACTGTAAATAAAACCCCAAGCACCCCACCAATTATACAAAGAAACGCTGTCTGCCAATAAGAAAAATTTACCCAATATCCAAGCATGATTAGAGCTGGTAAAACAAAGATAATTGTAGTCAAGGTTCCAGCTGAAGAGGCGAAAGTTTGTACCGTGCAATTTTCTAAAATATTGGATTTTTTAAAAAAACGTAGCACTGACATTGAAATAACTGCCGCCGGAATTGAGGTCGCAAAAGTTAACCCTGATTTTAAACCAAAATAAACATTAGCAGCAGTTAATATAACGGTTAGAAAAGCCGCAATCAAGCAGCCACGAAGGGTAAGTTCTGGTAAATTTTCTCTTTTCATAGGTCTAGTAAAATTACAGTTATTATCAATAATATACTTGGGCTTAAAAGAAATTTTGGTATATTTTATTCCTTATGGACAAATCAGCGGCAGCAATTCACCCAAATCTTTTTTAGATCTCCAACATAACAAAGCTAGCTTCTCTGGACTTTAAAATAACTTAATCATAACACTTACTTTGGATTTTTTTTGATAAAATCCAAAGTAAGATTTTTATGACATAATCAAAGGATGATTAAGTTTTTACAACGCGACTCTTTCTTTGCAATTCAGGGCTTTGAACAGAAGCGCTAGGCCCATTTTGATTCACAACTTCTGGTTTTTTTGCCTTAGGAGAAGTTTCTTTTAAGACTTCTAAAAGAGTAAGTCGGCGATTTTCATTTGCAACTACTACTTGATTAGGATCTTCACCTAATGCTTTTATCTTATTATTAACCGCCGGTATCAATTTGCCAGCTTCAGCTGAATTCACAAAATATAAGAAAGATGATAAGAGTGCAACAGGAGCAAAAGCATTGCTACTAAATGTCTCAGATTTATGAAGCGTAGATGAAAATAATACCGCCAAAAAAGCAGAGTTAGTAATAAAAGCAGGACTTTTATACAAACCTTTTATTTCACTCATTACTCCATTTAAACTGAATGTTTGAGATGCGCGAACCGCCCCATCCAGAGCAAAAAATGTCATTACCAAAGATGGAATAATAGACATAAGCGCCCCGGTAAGCGATATTGCTTCATCAGTACTGCCATTTTTTCTATCATATTGTACTGCGTTAAATATGAGCCTAGCAATATTACTAAGAACAACAGAGAGCGGAGCGTTTGCAAGAAGACATTTTCTAAATTTAGAATCAAGCTCATCTAGCTTTGTTTGATCATTACCAAGCGCGTCTCTTAATCGTACCATTTCTGGCTTGGCAGAATGCGTAAAAGGACTGTAATATTCTTTTAGATTCAAGCCTTCAGTAACAGTATGTAGGGAAGTAGCAAGATATAGATTCTGTAAAATCCAAAAATGTCCGGCAAATAAAGTGCCTCCAAGTAATCTTGTCGGGATACCGCATTTTTGATAAAATTCTGAAAGCAAAGTCGGATTCTCACTTCTTATTGCGCCTGAATAAGGTGCAAAAGAATTTATACCTGACGTCCAGGCAGCAGCTGCAGCTGCAAGAAGTATTCTAACCGGATTTTCCATTCTAGATAACTCAAAAGCATTAGAGGTTACCTTCTGTCTAAAATACGGATAAATCTTTTTGTTACTGATTGCTAGTAACATAGCCGCCAAGGTTGCTGCCTGGATAGCAATTTCCTTAATATTACCTTTTCCAATTTCTTTAATTGGATCATAAGAGCTGTCACGTGGATAAAATAATTCTCTTACAGAAGGATCGAGTTCCTGCATAATTGCAACTACATATAAACCGAATGCTATTGGTGCAGATTTTAGTAACATATAATCAATGGTAGAACGATAGCCGGTCACTGCAGACAGCGCTGTATTAAGATAAGAATCATTTGCTGATACCGCATCATTTTGAGCGCCAACTGATGATTCAGCACCATCATTATTGACATTAGAGATTTCCAATTGGGACTCAACATCACTATAATTTCTCAAATAATTTCCAAGATACTCAACTTTTCTTGCGAGTTTATCTCTACTATATTCTGGAATTTCAGCAATTTTCTTTTTAATTGAAGGATTTGAATAATTGCCATTAAGCAAATTATTCAGTAACTGTAAAGTTTTGGGATCTAACATTATCGTATCCGGAAGTTGGCCAAATTCTCCAGCAGCAATATTATCTGGAATTGCCGCCAAAAGTCTATCTAAAGCCTCTTCAACTGTATAATTAGTATTAGCTGCACCATAATAGCGAGCACTTGCTTCTAATTTTGTATATCTAGCAGCACGGGCCACCCTATCATACATAGCGTTACCAAACTGATCAAATCTTGATGGTTGGCGCGGCATATCAACTATTTGAACCCGATCTGCCAATGGCAGTTCTGATCGTCTTGCCTCTGCTTCTTGCCTTATTATTTCCTCTTCTTGCTGCCTTTTTACAGCCGAGTCTAAAACCCGAAGAGTATCACGGAAACCTTCAAAGCCACTCTTAGTAACATCTTTAACCATAATAACCTCCGGTTTTTTATTATTAAATTATACCTTGATACTCTGCTTTTAAAGAAACTATCCCTTATAAGCAAAACACAATAGTAGTCGCGATTATACTAGTATAAGATTTACTTTCAAGATTTTTTTAAAAATTAAATAATTTATTATTACTTAATAAATTTAATCTGTTAATTATCTTTAAATGTGAGATTCAAGCAATCAAAATATTTGCGCAATCAACTGACTATCAATCCTAGAAGTTACAATTGCTCCTATGATATTGCCGCTATTAATTTTAAAATTATCATTAATTTTTACATCCAGGAAATTTTCAGATTTTGCCAAATTATTATTTTCAACCATCAATGTCATTTTTTTGCCGATTTGTTGATCGAGGAATTTTTGCAATTCTTCGCTGCCGGCCTGTCTCAAGATTTTTGCTCGTTGTTTGATGATTTTGCCATCAATTTGGGGCATTTTGGCGGCAGGGGTGCCGGATCTTTTGGAATATGGGAAGACATGATTGAAGATAATTCCGGCTTCCTTGATTAGATTTACGCTATTTTGAAACATTTCTTCGGTTTCAGTTGGAAATCCAGCGATAAAATCAGCACCAAACGTAACTTCTGGTCTTAATTTTCTAAGCAGATCGCAAAATTCAATTACCTGATTGCGATTATGGCGTCTTTTCATTCTTTTTAAGATGATGTCATCTCCTGATTGTACGCTAATGTGCAAATAAGGCATAAATCTTGGCTCGCTAGCAACTAATTCAATCATTTCCTGATCAATTTCTGCAACATCAATTGAAGAAAGGCGGATTCTTGGTAGTTCGGGCACTAATTTTAGCACTCTTTTGATCATTTGCGCTAAAGTAATTGGCAGCGCTAAATCTTTACCATAATCAGAAATATCAACGCCAGTAATGACGATTTCCTTATGACCGGCAGCGACTAATTGTTTGATTTGAGCTACTATTTCGCCTAACGCCACTGATCTGCTATTGCCGCGACCATAAGGAATGGTGCAAAAAGTACAGCGATGATTGCAACCATTTTGTACTTGAACAAAGGCCCTGGTTCTATTTTCAAAGCCAAGCACCATAAAATTGGCGGTTTCTTTGACCGACATAATATCATTAACCAGAATTTTTTCTGATTCCTCGGCTTTTAAAAAAGGATTTTGCAATTTTTGATCAGCAAAAAATAGCTGATCTTTATGACGTATCTCTAAATCATTATTGCTAAGAGAAAGCTGATCTTTTTTGGCAATTTCTAAATTATGATTATGATTAGTAAAAAGATTTTTATAAATTTTAGGATCGGTTTTTTCGCTATTGCCAATTACAAAGTCAACTTCGGGCATTTTAGCATATTTTTGTGGGCTAATTTGGGCAGCGCATCCAGTAACAATTATTTTAGCTTGAGAATTTTCCTTGCTCGCTTTTTTAATGGCCTGACGCAACTCTTTTTCAGCATTACTGGTAACTGCGCAACTATTAAAAACAATCAGATTATCATTTGGGGATTCTTGTAAAGCTTGCTTGATTAGCTCACTTTCATAAATATTTAAGCGACAGCCAAAAGTTACAATTTGATTACTCATCTTGCGCCTTCCTTCTTTGGTCGCTGGCAAAAATTATGTGACTGACAACTTTTTTTACTCCAGCAGTTTTTGCAATAGTTTTGATAATTTCTTTTGACTCTCTTTCACTTTTTGCCACCCCAATTATATAAGCCACGTGATTAACAGTTGTTACTTGAAAATTAATTGATGAAATTTCCTTATTTAAAATTAACTTGGTTTTGATTTCAGTGGTAATTGCCGAATCAATAATAGCAGTAGCAAAATCAACGGCTCCAAACTTTTCTTCCTTAATTTGAATCTCATCAATTACTTCCTTAACCCCTTTAATTTTCCAGGCAAGCTCTGAAGCCAAATCCGCCTTATCCTCATCTCTAACCACCCCAGTTAGCATTACTCTGCCCTCATCAACATTAACCCCAACCATATTATTTGGCTCTTTTAAGCCATTTTTTAACAAAGAAGCAACAATTTCAGCACTAATCATTACATCGCTTCTAGTGTCGCTAAAGCTTTTTTGACGAACAGCGGTAACTGTTGATACCGCGCCAGTTGCAATCACAGTTTCAACGCAAGCACTGGTAAAAAACGCAATTGATAAAGTGAATAAAAGAAAAATTATGTTATTATTTTTTTTGAAATACATGTTTAAATAAAAATTAAAAATAGCTACTTATCGCAATACTCAAATACGCCATTTCCTAAGAAGGAGAGAGGAAGTATCGAAGTATAAAGCCTAATTTAAGCAAAGTTTACTTGCAAATTATTTTTTTATTTGTAAATTTCCCCTCTTCATTATCAAAATTAAATTCCTATCTAATATAAAAATAAGCGGGTGTAGCTCAGTGGTAGAGCACAACCTTGCCAAGGTTGGGGTCGAGGGTTCGAACCCCTTCACCCGCTCCAATTTTTATCATCTCATTATTTTTATTCCTTACTCAAAAAGATTTAGTAGCAAATTAACGTCGATTCTGGATATTTTAAAGAATTAGATTTTTTTTAAATTAATTTTTTTAAAATTATGCCTGTAATTATAAGTAACCTTGCAGATGTTGAACAATTAAAAGCTATAGATGTATCAGAAATTATTATTGATATTGGTGAAGAAGAAAAAGAAACAAATCGTCAAAATACGATTGAATTGTTTAGAGCTATAGAAGTAGCTATTGAGTCAATCGCAGATAAATCCAAAGTAAAAACTATTAAGCTGAAGGGAGAAATTGGGCTTGATGATAATTGTGAAATTTTACCTAAATTGGACAAAATCACAAAAGACCTGACATCAGTAACCACCCTTGACCTATCTGACTGCAAGATCGATAGTATAAACTATCAGCATTTAGCATCAAACACAAAGGGAAGTTCAAGTAAGAGGAGTTCAATTACAGATCTTATATTGCCAAATCAGCAAATTACTTTTCAGCGCGATTCCAACAATCGCGTCATGACTCTTAAAATAGAAGGTGATATGAAAATGGAGCAAGCATCTTTCTTAAGGGCAATGGCTCCAAGCTTTTTTGATATTCCTGATTTTGATTTATCTAAATGTGAAATTGAAGATGTAGTTTATTTAGGCCAGACTATCGGGCACCTTGATGCAATTAAAACTTTATTTTTACCACAAGATCAAAGAATTATTTTCCAACGTGATAATCAAAAATTGGTAAATATTGAAGTAAGAGGAGGTAAAATAGATGAAAAATCAGCGCCAATGATAACAGAAATTGTAACTGCATATGAAAAAAATACTCTTGATTTATTTCAATGTGAGATTGATGACAAAACCACAGCGATCTTTGAAACACATGAAATAAAAATTAGGTTTGAGCCACATAACGCCCCAACTTCCTCAGAATTACCATTTAGAAGTAAAAAGAAATCTTTTTTACCGCCAGAAAGATCAGTTTTGATGCCACCCTCTTTTGATGACCAAAAAGATAAAAGTGACCTCGCTTTATCTCCAGCTAATGAGCGTGTAATTGCCACATTAGATGATTTTATGAAATTCGATAAAAGAATAACGGTTAAAAATGAGCAAAGAAACAAACTCATAAATCAAGAATCGGCGAATGAATTAGTTAAATTTATCAGCGACAATAATCCAATAACCACTATTAATTTATCTGGCTCTACGGTCGATAAAGACGCGATGAAAACTATAATTGATTACATTAAGGAAAGTAAATCAATTTCAAGCCTTATGTTATCAGATGATAATGTAATTGATTTTAAAGGTGATGATGCAAATGTAATCAAATCTTTAAAATTTCATGCACCTAGGCAATTAAAATCATCACAAACTATAATAGGGATAGAGCAAGCTGAACAATTGGCAATAGTGATAGATAAATCTCAAAATTTAACTACTCTTGATTTATCTGATTGCAAATTTGAGAATGGCTCCTTAGGCATTATAGCTGAGGCGATTAAAAATCATCAATCAATTTCAAGCCTTGATTTAAAAGGCGCAACAATTGGTGATAAGGATTTAGAAATTTTGGCACCGGCTTTAAAGGAAAATAAAAATATTCATTATGTTGATTTAGCAAATAACCAAATATCAAATATTAACCTCCTGGAAAACATTGTTAGTGACAATCCATCTATTGCCTTTATCGCACTAAGTAATAATAATCTTGGCAATTTTGCCAGACAAACAGAAGAATTAGACCAAACCTTTAAAAGAAGGCGAAAGGAATTATTAAAAGAAAATCTGCTTGCCGCGGCAATTGATCTAGCAGATGCTGTTCATTGTGACCCCACAGGGCATGGTCATAAATATAGTGATGAATTATTTCAATCAATTAGACAATATCTTAAAAATAATGAGGAAATTTCAATTGGCATTGAATCCTCCAAAACCAAAGGATCAATTGCAGAAATTATTAATCAACAAAAGTCAGAAATTTTAAAAGCGCTCAAAAATGAAGAATTGCCAAAAATAACTTTAAAAAAAGATAGGCCCGGAGATAGGCTTATAAGAAAAGCACAAATAATTGCAATTTTGCAAATTACCGCCGATCTCGCAAGAGCTGGAAATCAGCTAGGGCAGTTAGAAAAGCTACAAAAACGCCTTGATTTAGAGCAAAAAGATAGTGATCGCGATCAGGAATTCTTGTCACAAATATTTCAACAAAGCATTAATAAACTACCGGCACCTACTACACCAATAGAAGTTTCGCAAGCAGATATTACGCATTACGATAAAAATGAGGTTTTGATTTATAAAACCCCGCCACTTTATAAAAGATTTAAGCTAGAAATTTTACAAAGAAGGTTTAATTCACAGGAATCTCATAGAGTAGAAAATATCGATCAAACAGAATCACCTCAACTTCAAACTCCTCATCAATCTGTCGCAGAAATTCAAAATGATAACAGAAAAAGCCCCGCCCAAAAACTCGCTGACACTATAGCGGGATTTTCTAAAAAGGTACAAGACCTGCTGGAAAATAGAAAAATAAGAAAAATATTAGGAGAAGCTCGTGATTATCAACCAACAGAAGATTCTGAAACCGATTCAGATGGTGAACAGATTTTTGTTAATCCTTTGGCAAGGAAAGCCTCTAAAGATTCTTTTGAAATTCAGATGGAAAAACTAATAAAGCTTTGTGAATTTTTAGAAGGAAATGATAATCTTAGAATTGAATTAAAAAGACTGATAGCGGATAGATTTTGGCTTGATATAGATAAAAGCTTAGTTACGCAGCTTAAAATCAGAAAAAATAATCTGAATTATCAAATAGCAGACAATCTTGGTTTTGAAGAAATGCTTAACAAGCAAGGTGGTATAGAATCTATCTTAAAAACCATAGAAACAAAAATAGATCAGCAAAGTTTATTTGAATTATATAAAGAAATTATAGCAGATCCTACTGTAACCATAGAAGATCATTCCAAGGCTTTAGAAGCGATTCGTCAAAAATTAAAGCAATACCCCGACCCTTCAATTCCGGTAATTAAAGGACAAACAATTGAGGAATTATGTAAATCGGTTGCTAGAAAAGTTAGAGAAAATTTGCCTACAAATTTGCCGCGATCTTTACCGGTTGAATATTATCTTGATAGTGAAGAATCAAAATTATATGAGCAGATTAATCAAATTGCTGATTTGCGGTGGGATAAAAAATCAACGACCAAAGGTAGGGATGGCCAAAATCATCAAAGTTTAATTTCTTTTGCTGCTACTATTGATCAAAATAATCAAGCTAAATTTAGAATGATTGTTGCCAAGGCTGAAGGCACTTTTGTGCATTTCCCTAGTCAAGAGCAGATGATGGAAAAAGACCAAGAAGTAGAAAAACTACTTGAGAAAAAAATTGCTGGTGAGGCGATAAGTGATATAAAAAAGAAAGCTCTTAAGCGAGTAATAATTAACGACCTTTGTCAGAAAGAAATCCACAATATTAAAGGAACAAGCGAGGAAATACCACCAATTATTGATATAATTAAAAGTAATTACAAAAGCTCTATTGGAGCAAGTGATGAGTCTAGATTTAATGATTTAACATCAGAATTATCAACCACTAGCAATCCCGGATTTTGTATTTTTAGACCAAAGGATAAAAATATTGCACGAGTGGTATTTAGATTAGATGAAAATAGCGATGCTAGTAAAATTGATAATGTAATTTATCTAAAAATTAATGGCAGCGATAATAAATATTTACGAATCAGAGTCGGAACTTGTGATGGTGAAAAAATTGATGGTCAGAACAAAGTCCTAAAAGAAGGTGAAATTTATATTTATCCCGATATTTATTCAAAGGCCTGCGATCCCAATAGTATCGTTAAAGAACCAAGCGATAAAGATCTGAAAGCCAGGAAAAATTTTAATGTACTGGCAGTTGCTATAAGTGATAAGGATAGGGGTCAGAAAAAAATGTCATCATCATTAATGCTTAATGGCGAGATACATGGGCAAAGACTAGAAGTGACGGGATTAAAACCGACTAACGGTAGAGATGGTCCAGCATTTTTATAATTCCATACCGATGTGGCAATAGTCGATTTTAATAATCCATATCTTCTCGCCTCCAAGGAGAGAAGGGATGCGGATATTAATAATTACTCTCTAACTGCAGCCTCTCTTAATGATTGCCGGTATTTGGCAACATAGATATTATGATCCTTGACATTAGAAGAAAAATTATGATCGCCCTTGCCACTATTGGCTGCAACAAAATAAAGATAATCAGTTGCTGGCGGATTGAGCACTGCTTTAATTGATGCCAAACCAGGGTTACAAATTGGGTTCTTAGGTAGGCCGTAAATATTATAAGTGTTAAAAGGTGAGTGATTTTTTAGATCGCTTTGTCTGATTGGCCTTTCAAGATTTTTATTGCCGTAAGCATAGGAATAAATTACGGTTGGATCTGATTGTAATTTGATATTTTTTCTTAAGCGATTGGTAAATACTGAGGCGACTTTTGGCCTTTCTGATTCTAATCCGGTTTCTTTTTCAACAATTGAGGCTAAAATTATCGCTTCTTCTTTGGTTTTAATTGGAATTGAGGGATTTCTATTTGGCCATAATTCATTGATCGCTTTAGACATTGCAATTTGCATTCTTCTAACAGTTGCCATTTTACTATCATTATAGGAATAAAAATAGGTTTCCGGCATTAATGAGCCTTCTTTAAGCGATTTTTTATAATTAGCGTCAAGCTGACCGATTAATCCCGGACTATGGTCAATAATATCAATTACACTAACGGTTGACAGGCCTTCAGCGATGGTAATTTTTCTAAAAAAATTATATCCTTTTACCATTTTATGCAGCAATTTATAGTAAGAAGAATTTTTTTCAAAAAAATACTCACCATAATGAACTTTAGGATTATAACCAGCAATTAAGCGCGATAAATAAAGAAAAACCCTTGGATGATTGATGATTTTTTGATCATGTAATTGATTGACGACTTGCCTGAAAGTAAGTCCGCTTTTCACCACAAATATAGTATCTTGTTTTTGGAAGCTATTTGGAGCATTGAAATACATGATTACCGATAGGCTTGAAATCATGAAAAAGAAAATCATAGTCGAAAAAATCGCAAAAAAATTGACAATTGCGTCTTTAATTTTTAGTAAATTAATTTTTTTGACTAAATTATTCAAATCGCTAGATCCTCCTTAAAATTATACAGGCATTGGTACCGCCAAATCCAAATGAATTAGACAAAACAACATCAATCTTTTTTTCTTTAGCTTTTTTTGCGACCAAATCAATATCGCAACCTTCTGAAGGATTATCTAAATTTAGAGTTGGTGGTGCAATATTATCCCTGATTGCCAAAATACTAAATATTGCCTCAACACTGCCGGCAGCACCAAGTAAATGGCCAATAGCAGATTTAGTTGAAGACATTGAAAGTTTATAAGCGTGATCTTTAAAAACCTTTTTAACTGAATTAACCTCAATTTCATCACCAAGCGGGGTAGAAGTGCCGTGAGCATTAATATAATCAATTTGATCAATATTGATTCCAGCATGCTTGATCGCTAGATTCATCGCATAAACCGCACCACGACCAGAGCTTTCCGGCGCAGTTACATGATAAGCATCGCCAGAAATTCCATAACCAATTACCTCAGCATAAATTTTTGCTCTTCTTCTTTTAGCATGCTCAAATTCTTCTAAAACCAGCATTCCGGAACCCTCTCCCATTACAAAACCATCACGATCACGATCCCATGGCCTGGAAGCTGCAGTTGGATTATCGTTAAAATTGGTTGAAAGTGCCCGCATTGCAGCAAATCCGCCAATACCAATCTCGCAAATTGTTGATTCTGCACCACCGCAAACCATCACATCAACATCACCATATTCAATCATCCGAGCCGAGTCACCAATAGTATTGGTTCCGCTTGCACAAGCGGTAACCACCGCATGATTTGGACCCATAAACCCATGTCTGATTGAAATCTGACCAGACGCCAAATTTACCAAGCTCGCAGGAATAAAGAACGGACTTATTTTTCTAATTCCACGCTCATGTGATAAAATTGCAGTCCTTTGAATTGATGGCAATCCACCAATACCAGAACCAACCATAATTCCAGTTCTAAATTTTTCTTCTTCACTATTTGCAACCCAGCCAGAATCTTTGATTGCTTCGTCTGAAGCCGCAATTGCAAATTGAATAAAGCGATCCATTTTTCTTTGCTCTTTAACGTCAATAATCTTATCTAGATCAAACTCTCCTTGCTCACTACCGAACCTTATTTCACCAGCAACCTTGCATGGCGATTCGGCTGGATCAAAACTGGTAATTCTACCAAGGCCAGATTTGCCAGCAATTAAATTTTTCCAGCTAGATTCAAAGCCAGTGCCAAGCGGTGTGATAGCACCAATTCCAGTTACTACAACTCTTCTTTTTTGACTCATATTAATTACGGAAATTATTTGTAAGAAATTAACAGATTTAAGATGTTTTTAAAATTAAGGATAAGGGTTTTTATATCAATTGATCTTATTTTGAAAGTTTTTTTTAAAATTTCAATTAAGTAGTTGAAAAAAAATGCCGATTCTTTATATTTGTGAATCTTATAAACGCCTATTTGAGGGTTACATTAATTTAAAATTACAAAAAATGAAAAAAATATCTTTAATTTTTCTAATTCTAATTATATCTTCCTGTTCATCTAGCAATACAATTGACATTAAAAGCCCATGCGTTTCCTCTAAAAGAGGACCTTGTGGACCAAAAATACCAGTCAATGATTGGTGGCTAAATGGCCACAAAAATGACAAGATTGTCTCTTAAATATTAATGAAATTTATTTTATGACAGAACAAAAAAGCTTCGCAGAGAGATTTGCTTCTAACAGCAAAAAAACTTTTACCTCTCAAAGTTTAATTAATAAAAATAGTGGCGGCAAAACCACCGATCAAATGATCGATGAACTTAAAAAAGCTGGCCCTTCTGAATCAAAAGAAGGTGATAATAATTTTCAAAAAATTGATCCGATGAAAAGAGCTCAAGCCAGCTTGATTTATTTGGTCAAAGGCATTGATGATAATCGTAATGCTTGGTATTATGTTTTAGTTGAAAGGCCGAAATTACAATTATTTTTGAAAGCTTTAAATGATGACATAATCCATTTAGAAAATTATGGCAAAGTTTTATATTCAGCTTATGGCGATGAGCCACCGCAAGATGTTACTGATGCTTTAAATGCAGAATATGGTATCAGATAAAATTATTAACAACTAGAGCCGTAATTAGTTAAAAAAAATTAAATGAAAAATATCATAAAAATTGCCGTAGTTGTTATTATCTCAACTTTAATTGGGCTTTATTCCGCCCTCTCTTATTCTCAAATCGAAATTAAAGAAATAAAAGTCGGTGAGTTAAAGTCTAAAATATCACAAGAAAATTTTATTCAAGAAATTATCGAAAAAGTCAGAACCGGCTATGTTGAAGAAAAATCCTACCGCGAATTATCAGAAGCTGCCGCTAATGGCATTTTATCATCACTTGATCCTCACTCCGCATATTTAAATGATGAGGCACTAAAAGATTTACAAATTCAAACTAAGGGCGAGTTTGGCGGGCTTGGCATCGAAATTACCACTGAACATTCTTTAACTAAAATCATCACTGCAATTGATGACACTCCAGCATTTAAGGCTGGCGTAAAATCCGGCGATTATATCTCTAAAATTGACGGCGAAAATATTATCGGCACCACTATTGAAGAAGTAGTAAAAAAATTACGCGGTAAACCAGGATCTAAAGTCACCATCACTATCCTTAGAAGAAGCGAAAATGAGCCAATTGAAAAAACCATCAAGCGCGAAATCATTAAAATTAAGGCGGTAAGATCAAAGGCTTTTAAAGATATCGGCTATATCAGAATCAGCAATTTTTCTGCCCAGGCCTATGATGGTTTAATTCAAGAAATTGCTAATCTAAAAAAAGAAATCAACAAAAAAGACCCGACCAAAAATCTTAAAGGTTTGATTTTGGATTTAAGAAATAACCCCGGCGGTTTACTTGATCAGGCAATTGCAATTGGCGATGTGTTTTTAGATAAGGGCAATATTATCGTTTCAATTGGCGGTAGAGATAAGTCAGAAACTAAAGATTATTTAGCTGAAAGACCGGCAATCTTTGATATCACAATTCCAATGGTAGTCTTAATAAATGAGGGCTCGGCATCAGCATCAGAAATTGTTGCTGGCGCTTTACAGGATAATAAAAGAGCGGTAATAATGGGGGTTAAATCTTTTGGTAAAGGGTCGGTACAGACAATTATTCCACTCGATAATGATTTAGGTGCTATTAAAATGACTACTTCGCTTTATTACACCCCTTCAAAAATTTCAATCCAAGCCCATGGTATTGAACCTGATATTATAGTAAATACCGCCAAAATCACTAAATTACAGGATAAAAAAGATGTTGATGATTTTTCGGAAGCTAGTTTGAAGGGTCATATTGAAGCCCAGGTTCAAAAAGCTTTAGATGATGCCAAGCAAAATCAACTTGAAGATGATAATACTGAATTATATGAAGCTGATTATCAACTAGCCAGAGCGCTTGATTTACTTCGTGGTATCAATGTTTATGAACGCCAAAATCTCTCAAAAAAGAAGGCCAAAAAATGAAAAATTATCGCTATTTCTTACTATCGATATTACTGATATTTATCTTACTGATTAAACCAGCAATGTCGCAAAACGGCAGTTTTGTAGTCGCCAAGGTTAATAATCGAATAATTACCAATATTGATTTGATTAATGACTATAATTTTTTTCTATCAAATTTAAAAATTGCTGGCCTCGAAAAATCAAATTTAACTGAGCAAATATTAAATAAAATTATTGATGAGGAGCTAATCAGGCAGGAATCAGTTCGGCTTGGCGTTGAGGTTACCAGCCAGGAAATTAGCGATATCTTAAAAAGCATGAATAAAAATCACGCCTCAGAAACTTATCGGCAGCAACTTGCCACTAATTTGGCCTGGAATAAAATTATTGATCAGCAAATTAAACCAAAAATCAGAGTCTATGATGCTGAAATTTTAGAATTTTTTGAAGAAAAGAAAATTAATAAAAATATCAATCAATTTTTACTCGCCCAAATTCTAATTAGCCAAGACAGCCCTCTTAAAATGGCCGAAGAAATATCCGTCAAGCTAAAATCCGGCGCTAATTTTAATGAGATGGTAGCTAAATTTTCAGATTTAAGCGCCAGAGAAAATAATGGCCTCCTTGGATGGGTCGGGCAAGAGGATGTTGATAAAAGAATTTATCTGGCAATTTCTAAACTCGAAAAAAACCAATATAGTGATCCGGTGGCACTAGAAGATGGCTATCATATCTTTAAACTACTTGATAAAAAACTATCAGCTAAATTAAATAGCAAGGATATTGATCTTGCAAATAATGCAATCTTTAACCAAAAATTACAAATATTAGCTAAAAGTTATTTAGCAGATTTGAGAAAAAAATCCTTTATTGAAATTAAGCCACTTCCTGCCGGCTTTTCGCTTACCGGAAGGCAAAAATATGAAGAATATTTTGTTAATTAATTTACTTGATTTTGCTTTGCTGGAATTTCTTTTTTTGGCAAATATAAATCTCCCTTTCTTCCGCAAGATGCTAGAATTAGAGGTAAAATAATTACTATTAAAAATAATTTAGAGATTTTAGTCTTATTCATAAAAAATAAATTTCTGTAATGAAAATTAACGAATTTAAAATTGAAAAATTTTTTGATGTAGTTTCACAAACCGTAATCTCGCCTGGATTTTACTTGCAATCTATTGCCATAATTATCTGCTTTACCCTCTCATTCATTATTTATGAGATAGCATCACGCATCATATCATCTAAAATTAATCCAAATAAAGGCAGCAACTTTAACAAAACTACCAGCCTATATTTATCTTCAATTCTAGCGCCACTACTTATCACTATTTTCTTAGCAATTGGCTCTGCCATCTATCTGCAATTTTTTAAAGAAGCAATTTTATTTACCACCACCATCGAATTAACAACTTTATTTCTCTTATTAAGATTTTTAAGAGTTTTTTCTGGCAGTAATTTTATTACCAATACTGTTGGAGCAATCTTAATGCCGGCTCTAATCCTTGATGTTTTTAACCTGCTAGATGCCACCATTAAATATCTTGATTATTATGCGCTTATTATCGGCAGTGTCAGAATCTCGATTTATTTGGCGCTTAAAGCCTTTATTATTTTAATGATTGTCTTTTGGCTGGCAAATTTAATTTCCAAAAAAAGCAAATATTATATTGAAAATAGCAAAGAGATTAAATTAAGCAATAAAGCAATTATCGCCAAATTTATCGACATCATAATTTATTTTATAGTTTTGGTAGTGATATTAAAATTATTTGGCTTTGATATGACTACTTTAACCGTAATTAGTGGCGCTATTGGTGTTGGTGTTGGATTTGGTTTACAAAAAATTGCTTCCAATTTTATCAGCGGCGTTATTTTACTTTTTGAAAAATCAGTAAAAATCGGTGATTTATTAGAGCTAGATAAAGGCGCCACCACCGGCTATGTAAAATATTTTGGTGCCCGTTACGGCTTAATTGAAACTTTGGATGGCAAAGAAATCATGATCCCCAATGAAGATTTTATCATCAATCCGGTAACCAATCTAACTTACAATAGCAATCGCATCCGAATTGAGGTTAATTTTGGGGTTGCTTACGGCTCTGACCTAAAACTAGCCCAAGAACTAGCCCTAGCAGCAGCAACTGAATGCGAACGCTGCCTACAATATCCAGAAATTGAATGCCATCTAGTCGCATTTGCTGATTTCGACATCAAATTTACCCTGTATTTCTGGGTCAATGACGTCACCAAAGGCCGCATGAATGCTAAAAGCGAAGTATTAATGAATATCTGGCAAAAATTTAAAGAACATCACATCGAAATACCGCTACCAAAAAGAGAAGTAAAAATACTTAAGTAAGGGACTATTTTCATTTTTTAAATTGCCGGGTCGCTTATGCTTAAGACCGACAATTACATGAGTCCGTCACTTCTCAAGAAGCATAAGCGACCCGGCAATCCAGAAAACAAAAATAACCCTACAATGTCTTTACAGCACTTATCTTGATTTTTAACAATTTTGCAATTGCCCTAGCCTTACTAATAGTTTCTAGCCATTCATCCTTAGCTTTAGATTCGTAAGTAATTGCACCACCAACTTGAAATTCAAATAAATTATCCTTAATAATCAAAGTACGAATTACTACCGATAATTCAGTATTATGATTTTTGCTTAAATAGCCAATTGCACCACTATAGACGCCGCGCTTGATTTTTTCTTCTAGGGCCGCTACTTCCATTGCCTTTATTTTTGGCGCGCCAGTCATTGAGCCGGCAGGAAAGCAGGATTTTATTACATCCAGATTGTTAAAATTGTTATTTTTATCAATTACCCCATGAATCTCAGAAGACATATGATGAATAGTTTTATAGCTGGTAATTGCAAAAAGATTTTTAACTTTTATTGATGATGTTTTGCAATTTTTTGACAAATCATTTCTGACCAGATCAACAATCATCAAATTTTCAGCTTGCTCCTTAATATTATTGCTTAAATTTTCTTTATTTTTTTGATCTTGAATTGGATTTGATGATCTGGCGGCAGTGCCTTTAATTGGCTTAGATACCACCCTGCCCTCACTATTAATTGATAGAAAAGATTCGGGACTTGAAGAGATGATATAATTATTTTTAAGCTTTAAAAATGCCGAATAATTTGCCGGGCTAATTTTTGCAAGGCTGGTAAATAAATTAAAATTATTTAACTGATTGAGCTGATCATCAGATTTGGCGACATGATCAATATTGCCATAAAATTTTCTGGTAAGATTAGTTTGATAAAAATCACCATTTGCAATCATTTTTTTGATCCTTTCAACCGCAGTAAAATAGCTTTTTTTTGAAAAGCTTGATTTTAAATTACTGATTTTAATTTTTTTGCTAATCTTAGATTGTAATGCCGGATTTTCTTGGTAATTCAGCACTTCACTCAATTTTTTTTGATCGTCAAAAAAAGCTTTTAGAGTTTTTTTCTGATGATCAAACTCAAATACCAGTCCAAAATTCAGCAACCATATTTTGGGCAAATTAATTATTGATTTGGCGGTCTTTGGCAGTTTTTCTAAATCAGAATTAAGTTCATAGCCAAGATATCCAAACCAACTTTGATCATAGTCATTATTGCTTAATTTTAAATATTTTGATAATTGCTCAAAGTCATTTAACACCAACTCCTGATTGGCAAAAAGCGCAATTAAAGATTTAGAATTTTTGATTGCTTGATTTAAGCCCGAATATAAAAATACCCAATTATCCTGATAATTAGCGGCAATATTTTTAGCCATCATCAAAGGATCAACCCAGCTAATTATTTTTGATTTTAACATAATTTTTAATATCGTGGTTAAGCATTGCCTTTATTTGAGATGAAATTTGGTGTTTATATTTAACCTCTTGATTGTCAAATATTATTTTATCAATTTCAATTACCCCATAGCTAACATTAGTCAAAAAAACCTCATCAGCTTCCTTTAAAACCGCAATCTTTGCCTTTATTTCTTTTACTTTCCACCGATCAATAATCTTTTGCCTTATAGTACCAAGCAAAATGTCGCACTCTAAAGCCGGCGTATAAAGCTGATTATTTTTAAGCCAAAAAATATTAGCAGATGAGGTTTCGGCAATAAAATTATCACCATTTAGCATAATATCATCAAAATGACCAGAATTTTTAGCGGCAATTTTAGTAAGTATTGATGACATGCTTTGAGCAGTCTTAAAATGGACCGGTAAAGAATCTTTGGCAGGCTTTTTTATTTTACCAATACCAAGAATAATTTCGGTTTTAGGTAATTTTGCTTTATTTACAGTCTCAATAATAACCAAAGGCTTGGTTTTATTAGTTGGAAGATAACCATCACTACCAATACCGCGACTAACCGCAACCCTTAAAATCCCATTTTTGAGCCCATTTTTTTTAATCAATAAATTACAATCTTTAATTAATTGAGTATTTTTAAAATTATTGATCCCAAGCGCCAAAAGTCCATTTTCAAGCCTTTTTAAATGATTCTCAAAATTATAAACCACCCCCGCTTTGACCAAACAAGTCTCAAAAACCCCATCCCCAAAACGGCACGCCCTTTGCTCAACTGAAATTAAAGCATGATTTTTAGGCAGTAATTTTTGATTGATAATTACGTATTTCATTATTTTTCGTTAATAAGATGCTGTTTTACAAAAATTCTTCTTAAAATTTTTATCACCGGAGCCATCAAGTCTTATTGTAGCTTGCGATATTGTATCGCCATTATGCTTTAACCCCTGTTTTAGTGCAAAGCTATAAAATTATCTTTAGATGATTTAAGAAAAGCATCATGGATTGCGTCTTTCAAAAATACTATTGCTCTAACTCTAAATTTACAATTTCTAACCGCATTTAAAAATGTTAATCTGAGATCTTTATTGCATTTATTAAATTTGAACTCAAAACCTATCACTCTTTTTTAAATCTATGCGTAATTGCTTGATTTTTGATGCCGTCACCTCCGCTTCTAATTCATCGTCAAAAATTATTAATGCAATGACAAAATTATTACTTGATCCTTTTCATAGTTTTGAATCCCGGATCTCGAGATTCATCAATAAAAATTAGCATATCTTGCTATAATGTAGGTGTTATTTATGGTTTATAAAAATTAATCACTAGTTGGATTTTCAAGACTATATATTTCGGTATTATCATTGTAAGAAAAAATTTCGGCATATCGGCCCCAGCTGGTTACCGCAGTTAATACTTCTTCGGCTTCGGTTTCACTTAAATGATCTTCTAGCTTGGCAATAAATCTTAATTTTGGCGCTTTATTGTCTGGTCTTTCATTTAGAATTTTGGTGATATAGGAGGCCAGTGGAACATTATTGGTTAGGCTTGAGGCGAAGATATTTTTTCTTTTTTGAATGTCAGAATCAGCAAAAATTCTGCCAAGTCTGGTTAAAATTATATTGCCATCATGAATCTTGGCAAATTTAAGCAAACATAAGGCATCAACAATTGGGATCGAATCTTCAGTATCAACTTGTAATTCATTATCCAAATCAACGAAACTTAGGCTGCCATTATAGGGATTTGCATAAACAGTTTCAATTAATCCAGAAATTTTATTTGGCGATACTCTTGGTAATTTTTCACTGATGGTAATTTTATTTTCTACCAACCCGGTACTAATTGCCAAATCATCGCTTTGAGGCCTTGCAGTCATAATACCATAGACCATTTCAACCAATTTAATAAATTGCGCTGAATTGCGATCACGAGGATGAGGTAGATCAATTTTAATTTCATTATTTATTCGCCCCGGATTAGAAGCTAAGATCAAAATTCGATCACATAAAAACACCGCCTCTTCAATATTATGAGTAACTAATAAAGTTGATTTTAGCGGAATCTTTTTTTCCATCCATAGATCAAGAAAATCGGTTTTAATAGTTTCGGCAGTTAAAACATCAAGCGCTGAAAATGGCTCATCCATTAATAAAATTTCTGGGCTTGAAACAATTGCTCTGGCAAATCCAACTCGCTGTTTCATGCCACCCGAAAGTTCGCGCGGATAGGCTGATTCATAGCCATCTAATCCAATTAAATCAATTGCCGCCAGTGATTTTTTTCGCACTTGTTTTTGATTGAGCCCCAGGCTTTCGAGTCCCAATTCTACATTTTCAAGCACTGTTAGCCAAGGAAATAAAGCAAAAGTTTGAAATACCATCGAAATTGGTACTGAGTCGCTGGAAATAGCATTACCATTAAATTTTACCTCACCATGAGTTGGCTTGATTAGCCCGGCGATAATTCTAAGCAAGGTTGATTTGCCGGAACCCGATTTACCAAGCAACCCAACAATTTCTCCGGAATTTATAGTGAGATTAATATCTTTTAAAATCAGCGATTTTTTATCTTCAGATTTTTCAAAAGAATGGCTGATTTTCTTGGCAATTAAAAGCTCATCTTTGATTATGGTCATTTAAAAGTCCCTATAATAAATTTTAATCAAAACGGAATTTTTTAGCGGCAATTCTATGAATTGGATTCCAAAAAAAGCGATTCATTGCTACCACCATTAAAGACATAATAATAATTCCAAGCGTAATGTGATAATAATTAGCCTCATCAGTCATCAGCGCAATATAAGATCCAATACCTTTGGCATGCAAAGTTACCTTGCCCCATCTGACAATTTCAGCAACCACACTGGCATTCCAGGCCCCACCAGCTGCAGTCATCGCGCCGGTTAAAAAATATGGCATTATTGCCGGCAAGATTATTTTTTTCCACCAAAAAAATCCTTTTATTTTGTAATTTTTTGCTACCTCCCTTAAATCATTTGGAAAAGAAGCGGCGCCAGCAATTACGTTAAATAAAATATACCACTGCGTACCAAAAATCATTAAAAAACTCAGCCAAATATCAGGATTTAAGTGATTGGAGCTGATTAAAATTACCACTATCGGAAATAATAAATTGGCTGGAAAAGCGGCTAAAAATTGTGCCAGTGGCTGCACAAATTCTGCCAATTTTGGCCTTAAACCAATATAAACCCCAATTGGCACCCATAAAATTGAGGCTAAAATAATTAAAATTATTACTCTTAGCGCAGTAATTAAACCAAATATTGTCACTTTGATTATCTCTGCAAAACTGACTTTATCATATAAAATATTGGTTAGTTCAATTGCTGCAAGCCCTAGAGATAAAAATAACAGAAGATACCAAAGAGAGTCAAAATATTTGGAACTTCTCTCATTATCCCTTAAAACAAGAAATGCTAATTTTTGAGGATTAAAAAATCTTATTTTTAATAATGGCCTGGTTAGAATTAAAAATAGTTTTTTAGCGATGGTAAGAATTGAACTTCTTTGAAAAAGCTTTAAAACTAAGGAGCTGCTACTATGTCCAGATGAAGTTAATTCGTAGCGAAATTTTTCTGACCACACCACTAGCGGCCTAAAAAATAGCTGATCATAAATTGCAATCACAATCACCATGGTAATAATAGCATTAGTGATCGCGCCGAGATCTTTATTGCTGATTGCCAGCGCTATGTAGGAGCCAATACCTGGCAAAATAAAATCCTGATTGCCAATACTTATCGCTTCAGATGCCACCACAAAAAACCAGCCGCCAGACATTGACATCATGGTATTATAAACCAAAGAAGGGGTAGCAAATGGCAATTCTACCCGCCAGAATTTTTGCCAGGCAGATAATCTTAAAATTGCTGAGGCCTCATTTAATTCCTGCGGCAAATTATTTAATGATTGATAAAGACTAAAAGTCATATTCCAGGCCTGTGAAGTAAAAATCACAAATATTGCCGCCGCCTCTGGCCCCATCATGCTGCCTGGAAATAACCTCATAAAACCTACCATGGCAAAAGAGATGTAACCTAAAATTGGTACTGATTGCAATATATCAAGTATTGGCACCATTATCTGCCCGGCCTTTTTGTTTTTAGCAGCTAAAGTCGCATATAAAATTGTAAAAATAAAAGAGATGATCACCGCCAAAAACATTCTGGTGACGGTGCGAATTGCGTAATTAGGTAAATGACTTGCTTGTAAATCGATGATCGGACCATCAACATCGGCAATCGGACTATTCATCTGCGAACTGCTCCAGGCAAATAAAGCAAACACTGCCATTACAATAAAAAGGGCAGTTAAATTATAAAAAATTCTTGCTAATTTTTTTTTGCCTTTATTAATCATAAGTTAATGCACACCGATTTCTTTTAAAAAAGCCTTATCCAAACTATCTTCCTGATGCCTTTGTTTAAACTCTAAAGGATGGCCACAAAAATTAATTTTTGCATCATGTAACACCGCAATTGAATCACAAATCTCATCCATATCTGACAGAATATGCGAACTAAAAAAGATGGTTTTGCCCAAATTTTTATATTTGATTAATTCTTTTTTTAAATTAATTCTTGCCCTTGGATCAAGACCGCTCATCGGCTCATCTAAAATAATTAAATCCGCCGCACTTAAAAAAGTAGCAATCAATCCAAGCTTTTGGGTCATGCCTTTTGAATATTTAGTCACTTTTTGATTAAGCACTTTAAAATTAAGATCGAGATTCTCGCAAAAGACCATCGCTTGCTCTAAATCAAGCTTTTTGCCATAAAAATCCAAAACAAATTGCAAAAATTCAATCCCTTTCAAATAAGGCGAAGGTTGAAATTTCTCCGGCAAATAACAAACTCTTTTTCGCGCCAAAGGTAATATTTTTTTATGACCAAAAATTTTTATCTCACCTTCTTCCTCATCAAGTAAATCCAAAATAATCTTAATCAAGGTAGTTTTACCCATCCCATTTAGCCCAATAAAGCCAAAAATTTCATTCTCCTTAACAGCAAAACTAACATCATCCAAAACCAATTTCTGCTCATTTTTAGCAAAAAAAACTTTAGAGATATTTGATATTTCCAGTATTTCTTTAGTCATAGATTAGTTATTTTTAAGGTATTAAACGCCGCCCAAATTACAAAAAAATTACAAATTTCAAAAATGATAATTAGGGTAATTCTATTGTCCATATGAATATTGCCTGCGGCAAATAATTTCTACTGATTTTTAGATTGGAAATGTAGTTGGAAAAATATTTGGATTTTAAAAAAAGCTCTTGACAGCTAAAAATACTAAGCTTAATCTTTGCTCCTAGATTGATCTAGGTTACTATCGTTTGGTCAATTGCTGTTTGGGGTGTATATGTTATAAAAATAATGTAACCAATCAAGACCTATACACACGTCGGGTTTACGTGGTGGTGGCCCCAAGCAGAACTCTCTTATATTACTCTCCAATCCTTCGATCACAACTAATCATGACATGTCAACACTTTTGCGGACACTAAATTAAAAAGCTCGGCATAATTAAAAATTTATGATGCTATTTTCCTAAATTTTTCAACAAAAATCTAACCGCTTTTTTCTTCCTATTTTCATTAAGTCCTCGATGAATTTTTATTCTCTCTTTTAAATGCCCAAAAAGTCCTTCAAGGTGATTTATTGTTGAGGGATATTGGGGGTTGACAATCATCGGAACGAAAAGGTACTCTAAGCTTTTTTATAACCACATTTTACTATTTTACTTTTGCCTCTATTTACCGTTTTTAATTTATCTTGCCATGTTACCTTCTTATGCTGCTGACGCAAATCTTTGCCTTTTGCGCTATGTTTTTTTGTCCAACCAGAATCAGATGTTGCCATTTTAGATTGAATGTTATCATCTCTAATACCATTTCCCACTCTTAACTACTTAATTAACACCCACGAACACTCCTAACAATATCAACCGACAAACCCTTAACAAACTCACAAACCGCTACTTCTAATTCCAATAAAGTTTCAAACACTCTGTTCTTAATAACATTATCCTTGATATATCTTCCATAATCTCTTAACCGGATTAAGCTCAGGACAATATGATGGCAGAAATACGATTTGAATGTTTTTTGGAATAATCAAGCTCTTGGATTTGTGCCAACCAGCATTATCCATAATTAGAATTAAATCTTCTTTCTTTTTGCTTGAT
>JACCDG010594063.1_pt1 | contig 30617 bp, 36 predicted proteins | sample 7442471 | NCBI WGS metagenome assembly JACCDG01 (sample SAMN15323444, study PRJNA562643) | freshwater metagenome | isolation source: river surface water | place: USA:Blue River Watershed | collected 2017-08-17 | reverse complement strand
GCCGCCCACGCCGCCGCCCACGCCGCCGACTCCGCCGCCGACTCCGACGCCGCCCGACGATTCTCGTCGGTCGGCTCTGCCGCCCATCGCTCGGCGGCCTCAATCGCGAGTTTCGGGCGGTCTTCCCCGGCGGGAACAAAACGCAGCGCGCGACGCGCACAGGCACAAGCCGCAATTACGACCTGCTGCTGTGTGTTAACTTCGGTTTTGGCTGCCCACCAAAGGAGCCAGTCTGCGCGCTCGCACTGCTCCCACGCTTCGGTAGCGGTGCGGTTTGCTGCCCACTCGCGGGAGTCTTCGCAAGCGCCGAGAGAGGCGAGATGTTCCTGGAATGCGGTGGCGGGGATCATGGCTAGCTTAGGACCTCCACGCCGAATACGTTGCGGAGCACAGAGCATCCATAGAGAACGTCCACCGTGAACTGCTGCGCTAGCGTGTTCGGCTGGTACGACATGACCACGCGGATGCCGAAGTTCCCGAGCTCTGCATACTCCGCAATCGCACCAGTACCCGGCAGCGGCTGCGGCAGTCGCCGGAAAACCAGGCCAATCGCATCCTTCGCGAACGCCACGTTATGTGTCGTCGCCGGAGAGATGCCGGTCTTGGCAACAAACAGCGACCGGAAGACGTAGAAATCTTTGATTTTTCCAACGCTGCCATCCACAAGAGCGCGCAAGCCCGCTTCTCCGGCCGTCTGGAACTCGCTGAACCGCGGAATCTGCCGCAGTTGCGAATAGGTGTTGGCGTCTGTCACCAAATACTTCGGCTGGCTCGCCGGCACCTTCGATTGGAACAGCGCTATTTCAGCGGCATCAATCGTCGCTTCTGTGATTGCCGAACCGGGCGAGCCCACCGGCAGGTTCGCCGTGAACTGCGAGTACAATCCGAGCAGGTCCGTTTCGATCTTCTCAGCCAACGCCACCACCGCCGGACGCATGTACAACTGCAGCAGGTCGGGGACCGCCAGCACTTTGGTGACATCCGGAATCTGGAAAGTCGCCTCAGCATGCGTGTTCAAGGTCACTGGTGCGCTGCTGAACGGCGTGCGTGTTGTAACGGCATCTCCAACCTGCGCCAGTTGCGGCTCGAAATCGCGGTGCACGAGATTGCCAACAGTGAGATTGCCCACCAAGGCAGGCAGAGCATCGACAGCGACAAGCTTTGCGATTGCAGTGGCGACGTTAGTTGATATGCGCATGGCTACTTCCTGTTGCGCTCCACGAATTCAGTGAGGGCCTTTGTGCCCAGATCTTGCATTGGGACATCCAGATCAAAAGACATTCGCCTCAATTCCCGGCGAACCGGAAGAGGGACTCGAAAACACACCATGCCAATCTGGGACTGCTGGGACTCCTGGTCCTTGTCTTTTTGTTTGACTTGTTGTACAGTTTTCATGTCTACCGATTGACATCTTAGCGTCTTGATCTCAAAAGGTCAAGAGCTTTGCGATCAGATAATGACTGAAGTACTGCAAGAGATTGATAATACGGAAGAAAAAAAGTCAAAGCACATACCGATAAGGCTGGATCGTTCGCTCTATACTTCGGTGCTCATGAAAATGACGCCGATGGGATACAAGTTCCAGGGCTTGGTTGTGGAACTGCTGGAGCGATGGCTATCGGGCGAGTTCGAAGCGAAGCCGGAACCCCGGCCAATCAGCGCAGCGGACGAACGAGAGGATAGCGAAATTTTACGCGTGGTTCACCAACCCGCAAACAGGGCCGAAGTGCTGGTAAGTCAGACCGTGAAGAACTACATGGAGATGGTGAGAAAGGACAGGGGAGAGTGAAAGCATGGGCAAGGTTTTCATGTTCCTCTGGATCTCGATCAACGCGAAGAACGTTGCGACGCACGATTGGGCTGTCTGGTACCTGCATCCGATCAAGGACTCGGCAACTGCGGTTGTGATTACCCCAGGGGAAGGTGGCTTCAAAGCGAAATGATTACCCGTCACGAAATAGAGGTCGTTCGCGACATGCTCGTTGGTCATTTTGGCTATCTGCACTTTTCGTGGGTGACACTCCCCGCCAGCGGATCTCCATAGACGGGCCACAGTTTCAATATATGGCCCGTCCACGGCATTGTCAACAGGTGACTTGTGGTCAGGTTACCGGGCTGCGGCGCACGGAGGCGGAACGCCCTCGGGGCAGAATGGATCGGCGGGAGTGGGGTCGTCAGCAAATACGATAACGGCAGCCATGGCGAGCATGGCAGCGAAGAAGAGAAGGCGAAGTTTGTTGGTCATAACTTTATTTTAGGAGGCAAAATGAAACAGGTATTGAGCGGCGTGGCGGCGATTGCCGCAGGCGCGGTGATCGCAGCGTTCTGGGCTCTGGTGATGTCGGGAGGGATGAGGTAATCACGGCACCACCGCAGTTTGCGTGTTGCCCACGGAGAGCAGCGTGCCAGTGGAGTCGAGGTAGCGCCAGCGGTAGAACATGACCCGGCTGGTAACCCCCGGCACCGCGACGGTGCAGCCCGACGCACACGATACACCACCGGGCGCAACGGAGCCACCGCTGGTGTATGAGCCGTTGCCGGTGGAGCCGTCCAGTGTGAACGAACTCGGCCCGGTTGCCGTTATCGTCCAGCAACCGTTCGCCGCGGTGTTGCCACCTACTCCGCTGATACACACGTTGCTGCCCGTCTGGAACCGATGCATCGTTGTCGTGGTGATCTCAATCGGGGAGGCGTTCGTGGCCCCCGCGACGATGAACGATTCCCCGCTGAAGGCGTAGGGCGCTTCCACCTTGTGGGCATAGACTCGCGAGGTCGATCCTGCGTTCACATCCCCGCTGTTGGAGCCCACAAGTTCAAACTCGGTGGCACTCGTGATGTTGATCGGCCACATTTTTGCGTTCAGGTTGTTCGTGTTGCTGTTCGCGCGTACGCGCACGTCGCTGCTGAATTTGTGCGGACTGGTAGTTGTAACGGTGATGGGCGTGGTGGCACTGGTGGTCGAATTCACATACTGCCATGTCGAATTCGTGTTGCTCGTGGTCCAGTAACTGGTCACTACAGCCGGGATCAGAAGCGTCTCCTTCGTCGCCAAACACGATTCCTGCCTCGCCGTGCAATACAACTGCGCAGCCGTGCCGAAATCGTGATACCCGAATTCTATCTGTGCGCGGGCGGTTCCGGCCGGCACGCTTCCCGCTGTCATCACCATCGGGATAAACGTGGTGCGGTCGTAGGCATCTTCAGCCGGAACCGGAGCGGCACGCATGACGAGCGCTCCTGCTGAGCGGTGCATGTCTAGGTAGTTGGTCCACAGCGGTCCTAGCCATTCTCCATTCGGGAAAATCTTTGGAACCTTGTTCACGAACTTGTGGCGCACCATTCCCCATCCGAGCTTGCGGAGGTGCCGCCCCGCGCCCATGTTGGGGCTTGCGCCGTAGTAATACTGAATATTCGGCCCGAGCACTGGGTCGAGAGGCATGGCGCAGATGTCTGCTTCATTCCATGTGTAGGCCCCGACGTAGCACCGAATGTCCGAGATCCCCATCGCGTAGGCATACGGCAGCACCGCATAGATCTCCCCGGCCTTCGATCCCGCGTAGCACTCGTTCTCACGCTCGGAGATGCAGAATTTCCAACTGTCGGTCGTGTCGTCGGAAAGCTCTGCGGATGGTCCGCTGTATTCAGTCAGCAGGCGCGGCCCCGCGTAGATCAGCATTGGATTCTGTTTCGTGCTCGGCCACAGGTACGTATTGTCGGCCATGTTTTTGTAGCGATACAGATATGTCGATCCGCTGACCTTCTCCCAGTAGTAGGAGATGCTCGTGAGCGCCATCCCCATCCACGGTCGCGAATCAACATGGAACCTGTATGCCGACTCCCGCGCGGCTGGAAAATCGGAATGCTGATTAGCGTTGTAGTTCTGAATGTCGTTGGAGAACCTGATCCCGGTTTTTCCAAATGCTGTAGGCCACGTCGAGGCGATATTCAGATTCACCGTCGGCGCTTGCTCAATCACGGACGGCGTTGGATTCACAAATGCCACCGTTCCGAACCCGCTTTCAGACAACTGGCCGACGAAAGAACGCCCCGTGAACGCCCCGTGCGCCATCGGAGCATAGGCAAATTTGATACTCGACGTAGATCCTGTCGGCGCAGTGTCGGCATCCCAGATCGCGCTTACATCGGCAAGTCCGTCATGCCGATCTGTCAGTGGGTACATGTACAGCGAGTAGCCGCTCACATGCGACTTCGCCGCAAACGATGGATGCGCACCCCGAGCGACCACCAGCGTAATGTCCGGCGCGGTCCCGGATACCGACAGCACGCGACCGTATTCCAGGTTCGTGTAAGATGCGCACCCAGTCGTAGTAAGAGTTTCCTGCGCCCATGTCTCGTGGGTGTACGCAGCCGCTCCGGAGTCACACTTGAAGAACATTACCCCGTACCCCGCCTTTACCTCTCCGTATTCCCCAGCCGCGCCGGTTTCGCCCGCGCCGGGGTCTGGGTCGAACGGCTGTGATGTCACATGAATATCGGAGCAGTTGGGGTATCCCCAGTCGTTTGTTGGGCAAGTGTACATGTCCGTCGTGTTGTTGATCGCCGCAGCGCTTACAATGCGCATCGCCCACGGCCCCTCGCCGTTCTGGTTCGAAGATCCGGCGAGATTCTTACGTCCGAATTTGGGGTTGATTCCGAAGTATCGCGATGTGCCGGGGAGGTTCCATTGCGTGTGCAGTGTAGCGAATCCCTGAAACGCTTCGTGCGTAGTAGGGATCGCGCCTTTTAATGGGTTCGTAGTCTGATCCATTGGGTCATAGGATGCGATGGGCCGCGTGAAATCAAAAGCAGCAATCCATGAAACGCTATCCTGTGTCGATCTCTGGCACCCGATAGAAGCCGCGTTCCCCTGCGTCCCTCGAATCCCACAGTTCGCGTATTTCGAGTAGTCGAATGCTGGGTTCTGCGCCGCGATGAGATCAGGAAGCGTGTAGCCGGTGGTGAGATTTTCAGCCGATAGGCAGGGATTTGGAGAGGGCGGGGATGTGGTGGTGCATGCCGAAAAAGGAGAACTGCTCGGTGTTTGAGAAGTCCATGCATCCGCGCCGTCCCAGTTGATCTTGTACTTGATCATGACCGGCCCGCCGCGATTGCCGGTCAGCCAACATACGAATGACGATGGATCATCGGCAATGAACGTCGCCTCCGCCGCAGAGCATTGGCCGCTCGACCAGCCGTCCGTTCCCGCCGCGCCAGGGAGATTGGTCAGAAACCCCATGATGAAACGTGACTCGCCATTGTCCTTGCTGGTCCAGTGGATCGTCTGTGTGGTTCCTCCCACGCCAATCGACATTGAAAGGTAGCCCTGATTCCCCTTGCCGTCTGTGACAGGCTTTTCACTCAGAAGTTTGGGCGAGCCGCTGTCGTGCCCTGCAACCTGGTTGGTGATCCGAATCGAGAATGTGACGTAATCAATCGTGATGGTGTCGGTCGATGTGGTCTTCTTGCGCAGCATCACAGCGAAGTTGGCCGCACATGCCCATTGGTTGGATATTGTTCCCGCATCCGATTGCAGCGTCAGTTTCCTGGGGGACTGCACGCTGGCGATATCGTACTCCGTGCCAGCGCTACAGGCATCGTTGGTGGTGCCGCCGATGCGTATCTTGCTGCCGGACACCCAATCTTCAGGCGGAAAGTTGGAGAGGTAGAGGCTGTTGCTCTGCGGTCGCAGGTCTATCGTGGTTCCGCTGCCGTCCACAAACATGAGCCGCGTCACCACGTCGATATGGTTCAGCCGTCGCTGCGTGGCTGAGTGCCAATCCCCAAATCCGCCCATCGGCGTGCCGCTGGGGAACGACACATCTCCCAGTGTTGTTTCTGGCAGTACGAGCGTCTTCCATTCGGTCGCCGGGGAGATTCCCCCGTTGATCGACAGCGCCACCTCGACGCTTCGATTGTCCGCGCTAGCCGAAGTTGCGCCCGCGCCGCGCACGGTGACCTTGATATTTTCGAGGCTGTAGTTGGATAGCAACCATGCGGCTTTGTTGTTGCCGAGTTCGGTTGTGCCGTCCGTGGACATAAACACCTTGTACGGCCGCACCACCAGCGGATCTTGCGTGGCCGCACTGTATGTCGCACTGGTGGCGTCCTGGGTGCGCACGTTGCCGGGGTTGGTCCAATTGGAGCCCGTCGGGGTCGGCGTGTTCGTCGTGGACACCGTGAAATTGGTGTCGGTGGCGATCTCTGGCGGATAAAGCGAATTGTAAAGCGCGCCCGTGACTGGGTCGATTACCGGGTCGTACCACACGCCGCCGCTTTTGTCCCAGCGCCCCGATTTGTCGAGCGTCGGCCACTCCGACTCGCCAGGTGAAGACGGTACTGGGCGATCCACGGCTAGAAATCCAAGAGGTATGGTCTTTGTCCGAAATTCGCCGGTCGCCGTGTCGCCGCCGCAGGTAATGCGGTAGGCGTGCCGCGCATTGTTTTGCAGCGCCCTTGAAACGCGACGGTTGGTGCCGGTTACGAATTCAGTCCGACGCGTGCCGAGCACGAACGTGCGGTATCTGCCATTGGGGCTGTTACCTGAACGCGAGTCCAGATTGGAGCCGCTGAACAGCGACGTGTTCACGTCATGAACCAATCGGCCAATCACGCCCGCGCTCGAAGATCCGCTGGTCGCATTGGAAATCGTGAACGTGTCATGGTCGGTGACCGCCGCGATTGTTTGCTGCCCGTCCCACTGGGCAACGCCCGATTCGGCAATCCAGATCGAATCGCCCGCCGCGAGTCCGTGCGCCAGCTTCGTGTTGACCGTGAGGGTGGAGCCGCTGCCGGATGCGGAGAGAACGTGGATCGGGTAATCCATGTCCCACGCCTCCAGTGTGCATGCCGAATCCGTGGGCGCGGTGTACTGGATGATCGCCTGCGCATGCGTGGCGTCCACGGAGCGAACCGTGACGGCGGCGTGCGCCGTGAATGAGAGGAGGATTAGGAAGGTGATTCTCATGGGCGCTTACGGGTAGAACCTTACATCCACTAGCCCAGTATTGTTTGCAGTTTTTGTGTTGCATGCCGTGGGCAGTGCCAGCGTCGATCCGGCATTTTGAAGCGTTCCGCTGCATGTTCCATAGCGGGTTACCCCATGATTCATCAACCCTTGGGTGACTGTTCCGTTGTACGATCCGACAGGAATCGCCAACTGCACAGAGGCGGCATCACTGCCATACATAATGCAGTAGGTGGTTCCCGCGACGGCGTTATGCGTGCTCGAAAGCGTAATAGACTGAAATCCAGACCCGCTGGAGGATGAGTAAGCCGATCCTGTTGCCAGTTGTGTATCGCACCCCTCTGCATAAATCCCGAAAACAATTCCGCATGCACTCCCACCGGGACACCCCGTCCCCAGTGTCGCTGCTCCGCTGATGTAAAATCCGATCTTGTTGATAGCCGCATTTTCCTTGGCAGTCCAGTGAAAAAAGCGAACCGTGCTGGCCCCAATTGCTTCATAGTTTCCCAGTCCGTAAAGATGACCATGCACTGGAATGTGCCAGTAGCTTCCAGTCAGTGTGGCTCCGCTACTCCCGCCGCCATCCCCCTGAATGATGAACTGCGTTCCGTCGTAGCAAATTCCGATGGGCTTATTCGCCGTGATATCGCCGTCCTGAAGTGCATCCCCGTTGCGCCTCAGAATTGACTTCGCCCCCAGTGAATCGATGTTCACGGTTGACCCTCCCGAGGCGGTCGATGCCGTATCGGCATTCAACACATAGCAGCGCCCCGTGGAATACGCCACTGTCGCGGGCGTAGTTCCGCAAGTGTAGGTGTCGTTTCCGGTGGTCGAACGGCAGTAGTTGTTGGCGTAGAGGTTCTGGGAGTCTACCGCGAGCGTGCGCACTCCGCTCGAATCGCTGGAGGTCATCAGCGAACCAGCCGCAGGAACGATCTGCGTGGTCAGCCATGAGCGGTTATCCGTCCCAGTTCCCGTGTCCCACGTCCCGGCTACCGCCTGATCCCACGTCCACAGCGGAACCCCGGTGGCGGAAAACGAAGCACTGGAGGCTTCGCGCGTCAGGCCGCTTTCCGTGAGTCCCGTTGTCGCCCCCGGCAGCCGCGCATAGATCACCCCGGCGCGCACCTCGAAGCGATAGGTTCCGGTGGCGGCAGTGCCGCTTGTGTCAAGGTAAGCGCTGCTGGTAAACCGCGTTCCACCGACAATACACGGAGCCGTAGAGGAGGCCCCACTGAACACCGTCAGTCGCGTAGCCGAGGTGCGCGTCACGCCACACGATAGCGCCGACGGATCAGATACTCCGCTTCCGCTGCCCGTTGGCCCTGTCGGACCCGTCGGCCCCGTGGCCCCGGTGGTCCCGCTCCCTGTGGGTCCCGTCGCGCCGGTCGCCCCGGCCGCGCCGGTAGATCCCGATGGCCCGGTTGCGCCGGTGGAACCGGCTGAGCCCGTTGGCCCAGTTGGACCAGTGGCGCCGCCGCTGCCTCCCATGGCTTGCCACGCCGCGCCGGTCCATACGCACCATACCTTTGTCGATCCGCCTCCGGTGGAGCAATCGTTGAGCGCTGCCCCGTCGGTCACCTGGACGGTGTAATGAGTGGACGGCGAAGACGGAAGCGTAGCCACCGTGACCTTGCGGAATTGCGTCGGCGGTCCAAATACCTGCGCCGAAAGCGCGGCGGAAAAAACAATCAGAAGCAGAAATGTTTGCATATCACCCCCAATGGAAAGGGCCGCTGCCCTGAGGCATGCGGCCCTGTTTGCGTGCGGCGCGAATTGCGGTTAAGACTTGGACGTAATGACAGCGGTCAAAAACTCCAGCTTCTCTTCCACCGCGACGCGAAACTCAGCGATGGCTTGCAACACTGGCGTGAGATCAGCCGTCGCCGTTCCCTGTGGAGTGGCCGGGTCCAAAGCGCCGCGCTTGCGAACTGCGACCATTGCGCCGAATCCGTCACCCAGCCGGGGAAGGTCGAGGTATTCATCCTCGGCGAGCTTCAGTGGCAGTTCGTAATCGAATCTCTCATCCGTGTTGGGAACATCGGGTTCGCCTAGTTTCGTCGGTGGCAGATTGTACGCCAGCGCCTGAGCGTCCGGCATCTCGATCTTGGTGAGGTATGGCTTGCCCGTCGTTCGATGTAGTTTCGGCGTGATGCCATCGACACCCACGGCCAAAACCTCGAAAATCAGATCACCCGTCTCCTCGTTGCGCGGGTACGCAGGGGAGATTGCGGCAATCCTCCACGCCTTGACGGGCAACTTCGGATTGTATGCGCCGCGGTCGCCCGCGCCAGTGAAGATCTCCACGCCGGGGAGTTTGTGTTGTTCGAGTTTTCCTCGTAGCATTTATTTCACCTCCACAAGATTCAGCACCGCCGATGCAAGCGCGGCGTCATCCATGCCGAGCATCGCGGGCAGAAGCGCTTGCCGAACATTCACTCCAGACTTGATTGCAGTGGTACCCTTCGCTCCTCCGCCTCCCACCGTGACGATGGTGGTGATTGGAAACGCCTGCTCATACTCCTGATAGTTGGCAGCGACAGGAAGCCCGTTCTCGTACTTCAGAAGGAAGTTGGAGGGGAACGAGGCGCGGTATTTCACTCCATCCACTGTTCCAGCCGCGACAAATGTTTCCGTTCCCTGAACCATCACAATCGGCCCGGTTTCATCAGGGAGCAGAAATCCGATGGACCACGGCTGTTCGCTGGATGACACCACTCTTCCGCGCCGCAACTCCGTTTCGACATCTTCGCGCCGCCTACCCTTTGCCAACTCATCAGAAACGTACTTCACGTCGGCTGAAAAGTTCAGCCTGTCGTGATAAGGGATCTCGCGAATAACGAGACGCGGGATCACTCGAAATTCAGGATCTTTTGCGATGGTGCGGGCACGGTAGAATTCCGCCACGCGCTGCGAGTAGATGCTGAACGATAGGTCACTGAATGCGGCGGCGTGGGGGCCGTCGAGCAGCAGCGTGCCGTCGATGAAAATTCCCCAACGGGATAGAGAACTAAAGTACTTCGGCAACGTCGATTCAGTCGGGATGGTGGATTGCCCCGGCATTCCGTTGGATGGCTTCATGTATTCCACCAGCGATGCGAATACGGATTGTCCGAGAAAGAACCCGCCGGTTGCCAGGCGGGTGAGTATGCCTTGGTTGATTACCGCGCCGGGATGCGGCACGGGAATAGTGACTTGCATGGGGTGTTTTTACTCCTTTTTTGATCTGTTCAAAATTCGAACAAGCATTTCGATAATCAGCACTCCGAGGCCTCCGAGTTGAGCCCTCTGTAGCCATGTGCTCGTTTCCATTTGACTTTCCAATGTGGCCAGCCGGGGAGCGATTTGAGTAGCTTCGATGGCGCGCCTCCACTCTTCGAGTGAGGCAATCTTCTCGCCGGAAACTTCCACCTTGGTCCTCAAATCGCGGCGGTCGTCTGGCTGCGCCGTGGTTATCATCACAGCCACCATGAACAACAGATAGGCAGTCATCAACGTGATCCGCAGCCTGCACCAGCGAAAGGTCGTAATCACTTCGGCTCCTGGAATTCGACATAGATCTGCCCCTCGATTCGAGAGACTTCTACAACGTGAGCACAGCCGCCACGCCTGGTATCCACGTAGCTGCCGACGATGATCTCGATCACCGCGCGGCAGTACGGGCACTCAGCCGTCAGTTTTGCCGCCACGAGCATCCGCCGCAAATATCAGCCCGAGAGCACTGGCCATCAGCGCAACCTCTTTAGCGTCGAAGTTAAAAACCTTGCTCAACACGACCGCGAGAATCACCAGCGCGGCGCAGATCGTGGTTTTGTGATTGGCGCGAAGTGCGCGCATAGTCCACCTCGTTTGCAATTTCTTCCAGCGCCCACATGGCGATCTGGGTTCCATTCACGCCCGCGCGGAGCGCCTGTTTCACCGCGTTGCGAATCACTTTTTCAGTGCGTTCCACAGAATCTCCATTCCGTCGATTGCCCATTCGGTCAGCCTCGGAAGCAGGTAAAGCGTCATGAGGATCAAGGGGATTACGAACACCTTGACCCCCATGCGATACATCTCTACTTCGGCTCTCCGATGTCTGTCTTGCCCACGGTGATTACGACCGGGACAGGAACCTTTGCCACGGCCACCGATTCAACCGTGATGCCGCTCAGTGACCCCACGGCCACGCGACCGATGTTGAATCCGACGGCGCGCCAGCCGTCATCCCAGTCCTTGCCGAAGTCGCGCTCCCGCTTCACTGTGAGCGTGGAGGATTTCTTCTCGCCGGATGTCGTGCGGTAGTTCACCGTGACGGAGTAGGAGTCGAATGAGTCGGCAGCCCATCCATCGGCCCGAACATGCACCAATACGCCCTGTGATGCAATCGGGGGGCACGGGTAGAACCCGAACGTCAGATCCCCCGGCTCACAAGGAATGCCCATCGGCGCGACGATGGCCTCGGTATCGCCCTGGCGAAGCACCTGAGCGTCGGCCCTGAGGGTAAACGCAAGCAGCGTGAGCACGATCAGCGCCGCAAAAAAGATCCTGTCGTGAGTTGTGGTGTTCACTTCTTCGCTTCCTCCTTCGGGCATTGCGGCTCCTGATTTGCATCAAAGTTGCAGGATTCCTTCAGGCCCAACTTCTTTTTCAGTTCGGCGGCCAGCTTGTCGCGGGCTTCGGCTTTCGCGCGCGCGTCGGCTTCGAGAGCCTGAATCTGTCGTTGTGCAGCCGCTACGGTCCCGGTCAACGCGGCATCGGCCTTCGAGGCTGCGGCTTCGGCTCGCGCGAGCGCGAGCTTATCCGCCTCCGTGAGTTTGCCCTGTGCGCTGAGCATCAGGGCGGTAATGAGCAATAGGGTGGTGTGTTTCATGAGTCCGTGGGGTGGTGAATTCTCCCGGCTCCAGCAACCGGGTGCGGGGGCCCACCCCAGACCCCCGCGCTTGCGCTGCGGGAGGATGGCCGCTGCGTCAAGGTCAACATGTTGTGTTTGTCGCGATTCCGGCCGAGAAAGTTACTGTGCATGTGCCCGTCCCCGCTGAATTGCGAAACGTTGCAGTGTAGCTGAGCCCATAGTTATTGTCAGGCGCGCGGATTCCTCCTCCTGTGCCAATAAGAATGTCGTTCGCGACGTACAAATCTTTCCACTGGTGGGCAAAATCTCCAAGGTCGTATGTGTTATCGGTTTGCGGCGCGATGGCTCGACTAGAGACTGCGCCGCTTGAAGTGGTGAGCGTGAAGGTAGTATTACCAGAGCCGTCAAAAGTGGCCAGAGAACTCGCGGATACCAAGAATCTTGTGATGCTGGAAGAGATCAGTGCGAATTCGTTGTATGCATCAAAATTCCTTGCGTGGACCGTTTTCCACTGATAAGAAGAGCCGCCCAGGTCATTCGTATTGTCCAGATACGGAACAAAGTGGCCGACCACTCCGAAGCCAGCCGTATTGGTCACGGTGAGGTAGTTAGTAAACAGGTTTGCCCATATATTGCTACCGCCTCCCAGTGACCATGTTCCCGTTGGAGTGGGAAGGATTCCCCCAGTCAAAGTGAATCCGTTTGCATTGAGCACTGCCCTGTCCGCAAGCGTTCCCGATGAATTGGTTGTGCGGAACCTCAACTCCGCTGGAAGAACTCCGCTAGAAACGGTTGCGTTGACGTAAGATTCAATGACCGCCCCCGGCATCAATCCACCAGCTCCTGTGTATCCTTGCCACGCCATAACTCCAAGCCGATCACCGTTTACTACGGCGGTGGGGGACGCTGCGGTGTTTCGGTACCTGTAAAACTGCAACGACGCGCGATCTGTAGCAGCGGCGCTCGACGCGGCAACTAGCGACAGGTTTAGATTGGCGTCGGCGGAAAGCGTATTCTGCTGAGTACCGTAGGCCGCTCCCGTTTCAGTGAAAAAGGATTGCGAAGTTATTGCCGCTGGCTTCAGTGCACTAGAGCCGATGGATTGACCGCCATCCGTAACAGGGTTGAGCGAAGAACTAGAGAGCGTCCATCTTGCCGTATCGTTTTGGACTAATGCGACTAGATCATTAGTGCGAGTGCCGACAATAAAAAGACTGGCATGCACTGCCGCCGCCGAGTTATGCCATCCAACCATTCCCTTGACGTTTCCTGTGTGGTCAAGGAATGCTGCCGTGCTGTACCCGCTGGATGAATCATTTTGCAAGTAGAGCAACCGATCCGAGGTCATCGAAGATTTGAGCCAAGTTTCACCATCTTGCTGGATGAACATGCGCTCGACTGGCGTGGTTGAAGCCGCCTGTGTCACGAAAAAGCCAATCCTTGCCGGGGATGACGTTCCTGATGGTATGCCGTCTGCCTCTACCCGAATTGCAGCCGCATCTTGGTAACCGCTGCCATAGAGTTGGAACGCGATTTGTCCAATCCTGTCATTGTCGAGTGTGTCGGTTGGTGATGCATTCGTTCCCCGCGAGTGCTTCATCAGCAATTGAAATGCTCCTCCCGCGAGATGGCTTCCCAGAGTGAGCACATGCTGTGAAATGTCGAGATGCCAATCGACAGGCGGACTATCTCCAGGGCAAGTTCCGCTACAATCAATGTCTGTTACCCATAACTTTGAGAATCTAAGGGAACTCGATCCAAGAGGAACGGTGTTGTTTGTCTTTGGCTGTACGTCTCCTTCCACGTCGATGAAATTGACGTAGAGGTTATTCCATTGCAAAGTGGGTGAGCCGAGAGCGTATGTGTTTGTTGTGTTGGGGTAGAAAGCGTCTAAGGAATAGATCCCAGCACCCTGCGTGAAGCGCATTACGGCGGTGGAGTTGTGGACAATCTCAAATTGGCTCTGGGAGGAATTCGGCCCTACTCCAATGCCCCAAACCCCACTACCGGAAGTCGAACCAGCAATTGTAAACAACGCCCTTTGCGCCGTCGTAATTGAGGCTCTGTCCATGTACGCAGGAGTTCCACTTCCTAGGTAGATAGACCGCCAGTATCCTGTCCCTGTCGATCCAATGTCCTGTGCCGCAGTGGAACCCGGTAGGATTTGCCCCGTGTGCGTGATGGACACTTTGGTACCTACGACTCCAGCATTGCGAGTGGCAAAGTTTATCCACCCCACATCAACGCCGCCGATGCTGTAGTAGTCCATTCCGAACGTGCCCAGTGAAATCCATGTACCGCCGACGCGACCAATCCCGACGAACTGATAGATTGGATCGCCGGATGAAAGGTCTGTCGGGCTCGCCTCTGTCCCGCGTGCCCTCCATGCGGAAATCGGGAATGCCTGCGAGTCGCTGTAGTGGTAGTTGATCTGGGCAAGTAGTGTTGATGTCGTTTTGGGCAACGTGAGCGTGTAATTTGCGGCAAGGCTTGAAGGTGCAATGAGGTCGATGTAATTCGACTTCGGCAGCCCCTCTTCGAACGAGCGGATGCGCCCCGGCGTGCTCCCGCTGTAAACCACGTCCAGCCGCGTGGTGGTTTGCTGGCCGAAGGCGAGCAAGGGCAGAATGAGCGGTATAATGGCAATTGCTGGCGGCTTGCGTGAGAGGATAAAACGTATGCCGATAGGCACTAAAGGCATGGCCGTCATGTTTCTGGTGTCTTTTTTTCGGATAGACTTCATAGGCGTGGCGGCCACGTCTCTGGAGTCCGTGGGTTCGAATCCCATGGCCGCCAGCTTCCAGCCATTTTTTAGTGCTGCCATACTTCAGTTAGCCTCCGCCACTTCGTTCCATCGCTGTACCACCCCGACGAGTTCACGGCATCCGCCGCCGTGTCGAACACCGGCTGCTCTCCGAAATCGCCAGTGTCGAGTGTTCCCACCCACCCGCCAGTCGCATCCTGCTTGACGACGAGAATCAGCACGGTTCCCGCAGCCGCCACGGTGTAGCTGATCGTCGCGTCTGCCGTGAGCGTCACAGAGTTGAACACGAGGTTCCCCGTTCCACCGCCGCCGCCACCGCTGCTCACGCCGCCAGTCGCGCCGCTTGATTGCCCGCCACCGACGAAGGATTTGAACACCGAAAGGTAATCGCCTAAGCGCGTGTTGCTCAGCGCTCGCACGGAGTAACTCATCATGCCGTTTTCGGCGTACTCCGCGGACACCTCGTCGATCAGAAACGAAACGGAACTGAGGCCGTAGGCCGCCAGAGTGACCGATTGAAGCTGCCCCGGCAGTAGCCCTGATGTGAGCGTACGATACCGCAGTTCGATAGGAACCACTTTCCGCGCGGCCAATTCCGCCGCCGCTGCATCGTCGCCCGCTGCCTGGCTGTAGATGCCGTCAAAGCTCACCACCTTGCTGTAGATGCCGCTGGCCCCTTCAACCGTGGCGCGGCTGGATTGCTCCGAGGTGTCCTCGGCAAAGGAAGCATCAGCCCCGAGGGCTCGGTACGTAATGAAAAGCGTGTCGCTCCCAGTCAGCGTTGTTCCTCCGCTGTCCTGAATGATCCAGTGGTCACCGGGCGTGTAATACCAATCCGCGCCGGTCCCGCCGTCTGCGTCAACTTCGACAGGCGTTCCATTGAGCGTGATTGAGACAATTTCCTTGATGGGCGTTGCAACCCAGAAGATGCGCCGCGACCCGTCTCCCGTCTTGCTTACAAGCGTCGCGGCGAAAGCCCGCTCGTCAATGCGGGCGTAGATGCGATTGGCATACTCTTCACGTGTGTAGCGAACCGAGACGGAATTCAGCCGCGCGTAATCGTCATTGATGTCGAATGGTGCGGAGAATGCATTGCGCGGGACATAGCTCAGTTCCTTGTCCGCGTTGAGGTACCAGACGTATCCCGCCAGCGTCGAAAGATCGTCCAGCATGCCCGCTGGGTTGGCCCATTCCCACGTATACTGCTCGACGGCCACGCCGTCGTCAATCGTGCCGTCCGTGATGGATTCGAGGCCACCGTAAAAGGCGTTGATCTTCTTCACCACCGAGCCGCTGTAGTAGACCAGATGATGCGTCCCGGTACCATCGTCCGTGAGGTTGATGGCGCTTCCACCCACCGACGTAGCGAGTTTACATGTCGTGCTTGTTCGGTCTCTGACGTAATAGACTGTTCCAGTGCTCAGTGGTGCGGGAGGCGTGCCAGTTGATCGAACCCCAACCGCGTAGCCGTCCTGGAAGGGGTTGTCTTCGAGGAACGTCAGCACGTCCGAGATTGCGTTGCTCGTGAAATAATGCCGCCCGTATGCCGCCGCCGTGACAGTGTGCCGGTCCAGCCGGTGCTCATGGCCGAGCACCAGCGTGTCGTATTCCGACTTGGCTGATCCGTCGGGGTTGCGCTCGGTGAACTCGTCGATGGACCCGCCGAATACAGAATCCGTGCCGTTCGGCTTTACCAGCACCTCATGGCCGATGGTGGGGCGATACGTCCCGGTCTTCTTGAACAGCGGCACTCTCGCCGTCGGTCGCGCTCCGAGTTTCCAGTCTATCCGCAGCCCGGTAGCCTCGGTATTCGCTGAGCGGTCGGTTCCGTTGACTGTGACGGTGAAGGCCATTATGCAAACACGGGAGACTTCGAACGCAGCATCCGCGAGACTTCTTGCGCCACGGCCTTAGGATCGGGATTGCTGATGTAGAAATTGGCCGGTTGCGACGACTTGCCGCCACCGAAACCAGAGAAGTCGAGCTGAGAAAGCCCTTCGTAAATGCGGGTAAGTGTTCCGTCGATAGAGGAGAGGTACGCGGTGTTTTGCAGGTACGGCAACCATTGGTCAATGCGCTGCTGAATCGCGATTGTCTGTGATGCGATCTCGCGATTGCTAACCTCGATGCGCCCGATGTCCTGTTCCATCCGGCGACCTTGAAAGAACTGGAGCGCGGAGAATACAGCCGTGGCGATTCCAGAGACTGCCGTGATGGTTCCGGCGAGTCCGCCTGCGGCAATGCCCGCAGCCGAGCCAGCGACGCTACCACCAGCCCCAGCCGCCCCGGAAGCGGCACCGGCGATGTTGCCCGTGGTCTGCGCCACTCCGCCGAATGCATCCGCGATTGCCTTGCCTACGGAGCCAAGTTGAGAGATCAGCTTTCCAAGTTCACGTCCTAGCACCTTGAGGCCCTGCTCGATGGCGTTGCGGATGAGCGCCGTTTGAATCTCTTGACCGATCTTTGTGAACACCTTACCGAGCGATTCGCCCTGTACGATGGCCTCGGCGACGCCGCGCGAAAAGTCGGTTAGGACGGTGGATACTTGCCGCTGGAATGCCGTTACCTGTTGCGTGTTGGATCGGAACGGTGCCGAAGTGCGCCGCACGATATCGGCTTGCGCATCCTGAAGAATGGAAGGGATTTTGATGTTCTGAAGCGATTCCCCGGTGATTGCGCCTTGGGTGCTCAGTTTCGCCAGAGACTCCACAAAGCGGAGATTGCGTTCTTCAAGCGGTCGCAGGGAATCGTTGTATTTATTCGCGCCCTCCACCAGCCGGGAGAAGGCATCAATGCCGCCTTCAAGTTCTGGTCCATCAGCGAAGCCGCTGAACGCATCTCCAACGGCGCGGAGTGTAACGATCTCATCCCGCAGCCGATCCGATTCGCTGGCGATGCGCGCGATGCTCGCCGCGAACAGTTCGTTTTCCTTCGACTTCGCCGCGAAATCAATTGAGCGGAGCTCTACCGCCGTTTCCTTGATCTTCCCGGTCAGTTGCTCCTGAATCGCGCGAACCTTCTCCATCCCAGCCGCGTAATCGTTCTGATCCGCAGCCCCCGACTTGATTGCCTCCCGGATGGTTTCGAGTGCGGCTTGCGCCGCACCAAGCTCCTTGCGCAGACTTGCGCTGGAGTTAATCCCAAGTGTTGCGAAGGCAGCAGAGAGCTGATCCCCAGCCGCTTTCACGTCCGAGAACACGGAATCGAACAGTGAATCGACGAGCCCACGACTACTGGAGCCGCCGGCCGTTTTCATGGAGTTAACGGCGCGGGTTACCTGAGCATCAATCGCGGCGAATGCGGTTTTGGCTGTGACGGGTATCCTTTCAAGATTTTCCTTCAGGCGCTTTGTAGCCTCGGACCCGGTGTCCACTTTGTTAGCGTAGGCATCAAGCACCAACAGTGTGCCCGCTACTCCAGCACCAGCCGCCGCCGCCGCTCCGCCCAACGCGGCAATCGACAGGCCCGCCGCCTTCACCGCCTCCACGATTACGGGAGTCGATGCCGCCGCTACGGTTGCGCCCGTGCGAAAAAACCCGCCTAGCGCCGTGGTGGCAGTAGCAACGCCCAGTCCGCGCACCGCTGTGGTTGCGGTAGCTACGGATTTTGCTGCGGCTTCGGCTCCAGACGCTACCGCATTGAAGCCCAAAGCGGTAGCAGCCGCACGGAAAAGCCCACTGCCGAGAACCACCACCTCCAACTCTTTGAATGCGGCGGCCACCTTGAGGATTGGGCCGGCAACAACGCCGAATCCAACAACCGCCACTGTCGCCGTTTTAACCGGCTCTGGTAGCGCGGCAAAGGCTCTTCCTGCTGCCCCGATGGTGGCAATAATGGGTTCGAGCGCTTTGATCGCCGAAGCCGCGAATGGGGCAATGGCTTCGCCGATTGCGGCCAGCGCCCGCTCCGCGTTGTCGCGGAGATTCTCAAACGAGTTGCGTAGCCCGCCCGTTACCTGTGGCAGTTTTTCAAACTGCTCGATGATTTTGGTGATGATCTGCTCAGAGGTTAACCCGAGCTTTTGGATGTCCTCGGTGCTCGCCGTCCCGAATGCCGCCTTGATCGCCACGCGGATCTGCGGCAACCGCTCTGCGAGTTGGTTCAGTTCCTCGGCAGAAAACTTGCCCTTGCTCTGGATCTGCGACAGCGCAAGAATCACGCCGTCCAATTCCGCGCGGCCCTTGCCGACGGTAGCCAGCGCATTCCCGAATGCCTTCAACGCCCGTTCTGCCGTGGCCGCAGAGAATCCTGCTGCTTGGAGGTTGATGGCTCCCTGGACGGCTTCCTTGAAGCCGAGGCCGGGGAGTTCCGCAACCTTCTTCAGTCGCTCAAACTGGATAGCTGCTTTCTCGCTGGAGCCGGATACCGCCTCTAGTCCCCGGCGAAGGCTCTCAAAGTCCGAGGCCTGCTTCAAGGCCAGCCCGCCCAATGCCCCGAGCGGAAGAGACAGGCTTCGCGTGAGCACGAAGCCCGCCGCTTCGAACTTCTCCGCCATCGTCGCCGCTTGACGCTGTGCGGCAGAGATGGCGCGGGTAAAGTCGCTGGCGTCACCAGTGATTTTGACGATGAGCTGTGAGAGACTAGCCATTGATGAGCATCAGCAGATATTCATTAGAACCATGCGTTCATCGTGGAGAAATCGCGGAAATCATCAGCATTGCGAACGCCATTGCGCCATCCTTGGCAAGCGGTGAACTCATATCGAGGTGCGTGACAATCGGTCCTGGCGACGGAACAATTGAAGTATTCCCGCCCATCTTTCCGGTAGGCATCGCCGAGAGAAAGGTGTTTATTTCTAAACTCCTAACTCAGCAAGCCGCTTACTAAACTCCATCGCGGACTGATCGAGATTTGTTGCCTTTGGAAGTTTCGGCGCATCTGAATCCTGAATCAGTTTCTTGTTGCCCGTGAGTGCTGCCAGAATATACCGAAGTTCCTTTTCCCGACGCTTCTGTTCCGCGATGTGGCGGGACCGAAGCGCCAGCACTTCAGCTAGTGAAAGGGTTTTGATTTGCGCCTCGGTCATGCGCAGATCGTAGCGGCAGAAGGCGCGTATGCCTACGCCGCTGGAGAAGGGTTTTCCTCGGCAGTGATGGCTTCCTCCATCCCATCGTTGACGGTATCCACTACTGCCTTGAATGCCTCGAAAAGTTTTCGTGTGCTGGTCAACTTTTCGGCCACTTGCTCAGGGGAAACTTTCCCGCGAGACATCACAGATACGACCTGCATGATATTGCCGGGGTTCACGCCAGACACAACGCTTTCACCGACTAGAAGGTTTTTCCCGGTGATTTTCCAGAGCGTCTGATGCTCATTGATTCCACAGAACAATTCGACCTGCTGGCCGTTGATTTCGATAGAGGGCATGGGGTGGTATGCTCCTTTTAGCTGCGGACGATGGGGCCGGTCACGCGGATAGCGGCAGTGTAACGACCCCCAGCGCCTTGCTGCCCGTCGTATTGCCACGTCCGCACGTAGCCGTTGAAGTTGATGGTGTTTCCGGTGCCGCTGAACGGCAAGACAATCTGGAATGGCAACGTGGTATTCGTCGCTTGAAAATTCTCCAGAACGTCCCCATTTCCAGCGTCTGCTGGGTTGTCAAATACCGCCAGCGTCACCTCGCCATAGTCAGGGAGGCCAGCCACGGAGGTTGCCGCTGTATCTGAAAGTGCCGTAGTTGGAATTTCCGGCTTTTCACCGGTGGGACCACTGATCGACTCAACGCCGTCGATATTGACGCCATTGATCTTTACGATTGTTCCCGCAGTTGAGTAACGTGCCATTAGGCCTCCTTAAATTCAAATGTTGAGTTCATACGCTTTTGAAGCAAAGTACGCCTTGCTTCGTCATCCTCGACTCGCGTGATGATGTCGCTGATTTTTCCGGCGAAGCGATCTTTGCCTGTGTGCCCGAGTTCCACATCTGGGAGCATCCATACCTTGCCGCCGATGCGTTGCCACAGCCGACAGAAGCCGTAGTCCTCGGAGAGGTACATGCCATCAGCATCGGTGAAACAGGGGAACAGGTCTAACGTGTTGCGGTTGCATTCGGCATCCCATCCGCCCTCGCCAATCATGCAGCGGCGATCCGCGTATGCCTCGCCCATTTTCAGCGCGGCATCCTTGCGGATCATGAGGAATCCGGTGGGCGCATCCTTGATCTCGAAGCATCCGGATTCTGGGTCGTAGGGCAGGTCGCTGAACGTCTCAGGAAAGAAGTTCATCGGGTATTCCACCGCTTGCTTCTTCTTCCGATAGATCGCAGCCACCACTGGCTTGTCAGCCTTCACCATGCGGAGCACGTCGCGGGCGTGCCAGTCAATATCGGCGTCGATGAACAGCAGGTGCGTTGCGGTGGAACTGCTGAGAAACTGCCCGAAAAGAGAGATCCTAGCCCGTGGCACAAGCGAATCAGCATCGATGTACTTAGACATGTATCCGATGTCGTTTTTTCTCAGGTAATCTAACGTTTTGAGCATTGAGAGGTGGTACGGCAGGAACAACTGCCCGCCGAAACATGGAGTGCCGAACATCACGCTCACGGGGGATGGATTCAGCACGAACCAGATCGATTCAGCCGCCACCTTCACCCGATCTCCGAACTTCTCATCTACTGCCCGCTTCACTTCGGGCATGTGGTAATCGTGCCCAGCGATGATCCGTAGGGTCTTCGGTGTCCACGCTTCCAGATCCGCGCGCACCTCTTCGTAGGTATGGCCAGCGTCGATGAAAACAAAGTCAATCAGGGGGAGCGTCGGAGCCACTTCGATACTGCATCCACGTCGGACGCAAAGGTTTGGAAAGTGCCCGACGTTCCCCATGAAGTCTGCGAAGATATCGCGCTCAGTCGCTTCGCGGTGCGGCCCTTCGCGCTCGAACTGGCTACCCTTCCAGTGGTCAACCGCGTAGACAGGCCCGCGCGTCTCTGTTAGCAGCGTTTCCGTGGTGCGGCCTTTCCAGCAGCCGACCTCAGCAGCGGAATGCACCTGGCGCGCGACGTGAGCGACCCACTGTAACTCCTTAGGTGTCATCCACCCATCTATGTGTTGACCCACCAAACCTCCTGGAAAATCACCCGCATGCGCAAGCCCGCCGCAATCAGCGCCTCTTCTGTCTGGTCGGAGTTGTCTCTCAAGATCGAATCCTTGATGACCAGGTCCCCTGTCGTTCCTCTCAGTGCCTTCATCTCTGCCTTGACCGCGTTCGCCAGCGCCACTTTGTTCTCAGCCGTTGGCGCGACACAGGCAACCGAGTACTCAGCCACAAACCACGAGCGCGTTTTCGTCACGTCCTCGGATTCTGTTTCCCGCTCCAACCCGAACACGATGAAAGCCGCTGGCGCGGCATTCGGATCTTCGGGCGATTGGTCGTAGTCATGGAACACGCGCGTTCCGGCGATACTGGCGATGGTTGCGTTGGCGAGCAGCCGGTCGTAGATGAGTTGCTCGACCGTCATCTCTCTGGCTCAACCAAGGCGACCTGCCCCGGCTTCCATTCCTGAGCTATGCCATGATCTCTATCGGGCAGGCGCACCGCGTAGCGCTGACCGTCTTCGTTGCGCTTGTACAGCCCCGTAAGCCCCAATTCTCGGTCGAAAAAGACACAATCCCTGGTGATGTCTTCACCGTCAAGCAGAACCCGAATTTTCAACTTCTGGCAGAAGGCGAAACCATTATTCGGGCCATTGCGGTAAGCGTGTGCGTCGGATTGCAAAGGCAGTCCGTCAATCGCCGATAAGTGCGGTGAAACGATTTTCCCTGTCATGATCGACCTTCAATCTGCTTTTTCAGGCTCCCGGTCACCATCTGCAACGCTCTGTCTCCAGCCACGCCCACGGCGCGGCTAAAAAACGCATTTGCTTGCACGCCTCGGACCTTACGGGCGCGGATGATTTTACCGCCGTAGCGAAAGGTCATAAACCGAGCCGTCTTCGGCCTGCGCTCTCCGGTGCCGAATTCCACCAGATGCCCGTGCGGAGCGCGAACGCGTCCCTTCAGCACATTGACGCGCGCGAAGGATACTACGTCCTCACCGTTGCGCCTGCGACGCCCCAGGAAGCTGACAATGGACCGGCGTAACTGCCCCGGACGCTTCGACCCATCTTTCGTGCGGCCCCGTGGTGCTTGCCGTCGCGCTTCGTCGCGCACGACCCCGGCCCCGGCGCGAAATGCACGACGCGTCTCTGAAGTGGTGGCGACGCGCTTCAGCCGCTCAAAGTCCTGCCCGAGCGCTTTGACTCCGAGAACTTGGATGCTCACGCCTTTACCGGCCCTTCCTGACAGATCAACTGCACCACGTTCGCCTTATCGGGAGACTTGCCATCCGGCGATTGCACGCCAAGGATGTTAAAGTATCGCCCATCGAACACCAGCCGCATCTTAGTCGTAACGGCAAGTCGCCCGCGAATCTCCCAGAGCCACTGCATTTCCGTAAATGCCTGCTGTGCCGCCATGAACTCACGGGCGTTCTTGGGAACTACCCTGCCCCACCGCTGGCCAAACGTGGCCCACGTAAATGACTGACCTCCAGTGGCCGTGCGGCTCTCCGTGGGAGTTTCTATGGTCACGCGGTGGCGGTACTCTCCGATTGGCGTCATCGTTCAATACTGTGGCGCTTCGTCACGAATCTCCACATGCGTTCGGAGCCCACAAGCTGCCCTTGCCTCGAACGCATCTCGGCCTGTCCATCACGATCCATGTAGAAATCCCCGATGCGAATTTTGATGGCCGACATGATGTCGCTTGGGATAGCATCCGCATCGGCTTCGCCAGCCTCAAAACGCACCCGGATGGCTGGCCCGGTGGCGAGCGTCTCACTTGGCCACGTTTGCGCGTAGTTCAGATACACGCGCGGCTTGCGATACTGCTTTGCGTACAGCGTGTACAAGCTGCTTGACATCGTTTGCTCGATTCCATCGGAGCGCGTGTACTTAATGCTCACGATAGAGGTGACGGGGTAGCGCAGAAGCTCAAAGTACTCGCACGGCCACGCCTCGAACGATTGCTCCCATGTCGAATTGAGCAATACTCGCCCGGTGTCCTCTTCCCATGCCTTTTCAGCCGCCGCAATCAAGTCGGGGATCAACACGGCATCGTTAACTGTATGGTCCACTTCCAAGTGCTCCTTGGCTTTCACGACCGTCAAGGCGCTGGAAGCAGCGGCAGTGATGACGTACGGCTTCATCGAGCGTAAGAGCAACTAATCGCGAGAGCGTTGTTCACGTTCGAGACGAACGTGAATCCATCGACCATTTCGATACCGGGCTCGAATTTATCGTGATAGACAGTGCCGGGGTCGATGTCGATGTTCTTCAGCAGCGGTATTGGCGTGCCTTGCCGATCCGCCACCGTGATCTTTGCTGCCGCGCCGGATTGATTCGACACAAGCAGTTCCTTCATCCAGCAAGTGGTGGTCGTTTCCGTCACGGCGGAATCCGGCACCAGTCGCGGCGTTACCCGGTGGTGTTCGCTAAATTGCGTCTTCCCTCTTGCCATTGAAGCCCTCCTATTTCAACGGATGAGGGCGGTCCTGGCGACCGCCCCGGTCCTTCTAGTGGTTAGCTGGCCGAAATGGCAGCGGGAGCGGTAGCGGGGGCGTGGCGCGCGCACTGGAGAATCCCGAGCACGCACACGGGAGCGGCGCTAATGCCTCCCGTGCCGGTCGTGAAGTCCAGTTGCGCGCGAATGTAGCGCTTCGTCCCCAAATACTCCACGCGGAATACCTTCACGTCTTCCGAGGTGGCGTTGAGGTAAGCAAATCGGCCGGCGGTCGTGGTGCTGTCCAATCCCGTGGTGTCGCGAATCATCTGCGCGACCGCGACAGCCGTAAAGTTGGCCCCTACGGTGTCATCCGATTCCTGAAGGTTGAGCGCGAGAGTGGAATCTGCATCTACGCCGGTGAGGTCACCGACGGCAACGAAGATTGCCTTGCTCTCCCATCCCTGCGTGTCCAGAATCGAGGACACCGTATCGGTGTCATTGATCGACTGCGCAGCCAGCAATTGAACCGGCAGCGTGTTGTTGAAAATGTCCATGTTGTTCTCCTTTGGTTCAGTTGGACGCTGGCGGCTACGCGGATTCCTTCAGTCGCCGCACGGCCTCACCGACACGAATCTGGCCACCGACACGCCGCCGCGCCCAGTACCGCACGATGCCGCTCGATGCCTGCGTATAGGGATCGCGCATGATCTGCAATCCCAGGTGATCGATGCCGATGTATCCTCGCCGAAAGTCGGCACAAACCAAGGAATAAGCGCCCGTGGTACCCGTGCTGTCCATCTCGGGGAAGATGTAGTAGGGGCGTCCCAGCACGGTGGCTGCGGCCCCGCGCGTGATGTTGTTGGGGTACGTGTCAGTGGGAGCCCATACGTACTCGTTGTTGGTTTTGAGCTTGCGGATCTTGCGCATGGTGGCACGGTTGAATCCGAAACTTGCGTTGCCCTGGTATACGCCCTTGAGCCCATACAGCAGGTCAATGAGATCGTCGGCGTCGAAGTCGCCGTTGCTACCAGAAGTGACGTCACTCCCCGATGTATCGGTCACTATGCCCCATGGCTTGCCGACGCCGTTTCCGGTAATGAATGCACCGGCCTCGGCAACGGCAAACTGTTCGGCAATTTCCATCTGGATCTCGGTTTCGATGTTGAAGTCCGTATCCTCCAGCATGCTGTTCGTAACGTCCACCACTGCCACCAACTCATGCGATGGAACTTCATGTAGGCCGTAGCGCAGGCCATCAGTTTCCGTACGTGATGACATTTCTGAAGCCCACACGGCGGCAAACTGCGCAGTACGACGCGGGATCTGAATGGCATTCTTGCTGGTCTGACGAACCGTGATGAGTGACCGGATCGGCGCAAACTCGGTTTCGTTCTTGATGATTTCAGCGACGAATTCCTTGTCCGCGAGATAGCCGCCCTTAGCGTTATCTCCCACCTGCAATCCGCGCGTCTCGCCGGTCAGCAAGTAGTTGCGGATGCTGCTGGATTTCTTCTGCTCGGGATTTTCGGTTTTGGCCGCTTGGCTCACCGGCGTGGTGCGGATGCGCTCTTCGCGTTCTACCGCGATTCTCTTGCGCTGCTCAAACTTCTGTGCAGCATCAAGGTCTTTCGTGATTGCCTCGATATCGGCGGCGCGCTTTTCGTACTGCTCTTTCTCCGTGGGATCGAGTTCGAGCTTCTCCGGCGTGCCAGCTTTTTCGAGACGGTCAAGCTGCGAGCGCTCATCCATTGCCAACTGGTTGAGATCCGCAAGCAGTTCTTTAGGCGTCTTCATTTAAGCCTCCTTGCTATTGATCTGGCACGCGCGAAGCTAAACTTCGCGACGGCCTTTGTCTTGGCCTCATCGAGCTTGCGCTCGTCCTTAGCCAGAAATCGTTTGTAAGAATCCATCGCGGCGGCGCGGGCTTCCACTTCGGTACCCTCGTAGGCGGGAAGCGCCACGGGCGAAATCTCGTAGAGGTCGATGTCGGTAAGGGTCCTGACGGGCTTGCCGTCAACCTTGCTCTTCCACTCCTCACCGCGCACACGAAAGCCAATCGACATCTTGGTTACAAGGCGTCCTCGAATCGCCGCCACCGCATCGGCGGCCCATGTCACATCGGTGTGGGGACGCATGCGGAAAAACAGCCCCTTTTCGTCCTCGGAAAGATCGAGGCTTCCACCGCTCCGCGATGCGATAGGGCGGGACTGGTCATGCGCCCATAGCGCCATGATGTCGTGGCCCTTGTCAGTGATTGCGCGTGAGAATGCTCCAGTCTTGATTTCCTCGAACCACTCGCTCCCCCAGAAGTCATCAAACGGGTGAGAAAGTTCCTCGAAGACCGCCGCATATCCGGTCAACTCGCCAGATTCCGCGTTTTCTGCCGCCCTCAATTCCAATTGAAAATCACGCCGCTCCAGCATTGCTCGCCTCTTTCTTTCCTGCTTCGGTAATGGGAACCATCGCGCCCTGAATCATGAGCCTGTTGCCGTCCGGGTGTGGATTTGCGCCTACCTTCCGACGCCCTTCATTCGATGTGAGAATGCCCGAAGTTACGAGCCGCGACGCACCGTCTGCCGTGGATTCCCAATCGGCCTGCATCACATCGGACAGATCGAACCGAGCGCAATATTGGAGCGATTCGCGCGGCCCGAATAGGCTGACATCAAGCCGCTGCTCAATGGCTCTGGCGATTGGCCTGAGGGTGAAGTTCACGAACTCGATGGATTGCTGCTCGATGTTGTTGTTGGTCGAGCGCTCAAGATCCCCGATCAAATGCGGCTGTACGCCGATGATTCTCGCGACATCGCGAGACTGAAACAGCCGCGTGTCCTTGAGTTGCACTTCTTCAAACTTCACCGATAGCGGCTTCAGCTTCGTCCCTGCGTCGGTGAATGGAATTCGCCCTTCGAGCATGTTGCGGTGAAATTGCTCGACAATTTCCCGTTTCTTGTCGGGTCCGACGACTTGCTCGGTTTCAAGCGCCAACTGCTGAACACCACCAGAGCGGAAAAACTGCTCTGCGAAACGATCAGCCGATAGCGCCAACTGAACGGCGCGATGCGCATGTTGGCCGAGACTCAAGCCGTCAAATGTGTACGGGATGTACAGGACCTCGGACGGTGACAACGCGATGATTGAGCCGTCTTTCTGTGTCACGTTAAAGACTGTCTGTCCGCTCGCAATCTCTTCGATTTTGACTTTCTGTGGATTCAGTGGATTAAGCGCTACGACCTCATCCTTGACGTTCAGTAAGACCTGATCGAACGAGCCTTTTTGGGTAATCATTCGGACGATCATCTGCCTCCGCCATTCCGCGCTCGTCATTAGTTCGTTCGGCTTTAGCGAAATAAGGCGATGGACAGGATGATCGGGCGCAGGCTCGAGACCTCCGTCGCGCTCCTTGCGATAAACGCCAAGGGGAACCGTCGAAAGTACCGTGCTCAAAATACGAACAGAGGCGGTTAGGGCAGAGCAATCGTACAGAGCCCCGCCGCCGCTGGCATCAGCCGCAATGCGATTGAGAACTTTGTCGTGCCACTCGGGGGGGAACCCAACCGCTCGCGTAGCCAAAGACCACACGAAGTTACGGACGCGATCAGTAAAAGCCAATCATCTCCCCTTGCATTTGCGGAATTGCAGCCTGCGAAATCGCGTTTACGAACGCGGCGCTTCCGTCGATACGCTTGCCACTGCGCATCCGATCAGGCTTTGCCAGCATCACGCCTTCGCGCTTGTCGCTGATGGCCGTAGCGCACGCGAAATTCCAGCTCAGGACCGGATGGCCACCATGTCGGATTTTCCCGTCTAGAATCAGTGATTGCAGGGTCTTCGTGGGATTCGTCAGTGTTTGGAATCCCTGCGGAACCTTCACACAAGTGAAGCCGTCCTCGTTGATGAGTTTGTTGACAAGCGAAGTCGCGAACCGAGGGTCGTAGCAGATCATCCGTACGTCATAGAGCGAAGCCGCTGCCTTGATGGCTTGCCTCACGTCTTCCTCATCAATGGCCCACCCCTGCGAAACGTTCAGGTAGCCGTGGCGAATCCAGGTTCCATACTCTACTCGGTCCCGGCGCTCTCGGGTGGCTACCTGCTCACTGGCCATCCAGAAATTCGCCGTCACGTCATACGTGCCGTCGTCATCGGGGAATACGCACACCATCGCGGTTAGGTCGATGGTGCTCGAAAGGTCAAGGCCGATGTAGCACGGTCTTCCAATCAGCGAGCGCTGAGGCGAACTGCACCGCTCCCATGCCGCTGGGTCGATAAACCGCTCCTCGGCCTCCACCCAGATGTTCAGGTGGTAGCGGAGATAGGCGTTCCGAGTGGCCGGAACCGCGATGGCCTTGTCCAGCTCCTCCACGATGGCCGAGTCCTTCAGAAACCCGCCGTTGTCCTCGTGCGATGGGTTCGCGGCAACGCGCGCCTCACGCGACATCCAGTAATCCGGATCTTTCGCCACGCGCTCAGCGTCTGCGCTGTAGATCGAAGCGTAGAAGCGATCCGACTTAAGCGAACCTTCGAGCACCTGTTGCGCGAATTCGTGCTCCCGCCAGCAAATCGGGGAATCGTTCTTCTCGCCCGCTGTCGTGATCTCCACCACAAGCGGCTCTTTGCGCGAAATCGTGCCCTTGGTGATTACGTCGTACAGCGTCTCAGCCTTTGCTGCCCGCCAGCGGTGGAGTTCGTCCATGATGGCCAGCGATGGTTCAATGCCATCCTGAATGTCACCGTCGGCGGAGAGTACGGCATAGAATCCGCCGCCGTCGCGCCGCACGATTCGCTTGGTCGTGTCGAGCACCTTCAGCCTGGAAGAAAGCATCGGATTGCGCCGGATCAATTCTGTTGCCGCGCGAAACACGAGCCCCGCCTGATCCTTCGCCGCCGCCGCGCCGTAGGCCGATGCATTCATTTCGTTTTCCATCAGGAGGTGATAGATAGGCAGTCCGCCGATCAAGAACGACTTGCCGTTTTTCTTCGCGACGGAGAGATAGGCGCGCTTGTAACGTCGGATGCCTTTTTCATCGACCGTCCCGTAAATATTGCGGAGGTCCCGGCGCTGCCACGGAAGAAGCCGGAAGCCGATGGGTTTGTAGAGGATTTCATCGAAGAACCGCTCAACTTTGCAGGCTTTGCACTGGGGCTTTCCGTTGGCTCGGATTTCACAGAAAGTTGGCGTTTGGCAGTAGGCACAAATTTCTAGGCGATCAGATGGCACACGGCACTACCCGCACAACGCTGCTTCCAATTCATCCATCGTTTGCTCTTTTTTCGAGAACTTCGCGCGCCCTGATTCATGCAATCCCATCCGATCAGCAATCTGCATGTAGGTCTTGGACTGCTCGGCATGAACCCGCGCCTCACCGGCGATGAATGATTCTTGCGCCAGCGCGAAAGTCATCGCGGCATTGGCCAACATCCCCTGATCTACCGTGGACAGCAGCCCTTCGCGCTTCAACTCCCGCGCAAGGTACGCCCAATGCTCCCGTGCAGCCTTCAATCGCCGCAGTACCTCCGGGGAAGCGTCCTCAGGATCGCTCCAATCGGGCATATCAGGCTCGCCGCGCTGCGCAATACACGCCCCGGCGATGGATTCCGCGTGCTTATTTGCCCCACGCTGGCGGGTGTCGCCTTCAAGGGCTTTGAGGAGTACGGGTTTTCGAGGACGGCCGGCGGCGCTCATGCGATTTTCTCCACGCTCACCAGCCGCTTTCCGCGCGGGGTGGAGCGGACCACGTTGACGTTGCCCTGCTTCTGGCCGAACATTTCGGAACGAAGCACATACATGTTCCGATGCCCGGCAGCCATTTCCACTATCGAGATGTGCCCTCTCTCCTCAAGCTCTTTGATTGCTGCGTTTGCGGTGTTTTTGCCCATGGCGGCGAACCGGGCCATTGCCCGAATCCCGATGCGCGCCGTCGATCCCTCGAAGACATGAGCGGCCAGAATCGCGTAAACTCTCACGGCAAACGATGAGAGTTTCGGATCGGTCAAAACCGTCCACGGAACTCTTGAAAAACGGATCAACTGTCCCTCCGCAAGGGACGGAAAGTGTCCCCCATTGAGGGACACGTATAGAAATTAGTAATACTCACCGGGCCGCTTTCCTCGCCTCGGCTCCCCACTGGCGCTCGTACCAGCGCTGCATGTCGAATCGGCGCACGGTCACCGCATTTTCGCACTTCGGGCACTTGGAGGCGTACGCGCACCGATGCTCCCGGCAGATTTTCCGCTCGCCTCTGGCGTCAATGATGCGGAGTTGGTGGTTCAAATTTGCGCCTGTCTTTTGAGCGTGTAGCGTCTTTTCACCAAAAACGAGTGTTCCCAAGGCGACCTGCTCTTTACTTTTCCGAGTCCGATCTCGATACCCCACCAGCGGCAATTGTTTGCAAAATCAGCACCACCTATCGAAAGCCAAAGCCAAAACCATGGAAGGTTTAGCATGAGGAAAGACCCATCGGTCATTCGGCTAACTCGTCTCCAGTAGAAAACTCTCAATTTCGTAGGGCGGGGCCGCGACGTTCGGACCCTTGCGCATCGGGGCAACGCTCAGATTTTGCCGAAAAATGCGAACGGG
>JACCDG011559739.1_pt1 | contig 30633 bp, 30 predicted proteins | sample 7442471 | NCBI WGS metagenome assembly JACCDG01 (sample SAMN15323444, study PRJNA562643) | freshwater metagenome | isolation source: river surface water | place: USA:Blue River Watershed | collected 2017-08-17 | reverse complement strand
TTGATGAGTGGAATCGGGCCGGCCTCCGCGTGATCGCGTTTGACCTTCCCTCCCACGGCGAAAACGAAGGTCGCGCAGGCAACATCGACTACTTCACTTTCGAGCGAATCGGAAAGATGGTCGCTAGGGTCGAGAAGCTCACCCGAGAAGACGCTCAGCGCCCACTGATTTTAGCGGGCTGGTCAACCGGAGGACTCATTGCCACACGGATGGTTCAGAACCTATCCCGGGAAGCGATTCCAGGCAGGTCACTCTCAGGCCTCATTCTCTTTGCTCCAGCGATCTCAGTTCCCGTACTAATAGGCGAGCGCGGCATAGTGACGTTGCGGACACTCACCCATAACCCCTCGCCACCACACAATGGAGAGCTTTCTCCTAAGAGCCCCTTTGAGCATCCCATTTTTTCTGGCCAGCTAATCCTCCAATCGGGCAAAGCTCTGTTTCTTGACCTCCCTAAGACTCTTCCTGTCTTAACCATGCTGGGAGATCCCAAAGAGGATCGTTACATCAATACCCAAGTTGTCCGCGATTGGGTCATCAGTAAACGGAGCCCTCACTCAGCCCGCCATGTGGGCCTTCAATGCCTGGGCGCTAAACATGAGCTTGATAACGAGCCAGCCTCTACTGGAGAAGCCATCAGGCAATCCGCCGCCCTTTTTGCGCTGCACGCAGCCTCGGGAGACATCGAGCGCTTTAAGCCTAGCACCCTTTCGCCTTGCGCTGAGTTTTAGGCCCTGCTCAGGCGAGCGAAAGCCCCAACAGTTGACTTCCGCAGTCAGAAAGTGCTACTGGGTGGCGGTTCATGCAGCCTAAGGCCCCAACCCCAATTACCAACGCCACCGTTTACCGCGAAGCTTGCCGCAAGTTTCTCCCTACAAATCGGGAGGAGATGCAATGGCGCGGCTGGAATGAGCTCGACGTCCTTTTAGTCAGTGGTGACGCGTACGTAGACCACCCGACGTTTGGCATTCCCTGCTTGGGCCGCTGGCTCGAGCGCCTGGGCCTCAGAGTCGGCATCGTCGCCCAACCCCGCTGGGACTCTCCGATTGATTTCGAACGCATGGGCCGACCGAGGCTCTTTATCGGCGTATCCTCGGGCACTGTCGACAGCATGATCAACAACTACACTGCCAATCGCAAAACCCGCTCCGACGACATGTACTCCGAAGGCGGCAAGGGCGGGCGCCGCCCCGATTATGCAAGTGTTGTGTACTCAAAGCTTGCACGCCAGGCGTTTCCGGACACTCCGGTGATCGTCGGTGGCGTCGAAGCCTCATTGCGCCGATTGGCCCACTACGACTACTGGCAAAACAAGATCCGCCCCTCCGTCATGACCGAGCTCGACGCCGAAGCTCTTGTGTTTGGAATGGGCGAGCGCACCACCCGCACCCTGGTTGACCTCTTCAAGAGAGCGGAGTCGGCCATCGGCGGCCCGGTGAGCCTGAGTCACCCTGCCACTCAGGAAGCCCTCACCGAGCTCAAAACCCAACGCGGTATCGGGTTCCTGGCCAGCAAAGAGCACGCTCGCAATCTCGAAGGCCGCCTCACCCTGCCGTCGTTCGAAGAAGTCCGCGACGACAAGAAAAAATTCGCTAAAGCCGCTTACTTCATCGAATACGAAGCTAGCCCCTACAACGGCAAACGCCTCGTTCAATACCATGGCAACAAAGCCGTCGTAATCAACCCTCCCGCGCTTCCGCTCTCGACCGAGGAGCTTGACTCAATCTACGAGATGCCGTTCACCAAAGAACAGCACCCCTCTTACAAAGCAAGAATCCCGGCCGCCGATATGATCCGCTTCTCCGTGGCCTCCACTCGCGGCTGCTTTGGTGGATGCTCCTTCTGCGCCATCACCTTGCACCAGGGCCGCATCGTCCAATCCCGCTCCGAAGAAAGCCTCCTGGGCGAGCTCAAGAATCTCAGCAACGTCCCTGGATTCAAGGGGCAGGTCACCGACATTGGTGGCCCTACCGCCAACATGTACAAGCTCCGCTGCAAAAGCACGGAGATCCAGAGCAAATGCCGCAAACTCTCGTGCGTGCACCCTAAAGTTTGCCCGCACCTGCACACCGATCACACTCCGCAAGTCGAGCTTCTAAAAAAGGCTCGTGCTTTGCCTGGCATCAAGAAGATCACGATCGCGTCCGGTCTCCGCTACGACCTCTCGCTCGCCGACAAAAAGGCCGGCCAGCAGTACATGAAAGACCTCATCACCCACCACGTGGGCGGTCACCTCAAGGTAGCGCCCGAGCATCTAGACGACGAGGTACTTCACCTCATGAAGAAACCCGGACTCAAGAACTTTGACGAGTTTGTGAGCTACTTCGAAGAAGTCTCGCGCGAAGCCGGCAAAGAGCAGTATGTAGTGCCCTATTTTATTTCTGGGTTTCCAGGCACCACGCACGAAAAGATGGAGAAGGTTCACGATTATCTGCGTGAAAAAGACTGGAGCCTTCAACAAGTGCAGGCCTTTATCCCAACCCCGATGACTCTCGCAACCGCGATGTATTGGACCGGAATTGACCCCATGACCAAAGCGCCGCTCTATGTCGCCAAGGAGTGGAAGGACCGCAAGATCCAGCAAGCTCTCCTCCAGCCGCATAAGCCCGAGCACCGTGAGATCCTCGCGCAGTATCAGCGCGAAAAACGCCGCACCAAAGCCATCCGCGTAGGGGGCGGTGCCAAGACTGACTTTGGAACCTGCGATTCGCGCACTCCTGTGGCCCTCAGAAATGGCAAGCGCCCGCGCTCTCTCGTGGAACCGCCTAGCGATAAAATGGGCAAGAAACTCTTGCTCGATACTCGCTAATCATCGATCCGCGGAAAGGTCGGAATCGGAGGAATCCGCAGGATCTGAGGAATCACGGAACCCCCGCCATCTTCACCGTCTGAACAGTATTCCTTAGACCATTCTGTCTCTGCCCAAGAGTCGACATCCGCACAGCGCAGCTTAAATTTCTCCCGACGCATGCACTGAGCACATCCTTGGTTGAGTTCGTCGTCTTTCAATGCGCTGCAAAGCTGTTTAAGCGTGGTTGCGCGGTCCGCGTTCTTGAACACATGAGTGCCAGTTTCGCAGCCGTTAGAGATCAGGAGATAGGATTCCGAGCTACTCTCCTTGAACTCTGTCCCAGCGCCGGGAGCTGTGCCGATCACGGGCTCCTGCACATGGACCGTGGAGGACGCAGAAACTGCCTTCTTTTCGTCTTTTTTTCCACAAGCTCCAAAGGAGATAACGCACACGAGGACACCGGCGGTCCAAAGCAATGTCCCTAGATACTTCTTCATTCAATGATCTCCTTTGAGTTCTCTTCAGACTCTTCCGCATCAGGCTCTCAGGACTTAACCTGAGAGTCGCTGCGCCTTGAGAGCGATCAAGTGATCGATCTAGATAACAATCAAAAGTCGTCCTCATTATTCCTTGCGTTCTATCTTCAAACTCAGAGATTGCGATTAGCAGTAACCGCGCCAACACAAACGAGTCACGCCTACTGCGATAGATCCATTGAGCGAACGACCCACGAATTTCATAATTAAATATTAAAAGTGTAACCTAAGATACCAACACAACTAACTAAATGACCCCATTCAACCGCCAAGCCTAGCGCTCATTTGTGAACAAAAAGCCCAAACCATGCCCAGCAGAAATGGCAACGACCCCGATTAGCTGTCTAAGGCCTTGTCAACTGACCCTGTTTTTGCGAGCCCCAAGTCAGCTCCGCTCTCTGATGTTGCCGATTTTGAACATCAAAACTTAACGGGTACTGTAAACCGCGTCTTTATGAACTCGACCTGCCAATCAGGAGTTGCATTAGTCACGGGCGTCGGTGGTGCTGATCCTGGTTATGGTGTTTGGTCAACGACGGGACTTACGGTACAGTAAAAAGCTTGCGGCGACGCGAGACTGGGTGCACGGATAGTTTTTTTAAGCACTCTTCTAGGACCTAACTTCTGCGCGAGGGCTTCCTCGACCCTGGGTACGAACTCAGGCTCTCAACCGATAGCTTTAGTGGGCCGGCGTCGGCATTCCGCCCGGCACAGGAGCAACTTGAGCGGGCGCCGACGTCGCACCACCCATCGCCGGCGTCGGAAACACTTGCGGCTTGGGACGACTCTCCTCGCGATGAATCTGGACCCCGGTGTAGAGGCTCCCAGCAAACGAAATCAAAACTCCAGCCACACAAGCGCCAACAAGAATAGTTACAGCTTTCATAAGGGGGGATGTAACCCGGGAACCTTCCGCGCGCAACTCAAGCTGCTTTCGAAAGCGAGACTGATGCATTCAATTCCAACTCAAGAAAAGCTCTAGCCAAAGAGGGAGAGTCAGCTACTTTTCTGAGTCGGGCTTTAGCTTCAGCGCCACCGAGTTGATGCAATAACGCTGGCCGGTAGGCCTCGGCCCATCATCAAACACATGTCCCAGATGTGCGCCACAGCGGGTACAAGTCACCTCAACCCGCGGCATAAAGGCGATACTGGTGTCGGGCGTGTATGCGACTCGTCCCTTCTGCGCGGGCTGGGTATAGCTCGGCCATCCACATCCCGAATCAAATTTGTCACCTGACGTAAAGAGCTCCTGCCCACAACAAACGCAAACATAAGTACCGGGAGTTTTTGAGTCATGGTACTCGCCCGAAAAAGCGCGTTCAGTGCCCTTCTTGCGACACACTCTCAACTGCTCCGGAGTCAGCCGCTGCGCCCACTCTTCGAGAGTCAGTTTAGAATAATCCTCAGGGGTGGGCTTCTTGGACTCTTCGCTCATGATGCACCTCATTTGGCAGAGCCTTACCCAGCTCAAAGAGACTTGGGCCGGGCACCTCGATCATTGCCCCTCCAAGACAAACATCAGCAGAGTAGAAAACTACCGATTGCCGCGGCGTAATCGCTCTTTGGGGCTCGTCAAACTGAACGGTGATCCGCCCGCTCTGCGAATCAATCGTCGTGATCGTGCAACCCTGATCAGCTTGGCGGTAGCGAACTTTGGCGCGACACTTGAGGGGCAACTCCACTGGGGCGCTCCCTACCCACGTAGCCTCCGTTGCGGTGAGAGTCTCAGAGTAAAGAGCCGGATGCCTCTCGCCACGCTCGGCGTAGACGACAGCGCGCTGAGGATCTTTGCCCACGACAAAATAGGCTTCTCCCTCGCCACCGAGTCCCAGACCTTTGCGTTGACCGAGCGTATAGTAACAAACGCCTTCATGGCGACCAAGCACTTGACCGTCTAGGCTCCGAATGGTGCCTGGGCGGGCATGAACGTACTGACTCAAAAACTTAGAGAACTTGCGCTCTCCGATAAAACAAATCCCAGTGCTGTCTTTCTTTAGCGCAGTACTTAAGCCCGCCTGCGCAGCAATGCGCCTGACCTCGCTCTTAGGCAGCTCCCCTACCGGAAAAAGCACCCTCTCGAGGATTTCGTTTTTTAACGTATAGAGAAAATAAGACTGATCCTTGCCGGGATCCACACCTTTACCCAAGCGCGACCCACCACCTACATCAGGCAATAGGCGCGCGTAGTGGCCAGTGGCCAAATAGTCCGCGCCCAGCTCCATCGCTTTCTTCATGAAAACATCAAATTTGATCTCACGATTGCAGAGGATGTCTGGGTTAGGCGTGTAACCGGCTTCGTACTCTTCTAAGAAGTTCTTGAAGACGCGGTCCCAGTACTCGCGGACAAACTCGACGCCATAATAAGGGATCCCGATGGTCTCGCAAACTCGCGCGACATCTTCGAAATCCTTAGCCGAAGTGCAAACGCCGTTCTCATCCTTCTCTTCCCAGTTCTTCATGAACAAGCCGATCACGCGATAGCCCTGCTCCTTGAGCAGCCACGCGGCAACAGAAGAATCAACTCCGCCGGACATGCCGACGACAACGGTTGTAGAAGAGCCTGCTCGCACAGGCCCTATGTACCCTAAATGACAAGACTTTGCCAGCCGACGAATTTGCCTCAGTCACCCAAAAGAGGCTCTACATCGCCCACAGGGACAGGTAAGTGATTTTAAATAGTTAGAGTGAACAACCGCGCCTTTTCGAGCATGGGGCTAGGTAGGGACTCACGCAATACCCTCGATCTCCGTCATCGCTTTGATCAGCTTCTTATGCGGCGTTTGCTTAGGGTAGGCCAAAAACAGCCGCGTTTGAGCATCCGGCCCGAGAGGTTCAAACTGAATGCGCTTGCGCTTGTGTAACCAAGCCACAGCATGCCAAGGCAGAACAGATGCAGCCCCTGGAGTATCAGCCACCCAAATGGCGATCGCCGTGAGATCCTGCCAATAAAATCGATAATGAGGCGGCGCGATTTTCTGGCGCTGCACCAGCCAGGTATCTACTGGATTGCTCCGGGTCGAATAGGTGCCCCAATGATAGCGGTTCATATCGGGATCCGTCAGGGTGTTGTGGCGGACAATCCCCCATCGTTCCGTATAAATCGGCTTGCAAATATGATCGGGCAACTCCTCGCGCCTCTCCACGATCGCCGCATCCGCATGCGTCCCGAGCGCATCAAGCGATACGCGATCCATCCCTGAAGTCTGCACCTCGAGCTGGAGATACGGAAACCGCTTCTCGACCTGTCCCCACCAAGGCAAAACAATTTCGCGCAAAAAAAGAGGAGGCCCTACGAGCACAAAATGCTCGGGCTCATCGGTTGAGCGAGTGATGCGACGAACCCCTGTTTCCCAAGCACTGCCCACGCGCTCAGAGAGGCGCGCAAGCTCCACTGCCTGCGGCAGAACCCTGAGTCCTCGCGGACCTCTGCGCTCAAAGAGCTGAAACCCGAGCTCCGACTCGATCGAAGCGACTCTCTTTGAAAGGGCAGACTGAGTCAGGTGCAATCTCTCAGCGGCGCGAGAAAGATTGGGGTCGGCAACCAAAAGCTGAATGAGGCGAAAATTCTGAAGATCCATAATTTTTTTCTGAAATCAGCATACCCTAGCTGTCTTGCCAGTCATCGTAAAAGTCAGAGAGGTTGGGCCACACCCCTAGGTAACGCGCAAGCTTCGAAAGCACAGAAGGATTGCAGATTGAAATCTATTCCTAAATAGAATTATATCAGTCTAAATAGTTTCTGTTTGTTCCACACTGAGATTGATAGATCCGCACCACCCATGAGATCTATTATGCTTAAAATTAAGTTTGTTTCCCCGATGTTTTTCCTACTTCTCCTCACCTCTATGACCTCTACGCCATTTGCTCAAGCAGCCACTGACCCCTCCGAGTTGATGCGCGCCTTTTCTGAGGTTGCGCTCAAATGCGGGGTACAAACCTTTCGCATCCCACCCGAAGGCAACCCCATCAACTTTGCGATTGTTAGCAGATGCGCGGAGATGAGGACCTCCCGCGATCGAGCTATGTTCTTGGTAGATGGCCGTCGTTTTACCGTCATTATGAAGGAGTCCGAGTTTTCTGACGGTGGAGATATTCAAGACGTCTACATCCAGTACAACTCAGACAAAAATCAAGAAGTCCTCGTCGCTCAGAACGTGCTCGCATTTGGAGATCCAGTCCTAGCCGTTCTCCTGCTGACAGGCCACTCTTGCTCTGAACTACCGACTGTTGAGTTGAACTAGGGCTTGTTTTCGCCTAGGTCTAGATTTTCTTCAGCAACTCAGCCTTTTTAGCATCGAACTCAGCTTGCGTCAGGATTCCCTTAGCCACAAGCTCATGTAGTTTACCCAACATTGCTACAGCGTCTTGAGCGCTATGAACCTGGTCGGCTTCGGGAGCCTTTCCTGGATTGCCAAGAGCTTGTGCCATCGCCTGGCCGATGGCAACACCCGCTCCCAGCCCGACACCAGCCCCCGCAGCGCCACCTTCGTTTCGTGCAGCAGCACCCATTGCATCCGCGGCCTGAAATTGAGCATATTTCTGCAGATCACCCACCAGACGCATAGAACTGCTCTTATCTAAAGCAGCTTGCAGCTCTTCAGGAAGCGAGACACTTTCTACACGAAAGGACTTGAGCACAAGGCCATATTCTTTGAACGCAAGGACGAGCGCTTCTTTCAAAGTGTCAGAGAATTTTTGCTGATTGCCAGCCATATCAACGAATGGAACCGCGGCCCCACCCAAGAAAGTTGCCATCGAGGTCAAAACTACCGAACGAAGCTGCCCTTCGAGATCCTCGACCCGATATTCATCACGCGTGCCGCTGATTTTCTTATAAAAGAGGCCAGGATCCTTGAGCTGGTATGAAAAGCTGCCATGAGCACGGATGCGAAGAGGCCCGTATTCCTTGTCGCGCACCGTGATCGGTTGAGGCGTGCCCCACTTTTGATTGAGCTGCTCACGAGTGCTGAAAAAATAAATGTCGGATTTAAAGGGTGACTTAAAGCCCTTATCCCAACTTTTGAGATTGGTGAGAATCGGCAAGGACCGAGTCGTCAGAGTGTGAAGTCCGGGCGCAAAAACATCGGCAATCTGACCTTCATTGACGAAAAGAGCGAGCTGAGACTCACGCACCGTGAGCTGGGCTCCATTCTGGATCTCGCGGTCCTGCATCGGATACCGAAATGCTAGCACCCCATCACCGGACTCAGTCCAGTCGATCACATCAATGAACTGCTTCTTGATAAAACTCATGATTCCCATGGTCTATTACCTCGCAATAGAGTCGATTCTAAGCGGGAGGTCCCTAAAAAAGCTAGCCCTTGATCTTGTTGCCGTCACCCATGAGCAAGACGCGCGGCTTGAAGCCCGCAGCTTGATCCGAAGTGAGTTGGCAGTAGCTCACGATGATCAGCTTGTCGCCTGGGTGAACCATTCGCGCGGCTGCTCCATTGACGCAAATCACCCCACTATTGGCAGGACCCTCGAGGGCATAGGTAACGAAGCGATTGCCATTATTGACATCGTAAATATGCACTTGCTCGTAAGGCAAGATCCCTGCTTCTCTCAATAAGACTTGATCAACCAATATACTGCCTTCGTACTCGAGGTCAGCTTGGGTCACAGTCGCCCGATGAATTTTGGCCTTCATGAAGGTAAGCAACACGATGTGTCTGTTTTACTGTTAGCGACGCGTGATGTAAATTGCCAAATCTGTGAGTCTCCGTTAAATCCCTCAAACCGACTTTCCAATGCCTGACCAAACAGACGACCTTCACTCGCAACTAGCAAAATCTCTCGACCAGGCGCCATGGCTCTGGATCAAACCTCATGCCGAGCGAGATGCTGTCATAGTAGTCGACCCTGCGCTTAACTTGTTGGACGTGGGAGAGAAAGTGGCTCGAGACCAATCAACAGAAGTCGGTAAACTCATTGCAAAGGGTCAGCTCAAGAAGCCTACGCACGAGCAACTGGAGGCCTGGAACCTTGATGCGTCGCGCTTATTTAAAATGTTGGTTGTGCAACCCTATGTCTTGATTCAGAGCTTAGATCAGTAACGCTTTCAGTGCTTCCTGCATCTCGGGGACAATTCGATGATCCACCCCGGCAAGATTGACAAACCTTCCCATTGCGCCTCTCTCCGCAAGCACCCTCGAATGGCTCTTTTGGGCTCCCTCAACGCGGACGATCCCATCTTTCTCGCCATGAATCGCATCAACTCGGAAAGAGAGGGGTCCCTTACTTTCCAATTCATCCACCAAGTACTCTGACGCAATTCCAACTACCTGCTCTACGTCGCTCAGCTTCTCGGCCAAGAGCAAAGCCAAATATCCGCCCTGAGAAAAGCCAACGACCGTTTTAGGAAGCAAGCGCCACTCTGGCTGCTCAGTGAGCTTGCGAAGTAGCGCCCAGGAGTTCGCCATATCGATGATGTACTCATCCGTGGCGGGGTGATAAAAATACCAAGAATACCCTTCTCGATAGCCTCCATCATCGCGACGCTCTGGCACCGGGTAAGGAGCATTGGGCGCAAGCAAAACCGCATCCTCAGGACAACATGCTGCGAATTTGCGCATCATGATTTCGCCCGTCTGTTGGTAGCCATGAAGGAGAAGAATCAATCGCCGGGCCTTTTGAGCATCGCGAACCAGGTAATCACTGACCAGGACTCCCGGAGCCGAAATGCGTTTTTTGGTCGGAGCAGTAGAATCAGTCATACGGCTAACTATAGGAGAATCACATGGCAAGCTCCAAGAAAAACGCTAAGAACGCGGCGATCTCCGCAATCGAGAAAAATAACCCAAGACGGCGACAATCGAGTCGCTGATCTTTGGCATCTTTGCGCTGAGCTCTCTGCATGCAACTAAGTCGTTTACACTAAATGGTAGAAAGGGCGGGCGACTCTCTTCTCGCGCGCAATTTTCACGGCGATGCTTCGCGCAAACGAGACCGTCGCCCCTTCCCTCATGGTCAAAAAAAGCCTAGGAACCCATGCCGCCTAGATTCTAAGAGCTTTGGACGCGACTCTGGATCGTGGGTTATGGAGAAATCGACGACGGTGCGTTTCCCTCGCTCGCCATCGGAGCAACAAGCTTGATTTTCGAGGACCTCTGGAGCGCATCCCGGGACCTCACGCTTGACGAAGCTCACGACACGCTTAAGCGCGTCCTCGGCGAGAACTCGCTCTGGATGCGCTACTGGAGAAAAGCGCTCCCCGGAGCCTCGGGCGGCAAGAGTGCGAAACTCGTCATCGACAAACTTGCGTACTGAAAGCCTCGATAAATGAAATGAAGGCGATCTCCCGGAGCGCTCGCGCCCAAGGTGAAAAAAAGCGGAAAAAAATGCTCGGGCTCTGGATGCGCCAAACGCCCATGAGGCGCCTCTTCCTCGAAATGGATGAGCGCCTGAACATCGCGGGCCTCGAGGCGTTCGCACACCCAGCGATCAAACTCGAGGGCCCATGGTTCGGCGGGGCCATGTTTCTGATGCCACACGAGCTTGCTCAGATTGTGAACCATGCCTCCGCTTCCGATCACAAGCACCCCTTCGTCGCGCAGAGGTGCCAACACGCGGCCGAGCTTCAACACTTGCTCAGGCTGCGCGGGATAAGGCATCGTGATCTGAAGCACAGGAATGTTGGCTGCTGGAAACGCGATCTTCAGCGGCACCCACACGCCATGGTCCAAGCCACCGCTAGTCTCGATCGCAGACTCGAACCCAGCCTCTGACAACCGCGAGGCGAGAGTGGCCGCCAGATCGGGCGCTCCAGGGCAAGGGTACTCAACCAGATAGAGCTCGCCTGGAAAACCGCGAAAATCATAAATCAGTTTGGGCTTCTCGGCCGCATGAAGCTCGACCACCGGCGGAGACGAAAGCCCATGTGCCGAGACAATGACGATGGCCCGAGGCCTTGGCGCGAGACTCGCGCCAAACCGCTGCAGCTCCTGCGTATACTCGTCCTCCTGCAGCCCTAGCATCGGAGTGCCATGACTGAGAAACAGAGCTGGCTGCCTGCGGATTGCCTCGGACCTTGTCGTCATAAATCACTCCTGCGGATCAATGCTTCTTTTTATGATCCTTATTGGCGGCTTTCTTTGCATCGCCTTCAGGAGCTTTGGCGTCGCCTGCTTTAGCCTGAATCGCCTCAACTTGAAGCTCAAGCGCGACGTCTTCGCCAATCATAACTCCGCCCGCATCGAGAACTTTGTTCCAGATCAAACCGTAGTCTTTGCGATTGATGATGGTCGTCGCCGTGAAGCCAGCCCGCTGATTTCCCCAAGGGTCGGCCGCTAAGCCACCAAATTCGAGATCAAAGCTCACCGACTTGGTCACTCCATGCATGGTAAGATCCCCTACGAGCTTGAACTTATCGCCATTTGGGGAGACCTTGATTTTATCGAGCACGATTTCTGGATACTTTTTTACATCGAAAAAATCTTCATTTCTAAGGTGGGCGTCGCGCTTATCGTCTCCCGTGTAGATCGATTTGGCCTTAACGACGAACTTCCCAGTAGCAGTATCCAGTGCCGCAGGGTCAAAGCTGAATTTGCCTTCAAAGTCGTTGAACTGCCCCTTTACCTTGCTCACCAAATGCTTAACGGTGAATCCCACGTGGGAATGGCCCTTATCCACCACATAGTCGGCGGCAAACGCAAGGGACGGCAAGGCGAACGCTGCCAATGCCAAGCCAGTTAAACGAACTTTATTAATAACTTGATTCGAACGATGCATCTTGAAGATACCTTTCATAAGATGATTTGTAGAGTGGGATCAGTGGTAGCATACGAACGACAGTTACCAAAAGAAAGTAGTAATTCAGCCTATCGTGCTTTTTGAGTTACCTGTAAGTAACTATTTGTATACCTGATCTCTCTCATGGTAACTAGTGCAGGTAGTCGCAGGCGCTTTAGTCTTTTGTCCGCAATGCCTCAAACATTTTTCCAGGAGTGCTTTATTATCCGCCCCAAGCGCAGCAAAATCGGAGCCCCTCCGGAAGGATGCCCGCTTGAAGGTTGCCTCAGCTTTTTGGGCGGCGCTTGGACCACTAAAATTCTTTGGTACCTGCGTGCCGAACCTCGCCGCTTTGGCGACCTCAAAAGAGACTTAGGAAAAATATCGGCCAAAGTCTTAACCACTCGCCTGAGAGAGCTCGAAGAACGAGGCATCATCACCCGCACGGTTATGCCCACATCGCCCCCCACCGTCGAGTACGCGCTCACTTCTTTTGGAATGAAGTTTCAGCCCGTTTTGGATGCCATCGTCGAAGTCGGGAGCGAGCTTCAGAAGCGATACCCACTCCGTAAAAAGTCGCAGCCTCATTCTCAAGCCAACACAATGAATTAAAGCAGTACCCCTATGAACCTCAAAGTACCTACCGTCACAAAAGTCTCTCGCACGGCCTCGACCTACTTTTCTCAACATCCCGTAAAACATCTTTTGGTCGACCTCGACGGAACCCTTCTCGGCAACCAGAGCCTTCGGCTATCATTGGACTTCATCAAGCAATCGATTCAAGCGCTGCGACCCTATGGAGGGGCCCGCAAGGCGGCAAAAGCGCTCATGTTGATCAAAAGAGAGTTTGACCGGCCCTCAGAGACCGCCACCAATGACAGTCGCGTCGTTGAGATTTTCTCCAAGCAGATGAACCTTACTGCCGAGGAAGGACGCAAAGTCCTACGTGATGGGGTGCTTTTGATTTTTCCAGGCTTGAAGCACCACTTCTATCCGATCGAGGGGGCCAAAGAGTTCTTAGAATGGGCGAAGGATCGCTATCCCATGACCCTGGCCACCAATCCCGTTTGGCCACCAGAGATTGTCGAGCTGCGAGTGAGATGGGCCGGGATTGATCCGGGTCTTTTTGAATCGATGACCCACATCCGCAAGATGCACGCGTGCAAACCGGCGCCCGAGTACTATCGGGAAATTCTCTCCCAGCAGAACCTAAAGGCGGAAGACTGTCTTTTGATTGGCGACGACGTAAAAATGGACCTACCAGCAACCCAAGTCGGCATCCGTGTTTTTATCGTCGGAAAATCGGCCAAGCTCGCCCCGCTTCGCTACACCGGCGCACAGGCTCCTGCATGGCGCGGGACTTTCAAAGAGCTCCGGACATTGCTCTAAAGCCCCTTGCTGGATTCGAAAACGGGAAGCTCCATGCAAACGACCGCCGACACATCATCTTTCTGCGGGCAGTCGCTGATTCGCCTTCTGCGCTCTGACATGACCTTAGAAAAAAACTCATTGCCCTTGAGGCTAGAGAATTCGACGAGCGTCTGCCTGAGCTCTTTGCGAGTAAAGAGCGGCTCTCCTTCACGGATGCACTGGACTAAACCATCTGTATAGAGAAACAAGTGGCTCCCCGGCTGCCAAGGCACAGCCACGTGCTGATCGTACAAGGTATTGGCGGCGGATCCGAGCGGGATGCCCGCCTGAGTGACTGCTTGAGGAACCAGCGCACCGCCCTCACCCGTTGGCCTGAGCACATAGGGAAACGGGTGCCCAGCATTAGCCACGCGAAGCAAGCGCGCATCCCGATCGATCATCGCGACCGTGAAGGTCATCGTCAGCGCGCCTTTAGTCGCGCCAAAAATAGATTGATTGAAGAAATCCAAGATTGCTTCAGGCTTAGAGCAACACTCGGGATGCTCCTTGAGCCAGGGGGCAAGCATTCCAAGCGCACCCTGCACCCCTCCCGTGATCAGAGCCTGCGCGGTCCCATGCCCCTCAACATCGCCAATCATCATCACCAAGTAAGAAGATCCCCCGCTCGGATTGGGAACCTCAATATAACCCCACCAATCGCCCCCGCACTGGCTCGCCGGCTCCATGCGACTCCAGATCCTAAAATTGCCCACCCAGAGCTCTTCTACTGGCAAAAGCATCGACTTAACTTTTCTTCAACCTGGATCTCTAGGTGCAGCTCTGCGCGGACGTAAGCCTCGGCGATCAGCTTCTTGATCCGGCCCATCATCACGTTGAGCCGATCCGCAAGAGCTCTTTCGCTTTTGACCGAGGTTCGCCACTTATCGCGCCAATCAAGCAATAGCAAGAAACCAGCGGAGGCCATTGCCGACACGAGCGCCTCTAAAAATACCGCAAAAGGCAGGAACCCCTTGAGAGTGGTAGGACTGATGAGGTCGAGCATAGTCAGCAGTCAATATTATATAAAATATGCAAAATCTTACATGGGCAATTATTTCTCAGCAATGATCCGCTCTGGCCCCTGCTCCCGCCATTCGTAGAGCTCAGACACACGCGCATCGGTAGGACCATTGCCCGGCTTGATCCAAACAAAACATTTGCGCCCATAAGGCTGGGTGCATTCTACATCGCGATACGCAGGCGACCATGTCCCCGTGTTGAGGTATTCGACTCCGTCTGTCCAAGTATGCCGCTCTTGGTGCACGTGCCCTTGGGCCACTCGCTTCACCTGCACGATGCGAGCTGCAAGCGGAGCATGCTCAAACGCCGCGTTCTGGGTCTTCGCGAGCTCGGACTGAACCGAGCGGGCGTAAAATATAAATCCTGGCAGGAAAAAGAAAAAGGCAGCCACAAACCACCAAGGAGAGGCATTGACCAAGAGCCTGAGAAACGAGAAGAAATTGAAGCTCGCGAAGACGATGATCGCGAGCAAGATCGCGCGATCGAGCCAGAGCTCACGCAAGATCTTGAACGGATTATAGATCGCCGGGTGAACGTGCAGCTCTTTGAGAGCCCAGACCTGCGAGGGACTTGCGTTGGCTCGATTGGCGATATCATCCACGCGCGACGCCAATGTCATGGGGTCCGTCATGGGAGGAAGCAGCCCCTCGCCTACCGAATAGACCAAGGTCACCATCGCGCTCCAGAACCAGGTCCAAATCAGGAACGGCTGAGTCGTCAGAATGTATTTGAAGTAAAATACGACGTATTCCCAAATGGTTTCCTTGATAAAACTTGAGTCCGCATGGGGATTGAACAGCCCCATTCCATTCACCATGTACTTGCCCGCAAGATTCCCGAACGGGATCCGCACGCAGATTCGAGAGCCTTTCTTGATCAGCGGATTGATTGGATTGGATGACAAGCAATACGCATCATATTGATGCCCATGCTCGATCAAAGTGTCTTTATTGCTAATATAGAACCACTCGCAAAAACGCACATTATCCCGAAAAAACTCGGGCAAATCCAACTTATCCAGGAAGTCCTGCCTCACGCTTGGCCAACTCATCTCCATATCGTGGTTGCCCGTGACAAACACAACACGATTGCCCTTGAGAATAAAGTTCCTCACGGTCGCCACCCAAACAGGATGGTCCTTGAGAATAATAGACAGCTTGAAACGAGATTTTGCCTCTTCGGAGTTGAGTCCTCGCACGCGCTCGAGCCAGCTGATTTTCCAGGCTGTGCGGTCCGGATCGTTGGGCAACACCATCACCGAGTCGAAGTCAAAGATATCCCCGTTAAACACAAGCTCGATGCCCGACTCCCCGATGTCCGCTTGCATTCTCTCAAGAAACGCCCGAAACGCTTTGTCGACAAAATGCTTGGGACGTTTGAACCGCTTCCAAAGCGGGTTTTTGGGATGAGGAGGCTCGGCATCCGCGAGATGGATGTCACTGACGATCAATGTGTGTTTAGCGCGAGTAAATTCGGTTTCCATTGGCGGGGCCTGACTCCTCCAAGGATAGCATGTGAAACCGCCCCCTCCTCTAAAATATCCGGCCCCTTTTGCCTGGGGCGCAGCGCCAGCCTTACATCAACCCAAAGGATAGCGCCCCCCCCGACATCCGCGCCTAGGATCAAAGAATGCGCCACAGGTGCCAATTGGGCAAAGTAATCCCAAAACTTGAGCCGTCTCGTGCGGGGCGCGTACCCCTGGGGTATGCGAGTGAGCGGCGATCGTTCACAGTTTTTATCGTTAGTCAATAGTCAGCTAATATATTTGTACTTAACCGTGGCATCGCCTCGCATTCGAAAACTTGAGCCCAGCACGAGTGCCAGGTACACTAGTCATTGAGGACAAGAGGCCTCAGTCAATGGCTACGACTGAATACTCCGTGCTGGTAGTCGATTACGAGACCGCGGGGCACTCTGCGCTATTGGAGAAGCTAAATCTTCCCGTCACCTACCTCAGCGAACCAGACAGAATGCGATCGGCGCTTGCCGATCCCGAGCGAGGCTTCTCAGCGATCTTCATCAACCCAGCCATTCCCCGCATTGGCGGAGTGGGAGCATTCTGCGAAGCCCGACGCATTCGCCCTGCCACTCCTCTTTTCTGCCTGAACCCTTACACTTCCCCCATTCTCGACGCACAAGAGATGGCGCGCCTCACAGTATTGGGCGCCACACAAGGAGCGCTTGATCCCGAGCGGATTTCTGCCCTGCGCATCGACAAGCTGTCTGACTTCAGCAGACCCGCAAGAAAAGAAGCAGTAGAAACCCCTGCTTCTATGCAAGATGCCGAGTTTGTCGCGGTGCCGTCCTCAGATTTTCTCTCGCGACTACCCTGCCCATTTGACGTCTATCTGAAGCTACCCTCCGAAAAGTATCTGCAGATCGGCGAAGCAGGCCAGCCCATACAGCTTGACCGCGCGCTCGGATACATCGCGAAGGGCGCCAACTCGTTTTATATAAAAAATCGATCCATACAGGCTTGCCTTCAGTACGGCAAACTGCTTTCGCGCATTCTTTTCGCCAATCCGCGCATCGCGCTCGATTTTAAAATCAACCAGGCGTTCTCCCAGACTCAAGACGTTTTGGACCTTTTTCTCCACGGAGGAACCAGCCAGCAACACCTCGAATCGGCTGTCTCGTTGCTCGAGCAAGTTTATGGCGTGATCCACGAGATCAAGCCCGCTACTCACCCAGGCGGAGCCGGCGCACCCGGTATCGCAGCGCTACTCGCCAACACCAAAGCTCACGACCACGCCGTTTCGGTAACATGGATCTGCGGCCTCATGGCTGAGCCGCTGCAGATCGAGTCTTGCGATGCCTTTGTTTCGATCGGGCTAGCGGGACTTCTCCATGACATCGGACTTGTCGGCCTGCCCCAATCCGTTTGGCACGAGGACGAAAAAAGAATGACGCCTGAGGAGCGCAAAATCTTTTTGACTCATTCCGAGCGTGGGGCCGAGAGTCTCAGGCAACTACCCGAGATCGACACGGCCGTGATTCAGGCGATCGCCCGTCACCACGAACGCCGGAGCGCCACCAATATAGGGAGAATGGCCGAAATCGTGGGCCTGGCCGACGAGTTCGTGCGCCGCTTAAAAATCGTCGAGGGAGATCAGACAATCCGCCGCCCCTCTCAGGTGGTCATCGGAGAGATGGAGCGAGAAATCTTCTCGAGCTTCTCCTATCCGGTAGTCGATGCCTTTAGGTCCTTGTTTAAATAATCTTAAGACCAAGACTTGAAAGCGTCCTCGAAGCCTCGAGCTCGCCAAAGATTCGCCCTGGAATCCACTCTGAAGCATCGAGATTGAAGCTATCACGCAAGGTGCTTAGTATCTTTTCAGCACTCCATCCAGCCTGTACAAGCTCTTCGAGAGTCACTCCACGCGTTCGTTTCTCGAGTCGTGCTCCCGAGTCCTGAGTAATGAGAGCCGTATGAAAGACGGCCGGAAACGGGTCAGATCCAGCTACCCAAGCCATAATGGACCGATGCTGAGAAACCACGTTGGCCAGGTCGGAGGCACGCACCAACAGCGCATGCCTCCCATCGATGTCATCAATGGCGCAGGCCCAATGATAGGCAGGCACAAAGGCACCAGAGGCTGGCAGCCCGTCTGCATTCAATCGTCCATGACTCCTGGCCACCACAAAGTCACTTCTTCCGCTAGGATCCTCATCGAGCGCAAACCGCCACCCCAATGACGCCATCTCTGCTCGCGGCTCGTGATCTCTCTTGCGGCAACGTCCGCTATACGGAGTCAGCTCTCCGTGAGGCGCAGAGGCTGAAGCCTCGAGCGCATCCCTCACCTCTTTGCGAGAGCAGTCGCAGGGATACACCCTTCCCTCTCGCACCGCGCGCTCAAAAAGCTCCCAATGACGTCGCTTTGCGTGGGTCTGCTGCTGCACTCGGTCCGGAACCAATCCCAAGCGATGCATGTCCTCGAGTTGCTGAGCTTGCGCTCCTCTCAGCACCCGTGGGGCGTCGATATCTTCGAAGCGCACAACCCAAGCTGCTCCCAATAATCGCGCCCAATCCCGTGAAATCAACGCCGTGCGTAGATTGCCAATATGAAAACGCCCGGTAGGCGAAGGAGCAAAGCGAACGGTACGACCAGGTGAAAAAGCCATAGGTCTTGAGCAAAGGTAAATCATTGAGCCGACTCCAGCCACGACAAAAGCACAGTGAAGATTGCAACTGATCTACTGTTTGACATTGTCGCAAATGATTCGTTACCCTAGGGTTGTCCACGAAGTTGTAGTCCTATCGAAACGAAAGGACCGACTCCGATGAAAGCTCAAATCGTCTCATTTCACTGTGTGCTCAAAGATCAGCTTGGGCGCGTGATTAGTTCATCTTTTAATCGCGACGTCCTTACGCAAGTTCTCGAAGCACCTACCAACCCGAATCTGCGTTTTCCCGCGGAGGTCGGCCTTTCTCATGGCACTGAGCTCTCCAACGAGCCGCTCAGAGGTCTAGTCGAGGGCCTTCAAAATCTCAAAAAAGGCGAGAAACGTCACATCCTCGTGAAAGCAGACCGGGCTTACGGATTTTATGACCCTGAACTCGTGCTGCAAGTCCCCCGCAAGCGACTGCCTGAGGGCGCTCGACTCGACGTGGGATTTCAGGTCATTACTCAAGCCGATGACGGAGAATGCAAAATATTCAGGGTCATCGAAACCCAAGGTGAGTCCGTCACTCTCGACGGCAATCATCCCCTGGCCGGGCAAGATCTCTACTTCGACGTCGAAGCCGTTGCGGCGCGTGAGGCGACGGACGAGGAAATCGCCCGATCTCAGGTTCACGGACATAACCCGTCCCTTCATTAAACTTGCTTGAGAACTACCTGGTCGTCACTGACCCAGAAAGTCGCGGATCAGGCCTCACCATCCCACTCGCTGAGTTTGAGTTTTCTTACGCGCGCAGCTCAGGGCCGGGCGGGCAGAACGTCAATAAGGTAAACAGCAAGGCCTTGCTGCGATGGAACGCGCTCGATTCTCCCAGTCTACCGATCGGGGTTAGAGATCGATTTAAAGCTGCGTATGGCTCTCGACTGAATGCAGAGGGAGAGCTGACTTTATCGGGCGATCGATTTCGTGATCAGCGGCGCAATGCGCAGGACTGCCTAGATCGACTCACAGAGATGCTACAAACCGTGCTACATCCTCCGCGGCCGCGACGACCGACGAAGCCTACGCGCGGATCGAAGCGCAGACGGGTGGATTCGAAAAAAATCCGCGCTGGCCATAAGCAGAATCGGCGACGAGTGGAGTAGTGGCGCGAGGTATAGTTTTTAAAAATCTGTAAACCAGATCTATTCTGCGAAACTAAAAAAACTTTCGAATGGGTCGAGTGACTTCTTAACAAAACCCCGGCGGATCGCATGTGCGCTCGGATATAGAAAGCCAAAAGCTGCGAAAGTGCACTTCGTTCTCTCTTGTGGATGAAAACATACCTAAGAGTCTTGCACCCGATCACGCCCATCCTTGCCTACTTTGTTCGAGTAAGACTCAAGCTTCATGCCAGAGAGCGCGAACTTCACGAAGCCCATCAGACCTCCAGTGAACAAGCCCACCATCATGTCGGTGAACAGACGATACTTGCGAGGAGTATACGGGTACCAATTGGCTTCGATTTTCGCGCTGTTCTTATCGATCAAGACCGACTTGATATTCGAAAACGCGTAAAGCCCAAACTCGCCTTTGTAGCGGCCAATGCCGCTGTTCTTCACACCACCAAACGGCAACGCATGATTACCCTCGGTGAGCATGACGTTATTGATCGAGACATTGCCCGTCTCAAGCGCCCGCGCCACACGAGTGGCGCGCCCAAGATCAGCGCTCCAAACGCTGGCCGACAAACCGTACTCCGAGTCGTTGGCGAGCCGAATGACTTCTTCTTCCGTCTTAAACGAAATGATCGGAAGCACGGGCCCAAACGTCTCGTCACGCACGACCTGAGTCGACGCCGTCGCTCCTTCGATCACCAGAGGGGGCACGAGCGAGTCACCTTTCCACTGCTCACCGGTCAAAAGCTTCGCGCCCGAGGCTTGCGCTTCTTCTATATGCCGCATCACCGTTTTTATCTGAAACTCAGTCGTCATCCGACCAAAATCAGAGCCGCCGTCTTTATCCACTCCTACGCGGATTCGTCGAACTTCTTTCAATAAAGCCTGTTTAAAAGAATCATAGATCCGCTCTTGGACATACAAGCGCTCTACGGAAGTGCACGATTGGCCTGAATTGGTGAACGCGCCCCAAGCGGCCCCAGCCGCAGCACGCTCGATGTTCACGTCCTCGAACACGATCATGGGATCTTTGCCGCCTAGCTCGAGCTCGACCGGGATGAGCTTCTGGGCGGCCTGGGCCATGATTTTCTTGCCCGTCCCCACGCTGCCTGTGAAGAAAATCTTGTCCGGCCGGCACTCAATCAGCTGCGATCCCAGCGCACCTTCGCCATAAACGACTTGAACCCAGTTTAAATCAAACCCTGCGCGCGAGAGCAGCCCCTCGATCAATCCCCGAAGCGGCGTATGCTCGGACGGCTTGTAGATGGTCGCATTACCCGTCACGAACGAAGCCGTGCACGGCACGATGGCTTGATAAAAGGGATAGTTCCAAGGAGAAATGACCAGCACCACTCCCAAGGGCTCGAAGTAAACCCAAGACTGTTTGCCCATGAGCGCGATCGGCGTTGCTGCTTTACGATCCGCCAAGACACGCGCCGCATGCTTTTCGAGATAAGCGAGATGATCGAGTACCGCAAAGATCTCGGACATCAGCGCGTCGCTGCGACTTTTGCCTGTATCGGCCTGGATCGCATCGATGATCGCCTCCCGCTCATCGAGCACGAGACGCTTCAAACGGGAGATCGCAGCCAAACGTTGCTCAAGCGGCATTGCCTTGAGCCTTTTCGCGGCGGCACGCGCCGTTACGAAAGTGTCCTGAACGCTCGTCGGCGTCTTTCCTGAAGAAGATTCAAGCGCACGACTGCTTTGAGACGATGGCGATGCAGCAGAAAAGGTTCGAGTCGTAGTGTCCATAGAAAGAGCCTAGCCCAAAACTTTCTTCGTCGCGAGGATCGATTCATGGGCTTACGGACGATGCCGCAGAGTATAGGACTAGGCCCTCACTCTAAGGACGATTTCTACAAATGCCAACCTGGTCTCTGGGTGCTTACTTAATCGCGATCGACTTAATGCTGACAGGCTTTTCTGGGCGATCGTTTGGACCCTTTGCCGCAGACACAATCTGATCCACGACCTTCTGACCCTTCGTCACTTCACCAAAAATCGTGTGCTTACCATTGAGCCAAGGCGTCGGCTTGACGGTGATAAAGAACTGCGAGCCATTGGTGTTAGGCCCCGCATTGGCCATCGCCAAGATGTAGGGACGATCGAAGCTATCGCTCGGCGACACTTCGTCTTCAAAAGGAAATCCTGGTCCTTTTGGACTGCCCGTTCCATCACCCAAGACGTCGCCGCCTTGAATCATAAAGTCAGGAATCACACGATGAAAGATCGTGCCGTTATACAAAGGCTTGCCTTTCATTTCCTTGCCGGTCTTAGGATCACCCCAAGTTTTCTTACCCGTGGCGAGCCCTGCAAAGTTTTCAACCGTCTTGGGCGCCTTATCAGGGAAAAGTTTTACCGTGATGTCGCCTGCGGTGGTCTTGAGCACTGCCGAGGTGGCTTTGCCAGCTGGCTTGGCAACCTCAGTCTTGGCTTTATTCTTAGTAGGCTCGACTTTTTTTTCTTCAGCCTTGTGCTCCGTCGCCGCCTCGACTGGAGGTGCTGCCGCCGGATCTTCGGCCCAGGCCGGCGCCATAGGCTGCGCGACATAAGCAGCGGTCAAAGCCATTGCGAAACTGACAAACATGGAACAAGCAACAGAACGAGTTTGAGTGATCATGCGACCGAGTTTATTCAAACGCATCCGATTGACAAGACGAAATCGAGAGCCTTCAACAAAATGAAAAGCTACCGCAATGTCTTCTGACGAGTATCGTCATCTTCACGCATCGCTCGCCGAAGAGGAGGTAAGAGCACCATTCCTACAATCAGCGTCAGAAAGAGAGCCCCAAAAGCAAACTTTGTTACTAAACTCATCTTCTCTTTCCTTCTGCTTCGTGCCGATCAATCCAACCGGCGAATCGATTTTCCATCTCTTCAAAACTTTCTCCATTGAGATTGGAAGCGATCACTTCATCGCCATGAACTAAGCGAATCTTCGCCTGCAGATCGATCGGAGTTTGCGGGAAAGGAATTTTCTTTTCGCGCTCAACTGCAAGCGTTGCCGCAGTGAACACTTCGTGCAGCTCTCGATTGATCTGGTTGACAATCGCCTCTCCTGAAAATGGCTTCCCAGTGAGGCTCGCCACCAACTCAAGAAAAGTGCGTGAGTTGCCGGGATTCCAATAGTGCTTGGCGAGATCCGGCCCAATCCGCGGATTATCCATCAAGTGGCTATCGCGTCCCAAGAAGAAGGCGCGTGTTTGATAGACCGCCATCTCCGCAAGCACATAGCCATGATAGTAAGCGGAACTCTCACCCGAAAGTAGATGAGGGACCGACAAAACAGGGCGAGGACTAGCATCCAAAAGCGTCAGCTCTTTCTCAACCTCGCGAAGCGTGCGCAATACATTCTCAGGGGTCAAGTCGCGATCGGACATCTCGTAGATGGCTTTTTCTGCAAAACAAACCACCAGCATGTGCCGCACATGATTGGCCAAATACCGGTGATCAAGCTCAATCCCCTCGCGAATCAGCTCTATCGGCACCGGATTGCCTTGAGTATCCTTGGCATAACGAGTGCGCCAGTCCGCATCCCCGACAAGACTGTCGCAGAACATCGATTGCGTCTCCGCAAACGCGACGGAAGTAGGAGCAAACTCTTGGGAGAAACACGGCGCAGGCATCCGTATATTGCTAAAGTGCGCTGCATGCCCTCCCTCGTGAAAGAGCGTGTTGAGCTCGTTATAGCCGCTGCCCATCTGCCCAGGAGTCCCGAGCGATGTAAAATTGATCCGTGCGGGAAGGTAGCGACCTTGCTCCACGTACCCAGGAAACGGGCCGTGCATGAAACCGTTCTCGTATTTGCCAGGACGAGACAGCAAATCGAGCGTGAGCTCTGCATCGTTGTAACGGATGCCTAGGTTCATGAACGACCGACCCCAGCGCCCAAGGGCTTGCTGAAACTTAAAATAGGGATCGAGGCGTCGAGTGATGCTCCCGGAGGTCATGAACCCAAAATTGTGAGCGAGTCCTGCTTGAGGACCCTTTTCTTTTTTTAGCCCTTCGATGGACCGACGACAAGCCTCGCGAGTGTCGCGCTCGAGCTTACCCAAAAGCTCAAAGAGCTGCTTCTTGCCAAAGCCTTCGTTGCGAGAGACTTTAAAATCGTAATAGTCCTCGTAACCAAGCATCCTGCCCAAGCGATTGCGCTCACGCACGATCTCGAGGAATCCTTCTTTCAAGACAAAAGTCTCGATCTCCCTGAGCCCTTCATGCGCTGCTTTGCGGACCCCTTCGTCCGTCGATGTGCGAATCAGCAAGGCTAACGCAACCGAATCAGCATCGATGCGCTTACCGGTGGATGGTTCAACGTAGCCCAGCCTCATCGCTCGGCGCTTGCCCTCGAGCTCTCCTTCCATCTGGATGATTTTATTCTGAAGTGCTTTGGCCTCGGATTTTTCGATGATGTTGACTTCAAAAAAGTGCTTCCACCCTTCAAGTCCCACCCGTTCATCCTGCGAAAGATCCGTGCGCTGAAGCGCCTCCCTCACCCGCGGAAGCGCGCGCTCGTCCGCCATGAAATCTCGAAGCTTGATCTCGGCTTCTTCGAAAGTGCCGGGCTTGTAGGACTTGAGCCCCATCTTGCTCGCCCAAAACAACTCTTCTTTGGAAGTGTGAACCTCGAGATAGCTCCGATTGAGCTCGTGAAGCAACATGGACTCATCCTCCTTGAATCGATATCTTAAAGATTACTTGAGAGCAGCGTACACACGATGGACATCATCATGATCGTCGATCGCGGTCAAAAACTCAGCCACTTCTTTTCGCGCCTCTTCAGCAGGCTCCAAGTAGTTCTTGGCGATGTAGGAGATCTCCGACTTACTCACAACCCAGGCGGATTGCGTCAAAGCCTTATTCACTGAATCTAGGTCTGTGGTATCGCAGAAGAACCGCGCGCCGGTCTGTCCAGCAGGAACTTCTTCGGCCTCGAGAGGCTCGACGTTTTGCGCACCTGCTTCGATTGCAGCGCCCTCGATATCCAGCCCTGCGCCTTCGTGAGTCGCTTCGATCACTCCGAGACGGTCAAACATCCACGCCACGCTACCGACTGAGCCCAATTGTCCTTTGCGAAAAAGAACGCGCAGATCCGCTGCCGTACGATTCTTGTTCTCGGTCAAGCATTCGACAATCACAGGCACTTGATGAGGAGTAAACCCTTCATAAAAGATGGACTCAAATACAATCCCGCCATCCAAGAGCCCTGCGCCTTTTTTGATCGCTCGCTCGATATTATCTCGAGGAACCGAAGCTTTGCGCGCCGCCTCGACAGCCGCCCTGAGTCTAAAATTGTTTTCTGGATTGGGGTCGCCAAGCTTCGCGGCAACCATGATTTCTTTGGCCAGTTTGCTGTAGATCGCGCCTTTTTTCGAGGCGTTCGCTACGCGTCCTGCATGTTTCCACTGCGCACCCATTCTGATATCTCCCGCAAACAGTTCTAATTGTAGTCTTCGCTCAAAGCACGCAAGAAAGCAGAGAGCCCTGTAACGTCGCCGCTCGTCAATTGGATGCGCACTCCATCTGGGGCACCATGACTCATCTTGTTATTACTTGTAAAGAGGCACAGAGATCAGAAACCGTATTTTATAAAACAGCCTCGGATCCATTCTCAGCTAGACCACCGAAGCAGGTGAATCCAAATAACTTTGAAGCAGCTTCTTTTCTGACCAAGTCATTCCGAGAAATCTCAGCCCTACTCCCGGAGGATAATTGCCCCTACCTTGCGTCCGACGAACGATCTCGGCTCGGCACTGGATGAACTTCACATCACGCAAGGGTAAGCACACATAACATTGAGTCCCCACGGCGAGATTGCTTAGGATTGAACTAAAAAAGGGTGAGGACTTGGTGGGATCCTGCTCCAAGGGAATGAACGCCCCCCCTTCCGAAAGGTCAAAGGTCTTGATGTAGAACTCCCGATAAGCCTCTTGGCTGAGCTTCGCGTAGGTGCGGCTCAGGACTTTGAGCCGAAGCTGCACGGACATCTGCTTGCGCTCGGGCGTCAACCACCACCTCGCCTGAGGATTGAGAATGACGGCCAGGCTTTCGCCACCGACAAAAAAGGCTCCGATTGCCAATAAAAAAACTGCGGATGCGATCGTCGCCACCCACATCGAGTAGTCGGTAGTGGCGGATCCCACGAGCCAGTTGTTGTAGATCACGAGCCCGATGAGCGTCGGCATCGAAATCATCAGCCAGCAAGAAGCTCGAAAAGCCAACCAAGCCGTCGACACCGCTCCAAGCATCACGGCCCAATTCATGGGAGCGAGCTTCGCCAACACTGCATCAACCTCCCAGGGGGTATGCCCGTAGAGAACCATAATCTGGGTTGGAAACAGGACGGTCACGAACAACAAAAAAACACTGAGCAATACAAGTCGCCTAGGTCTCGCTTTCATTGGGTACCTCAGATTCGATTTCGTTTAGACGTTGAAACGCGTCGCAAAAACTGAAGACACGATTCACATACTTGCGGGCTTCTTTGAGCTCGGGAGCCGTTAGCCATGCGGCTCCGTAACGATGGATCGCCGTGAGAACTCGCGTGTAACCCGAATTATAGCTCGCCAAGATCAGACGGGTTCGAGCCAACTCGACATCCGAGGCCATGCCATCCGCTCCCGACCATCCGATTTTAGAGAACGCAGCCGAGTCTTGCCAGCGATCAGCAAGCATTTTGACAAGTGCAAGCCCCCCGCGCACCGAATACTCAGGGCTCAGTCGCCATTCGTTTTGATCATTGATGCTGCCTGTAAGGACCATCCATTTGAGGAGTGGTGCCGGATAATCGTTAATCCCTGGATACCTTGGCCAGGTTTCAAAAACTCCGGAGATATCGATCTCCGCGATCGGCGTGACCTGCGTTAACCCAACGGCGCGAGCGATGCTGACAGTCCTCGGATTGAAGCCCGACTCCTGAGCGATGAGCGCTGCCGTGAAGGCAGGATTGAACCCAGCCTGAAATGAAGCTCTTTGAATGATCTTGATAAGAGAGGAGCTCGGCTTGAAGTCAGCCGTGCTACGAAGCTCGCGCGAATCGAAGGCGCGACACTGAGGTCCGCCGTACCGTTTTACGGCCTGCTGCCCAAGCGAGTTGCGATAGCCGATTTCGATCATGTGTTCCGTTGAGGCAGAGAGGCGCACTGAAGGCACGGAAAGAATCACTCTCCTGTTGCGATCCTCTCGGGAGACTTTGGCCTGATTGAGAAAGCTACGAGTGACATCGTGGCCATGGTACCGGACTTTAAAATCGTAATCCGCCTTTACTCCGAGCGGATCTTCAATGATCACTTTGAGTGTTTTGGGGCCATGAAGAGCCTGGCGAGGAGGATCAAACCTGAGTCTAGGGCGAGATTTGGCAATGGCCTCAGCCCAGAGTCCCGAAGCAGGAAAGCGATACGGCTGCCCCGCACCGGCCTCTTCTCTTTCGGGTTCAACAGTCTTTGTTGACCCCCTATTGGCAGCAACTACAGCAGAGGGTTTGATCCCCCAAATCGCCCCTAAAGGGGTCGTGGGACCGGCACATCCAGATAGCGCTGAGATAAAAACACATGCGAGTGTCCATCGACTACCACTCATTTAGATACAATAACTTTGTTTATAAATTTTAACAATTTAATCTATTTTCCACTATTATTTCGCTGACCTAAAATTCAGAGGTCGATCTGCCAGTCATTTTCCTAAGTTATTTTAATAGCTTAACGCCACTCCTCAAAAAACCGGCACCCATTCTTACATAACTCACAGAGATAACTAGCATTGTGTCAATTGTTTGACTTATTTAATCATATTAATTAATATTAATTATTATGAGCAGTACAACCAAACCATTCCTGCCAAGCCCCATCAAGCGCCTCGGCACCGCTACGGCGACACTTTCGGTGATGGCTCTCGCAGCATGCTGCACGGGCCAACTGCCCAACGCCTTTCGTCTCCGACAAGCCAGTGAATCTTTCGAGAACTCTCAGTCGATCGACACCAAGATCGATATGCTTTGGGTCATTGATAACTCAGCTAGCATGGACGTCTCCCAATCTCGGTTGCGCGATGGATTCAGCGCGTTTGCCCAGAAGTACATGAAGCCAAACTGGGACATTCGTGTGGCTGTGATCACGAGTGACACGTTTCTCGCCCACTCGGCCTTTACTGGATACTTGAACTCTCAATACGAGGCGACAGGCTACAAATCCAACTACTTATCTCGCATTACTTCGGGAGGTATCCCGGGCCGCTCGACACCCTTTGTGAATCCTTCTTGGGCACCTGCTCTTGTTAACACCAATGAAGCGTCTGGTAATTTTGGAAGGTTTACGACTGGCTCGAGAGTCAAAGACAACTGGCCCAAGTACGGCCCAAACTGGGCCAAGCTTCAGGCCGGAAACCATGATGGACCGATGACGACCCTCTGTTACGAGAACAACCCTTACTTTTTTAAAGGAGTTGGCAATTGCCGTATTCGCGACGACGAAACCGCCAATACGGGCGTGAGTCACTGCGTGACCCCAAGCGGAGCGGAAACAAGCGTCACCCAATGCATCAACACCTCGATGAACGATACAGTTCACTCCGGAAAACCCGTGATTTCGACAATGCCTCCCTCCGGCACCCCCGCTAACGCTGCATGGACCAACCAACTCGTGAGCGACTTTTTGGTCAATATCAGCACGGGCGCATCAGGCAACGGATCCGAGCGCGCCATGGGCTCCGTGCTTCAACTCTTTGCAGACAACGAAACGACCGCGACGCCATTTTTTAGAACCGGCGCTTTGCGCGTAGTGGTGTTTGTAGCCGACGAAGACGACCAAACCCAATCGATTCCGAGCTCTCCTCCCGGTGGCTTTGACCCTTGGTCTTACTACAGCTCGAGCTGCACTCCAAAAACTGTGGACGGCTATACTTACACGATTTCGTATTGCCCAGATCCTTCAAAACTAGTGCCTGTCTCCACGATCAAGTCGCAATTCGATGCGTTCTTCTCGAATCTCGATACCGTCCCTGGAGGTCCTGCAGCTGCACCCAATTATTTTGTGATCTCACTAGTCGCAATTAACGGCTCGGCGATTCAATCCCTACATGCCGAACGATGCACGGAAGAAAACGCCATCTTTGGCAGCTGCTCAACCAGCGTCGACCGAGGAGATCGTTACCTCCAACTTGCTGATCTCGTCGGCAATGGATCATTGAAGATGGATATCACCGCCACAAACTACTCTCCGATCCTCGATGCGATCGGACAGACAGTCGTTGCCAAGAAATCAGTGTTCACGCTCGCTCGCGCTCCCACGGGCAGCGAAGACATCATCTTCATGATTCGGCACATCGATGGGTCCATCGAGGTCGTCAGTCCCTCACAGTACACCTTGAGCGGCAAGACCGTCACGGTGACGGACTACAATTTCCTGCTCACCCTCTCTGCCACAGACAGGATCGAGATCGCTTACCAGCCACGCAGCGTATTCTAGAGTCGCCTAAGCGACCGTTACCGAAGGATCCAGATACACATCCTGAATCGCATTCATGAGAGCGACGCCCTCTTTCCAAGGCTTCTGGAAAGCCTTGCGACCGGCAATCAGACCCATGCCGCCCGCGCGCTTATTCACGATCGCGGTTCTGACTGCATCCGCGAAGTCAGAAGCCCCCTTGCTCTCCCCGCCCGAGTTAATGAGCGGGATCTTGCCAGAATAGCAATTGAGAACCTGGTACCGAGTCAGATCAATCGGATGATCCGTTGAAAGCTCGGTGTAAACCTTTTCGTGGGTTTTGCCGTGCTTCGTCGCTTTATATCCGCCGTTGTTGGTCGGAAGCTTCTGCTTGATGATATCCGCCTGGATCGTCACGCCCAAATGATTGGCCTGACCAGTGAAATCCGCAGCCGTGTGGTAATCCACTCCGTCCACCTTGAAACTATTGTTGCGGGTGTAGCACCAGAGGATGGTCGCAAGTCCGTGCTCATGAGCCAATTGAAACGCCTGACTCACTTCTTGAATCTGGCGCGCGCTCTCGGCCGAGCCAAAATAAACCGTCGCCCCCACGGCGACGCAGCCCATGTCGACAGCCTGCTTCACAGAAGCAAACATGGCTTGATCATATTTATTGGGCAGACTCAAAAACTCATTGTGATTGAGCTTCAACACAAACGGAATCTTGTGGGCGTACTTGCGGGCGCAGGAGCCGAGCACACCCAGAGTCGAGGCAACGCCATTACAGCCGGTCTCTACTGCAAACTTCACGATGTTCTCAGGATCAAAAAAATCTGGATTGGGCGCAAACGATGCGCCTGCGGAGTGCTCGATACCCTGATCCACCGGAAAAATAGTCACAAATCCTGTGTTAGCCAAACGCCCAGAACTCAGAAGCGTCTGCAGCGACCGCAACACGCGAATAGGGCGATCCGTCTGAGTGACGATATCGCTTACCCAATTGGGATTGGGGCGATAGAGCCGATCCTTTGAAACCTTTGCTTTGTGCTCGAGCAAGGAGCGCGCTTCAGAACCCAGGACTTCTTCATAGTTAATCTTGTTAGCCATACCCAAACGCGTATTCCAACTTCATATGAAAGGCAACGGGAAGGCACGAGAAACCTCAGCTCGCCCGTATCGCTCGCGCACGAACTGTTCTCGCCGTTCGCCGCATCTGCTCGCATTGAGCGCGCGTGATCACGGTCGAGTCGTTGTAAATGATGGGGTTCATCAGATTGGCCGAGTCATTGGCATGATCTAAATTAAGATAATGCCCGAGCTCGTGAGCGAGAATATTTCCGTTATCTGCGACAGAAGCCTCAAGCACGGCTCCCGAAGGATTTGAGCCTGGCATCGCGGTCCAGGCGTTGGCGGGTCCCATCAAGTTGTGATCCCAAGACCCTGTGTTC
>JACCDG010114081.1_pt1 | contig 30638 bp, 22 predicted proteins | sample 7442471 | NCBI WGS metagenome assembly JACCDG01 (sample SAMN15323444, study PRJNA562643) | freshwater metagenome | isolation source: river surface water | place: USA:Blue River Watershed | collected 2017-08-17 | reverse complement strand
GGTCCCTGCTCCCAGGCGTGGCGAAATCGTTAGACGCATTGGCGAAAAGTTTCGTGTCAATAAAGACGCTCTGGGCGCACTCATCGCTTACGAAACCGGAAAGTCTCTCCAAGAAGGTAAAGGTGAGGTTCAAGAAGTCATCGATATTTGCGACTTCGCGTGCGGCCTATCACGCCAACTGTATGGTCTCACGATGCACTCAGAACGTCCCTCGCATCGCATGTATGAGCAGTGGCACCCTCTAGGCATTGTTGGCATCATTTCTGCGTTTAATTTTCCTGCGGCCGTCTGGGCATGGAACTCCATGATCGCAGCAGTCTGCGGCAACGTGAGCGTCTGGAAGCCTTCAGAGAAAGCTCCTCTCACCGCTATCGCCTGCATGCGCCTGATGTCAGATGTGTTTCAGCAGGAAAAACTTCCAGAAGGCGTGATGAGTCTTGTTGTCGACGGCGCAGCCTCCGGTCAGCTCATGGCCGCAGACTCTCGCGTCTCACTCGTGTCAGCGACCGGCTCGACTCGCATGGGCAAAAGTGTCGCCCAAATCGTCGGCGCACGTTTGGGCAAATCACTGCTCGAACTCGGCGGCAACAACGCGATTATTCTCTCTCCCGAGGCGGACCTCAAACTTGCGATCCCTGCGGTGGTCTTTGGCGCTGTGGGCACGGCCGGCCAACGCTGCACGACCACCCGCCGATTGATCATTCATGATTCGATTTACGACGCCGTTAAGACGAGCTTAATCAAAGCGTATCAATCGATCAAGATCGGCAACCCTCTCGACGAGTCCAACCACGTTGGCCCGCTCATTGATCGCGACGCTGTCGAGCAGATGCAAACTGCGCTTCGAGACGGAGAGAAACAAGGCGCGCGCCGAGTGTTCGGCGGCGAGGTGCTCGATGGATTCGAATCCGGTTGCTATGTAAGGCCTGCGCTCGTCGAGGCAGGCAACGAGCTGGCGGTTGTTCAGGAAGAAACTTTTGCGCCGATCCTCTACTTGATTCGTTACCGCGACAATCTTCATGAGGCGATCCGATTGCAAAATGCCGTAAAGCAGGGCCTATCGTCAGCCATTTTTACTCGCGACTTACGCGAGGCTGAGCAGTTCTTATCCGCTTGGGGCTCTGATTGCGGAATCGCCAACGTGAACATCGGCACTTCGGGCGCAGAAATCGGTGGCGCGTTTGGGGGAGAGAAAGACACAGGCGGCGGGCGAGAGTCTGGCTCTGATGCCTGGCGCGCCTACATGCGCAGGCAGACCAACACGATTAATTACGGAACGACGCTGCCGCTCGCGCAGGGGATAAAATTCGACCTGGGGTAGCTCGATTTCTTCAACAAACTCAGAAAAATCAAGTTTCCCGCTTCTCGCGAGGCAGGATCAACATCTGACGCGATAGATCCCTATGAACAACCGCCGGATGCACAGCTTCATCAAACCAGGCTTCCGCGGCGCTGAGCGTGCACTCCACTATCGCTATGTCCGAGTTCACTCGAATCAATCCTTTGAGGGTAGACGACTCGACCTTTACGTGAGCGGACAATTGCACAGGACCCGCCAGCGAACTGTCCCGGATTAAAGTCGACTCGCCTATCACCAAGCGAAGGGAGTCGCTCTCGCCAGACAATTCGGACCGAACGATCTGGCTATAATCGCCGACCGTCACATAAGGCCCAATGGTCGAAGTAATGTCGACAAATGCGCTCTCTGCAACACGCGCCAGAGGATGAACCTTACCTCCCCCATTTGGCCAAACGATGTACTCACTTTCAAAAACCTGGGCTTGCTCTACCTGAGAAACCGCGGCCTGTTCAGTCGCCCACGAAAAGGGATGAACCCCCGGCAGGAGCCCCCAAGCTGTCGCACCTAAAATCCCCGTAATCAGAGCCGAAACCAAAATCGTCCTTCTTCGAAAAAACATAAACGTCCTTTCAAAATGGATGGGTGGGTGATGGTCAGTGATGTGGATTCCCCCTCCAGAGAAGGCGCTTGTTTAAAATAGCTAATACCTCGCGTCAATCCCCTTAAGACACAATGCGTTACATAGTAGGACTCCATACGTGGGTACTTGATTAAACTACTTTGATTTATAGACGCAAGTACTTGTTTTTAAAGCATAATTAATTAAATAAAAGAGATTTAAAGTTAGATGACTTTTACCTTGCACTGCATCAAAAAGTCCGTAGACTAGAGTTATTGGAGGCACCTCAGCGATGGACTCTCTCCTTAAAGTGCGAGCACTGCATCTTCTCGCCATGATCGAACACCCCGAAACTGGACCCCCACGCGCGCGATAGCGTGAGCCGACCCGCACTCAGGCGTCTGCGGCGCTCACGGACCGCCGGATTTGAGCTAGGCCAGCTCGAACCGCGACGGACTAAAAAGTTCCAAAAAAATTAAAGTAGATTATACGTCCCGAAGTGTCTCTGGATGATCAGGTCGCCGGGAGGCGTTGCCTGCAGGGAATTTCCCAAAGTCCTAGGCCGGGCGATTTTAGAGCGGCTCTTTGACGAGTCGCTACAAGTGAGGCTGTCCTCAAAACATGGACAGCGTACGAAGAATGCCCCACCGAGTTTGATCGCTCGGTGGGGCTTTTTCGTTTTCTAGAGCCACTATTACAACAAGCCGTCCGTCCGATGTGAGCACAGCGCGACGCACTAAAGTCTGAGCCACTCATGAAACTCAAACCGTATCCTTGAAACTGACAACCGAAACTTGCCTTTTTAAGTCCCCTTGTTACAGTCCATGGCGGGGAGAACCGCTCAAGCATGCGCGTCAAAAGGCTCGAGATCCAAGGCTTCAAATCTTTTAAAGATAAAACCATCATTCACTTCGATCATGGGATTACAGGAATCGTCGGGCCTAACGGCTGCGGCAAATCCAATGTGGTGGATGCGTTCTTCTGGGTGATGGGCGAACAATCCTACAAACACATGCGCGGAAGCTCGAGCGACGACTTGATCTTCAACGGCAGTTCCAAATACCAGCCACTTGGAATGGCGGAAGCCACCCTCGTCATGGAAACCGACGCCGTCGATACCGAGAACGCTCCTGCGGGCGCCACCACTCAAGACGTCCCAATCCACCTACGCGCTAAAGAAGTTTCGGTGACTCGTCGCCTCTACCGCACAGGCGAGGGCGAGTACTTCATCAATGGACTCCCAGCCCGACTCAAAGACATCCACGACCTGTTCATGGACACTGGGGTAGGCGCAAAAGGCTACTCCATCATCGAGCAAGGGCAGATCGGTAAGATCGTCAACTCCAAGCCGGAAGAGCGGCGCCTTCTCGTCGAAGAAGCGGCCGGAATCGCCAAATACAAAGCTCGCAAGAAAGAATCGCTTCGCAAAATGGAAGCGACTCAAGCCAATCTCTCTCGACTCACGGACGTGATCCAAGAGATCGAACGCAACTTGAACTCGCTCGAACGCCAAGCGACCAAGGCCCGGCAGTACAAGAAATATAAAGACGAGCTTCTCGATAAAGAAATGACCTGGGGTCGACGCAAGAACCAAGTCATCCGGCAAAAGCTCGAATCACTCGCCAAAAAGAAGGAAGTGCTCGAGCAAGAACTCGTCATTCTCAAGGCTGAGCTGCAAATCTCCGAGAACAGCATCGAGACGGATCGAGTGGATCAAGTCACCGACACTAAGGTCGCTGAAGACCTGCAAGCGCAGATCCAGCAACTCGCTGGAGATCTCGCGCACGAACGCAGCGCGCTTGATCTTTCGAAGCGACGCCAGAGCGATCTCCACACGCAACTCGAGGCGCTTGAGAACGAGAAGCAAGATCTCTCAGTCTCGATCGAAGAAGAAAACCGCAAGATTGCTGAGCGTGAAGTCGAAGCGGAAGCCGCGGACGCCAAACACGCCGAAGCCTCGATCCAAGCGCAAGAACTGGATCATGAAGCTCGCAAACTCAGACAAGAAACCGAAGAAGCTCGGCGCTCTCTCGAAGATCGAAAACGCGAGCTGATGAAGGGCATCTCTGAGGCTTCCGGCCTCACTTCGCGTGCCGCCTCGCTCGCCACCAAGATCGAGACCGCCAAGATCCAAGCTGAGCGCCTGTCGCAGCAAATCGTGGAGCAAGCCGAGAAACTCAGCCAGACTCGCGAAGAAGCAGAGCGCGCGAGATCCGGGGCTGAAAACGTCCGCATCCGGCGCGAAGAGCTTCAAGCCGAGCGCAAGCAACAAGCCGAGCATGTTCAGACGCAAGAACACTCCGCCAAGGACCTGGATCGCGCTCGCGATGAATCTCATCGCAAGCTCACCCAAGCTCGCTCCCGTTTGCAGAGCCTTGAAGAGCTTGCCAACGCCTATGAAGGCATGGGAGATGGCCCCAAAGCCGCGCTCGAATGGGCTCGCGAAAACAAGCAAAGCGCCAAGCTCATGCCGTTAAGCGACGCCATCGAAGTGAGCGGAGACTACGAGGACGCAGTCGGCGGACTCTTTGAGCAAAGACTCGAGGATCTGATCGCGCGAGAAGCCGAAACGGCCGTGCTCGCCCTCAAGCACGTTCATGCAGCAAAGCAAGGCCGTGTTGCCATCCATGTTGCCGAGAACAATGAGACTGCCGGCGCATCTTGGACAGAGATCAAACAAGCGCTTGAAAGCTCTGGATTTGAAACCAAAGGCGAGCTGTCAGAGCATGTTAAGATCAACGCAAAACTCGATGACGCCACCCGCGAAATCGTTTCGGGCATCCTGAAAAGAGTCGCTGTTGTCAGCGACTTCGCGCGAATCGCCGAATTAGTATCCTCTGGCAATCTCAAAAAACTATCGGGCTGGTCCCTTGTGAGTCTCGACGGAAACGCGCTCGACGCAAACGGCACCCTCCGCGGCGGCAGCAATGAGCACGACGGCGCTGCAAGCATATTGAAACGCAAGCGAGCCATCGCGGAGCTGCGTGAGCAGGTCGCCCAGGCAGAGGCCGCGAATCAACTTGCTGAAAAAGCGGCAACCGAAGCCCGTGAGGCTGTTGAAATCGCGCGCGCGCGAATGCAATCTCTCCAGTCGGAGCTGCAGGCTCTCGAAGTCGAAGGAGCCGCGCTAGAGCGCGACGTCCATCAGATGAGCCGCGCGCTTCGCGAAATCGAAAGTCAGAATGAACGCCTCGAAGCAGAGCTCGAAGACACTCAATCCGCAGGCGAGCAAGCCCGCTCCGAGCGAGAACGCCTCGAAGCTGAACTGAACACCATTGTGTCGTCACGCTCGGATCTAGAATCCAAGATTCGCGAGGGAGACACCGAGCTTGCGGAGCGCGATGCTAATGTTCGCGCGCGTGAGGCTGAAGTTCAAGCTCTGAGGATGAACGAAGTCACCTTGCGCGAGCGGGCATCGAGCCTCAGGCGCGAGCTCGAGACGGGGCGAGGCCTCGTCGCGGATCGCCAACGCCGTCTAAGCGAGATCGATCGCACGCTTGAGCGCGCCGCCAGAGAGAGAGAGCAACACACCGGCGGGGAAAGCGGCATCGAGCAGAAAATTCAGGAGCTCACCGTTCTACTGACGGCTGCTCGCGAAAAGCTTTCAGCCGTCAAGGATCGCCTCGAGCAGTCCAGCGCGAAACTCAATTCAACTCTCGATCGCATCAAGAAGCTTCATAAAGACGGCGACGAGAAGACCTCTGAATCTAATCAATTGGATATCGAGCTCACCACTCTTCAGGCCGAGCTGACCCACCTCGTATCCAATCTCGAAGAGAAATACGGTCCAGGTTGCCTCGAGCTTCCAGTCACCTCTCCAATTCAAGAAGAAATGACCGAGCCCGTGATCACGGCTGAGATGTCAGCCGAGGAAGAGCAACTCCTGGGCGAGGAAGTCGAGCGCTTGCGCGAACGCATTCGCCGCCTGGGTGAAGTGAACGTGGGCGCCATCGAAGAATACGAAGAGACACATAAACGTTTTGAGCATATTCAAAGCGAGAAAAACGACTTGGAGCGTTCGATTGAGAATCTCCAGAACGCCATCGAACACATCAACAAAACCTCTGAAGAACGCTTTGTCCGGGCCTTCGAAGCCATCAAGGATCGTTTCGAACGGCTCTTCCCCATCATCTTCGGTGGAGGCAAGGCCGAACTCTCACTGGTCTATCCAGAAGGCTCTAAAGAGATTCTTGATGCCGGCGTAGATATCTTGGCCCAACCCCCCGGCAAGAAAATCGTAAACATCGGCCTGCTTTCCGGTGGTGAGAAGGCGCTGACGGCCGTCTCCCTCATTTTCGCGATCTTTATGGTGAAGCCTTCGCCCTTCTGCGTTCTGGACGAAGTTGATGCCCCCCTGGACGACGCCAATATCGGCAAATTCAATGCACTCTTGCGAGAGATGTCAGTGAAGAGCCAATTCATCTTGATCACGCACAACAAGAAGACCATGGAACTCAATGACACTCTTTACGGCGTCACGATGGAAGAGCCGGGCGTTTCCAAAATGGTTTCAATCGAGATGCAATAATGGTCGTTAGTCGTGCTTTTCTATTTTTGCCGCTCTCGATAGCAATCGCATTCACCTTGAGCGTTCTCTACGCTTATGGCGAGGATACTGCTGCGCCTGCGATCAAAACTGAAACTCCAGCTACTGCGCCTCCCAGCCCTCCTGTGGCCACCGAAAACCCAGCGCCCAGCGCCCAGAACTCGCCCATGCCTGCTTCTGAAATTCCGCTCACTCCAGTCTATAATCCTTGGGGCTCGATCCCCGTTCACCGTGACCCACCTTCCAAAATAAAGCCCAAGCCCGCTCCAAAAAAGACGCCCAAGCCTCAAGCCACGTCCAAAGGTACAACAAAGCTTCCACTCATCCTTCAGGAGATCCAAGCTAAGTACGTTCAAGCAGTCACGTTGACCGCGGAGTTCAAACAGGTAAACGAGGTTATCGCCCTTGGAACCAAGAAGAACAGCTCAGGCATCATCATGATCAAACGCCCCAATAAGCTGCGTTGGGAAACACACCAACCCGACCGCAATATCTTGGTCAGCGATGGGCGCAAGTTCTGGTTCTATACGCCGCCTTTTGATGAAAGCGAGCATGGACAGCTGATCGAGCGGCGAAGCTCCGAGATCCAGTCGCGCCTTGCGAATGCTCTGCTTTCGGGGTCATTTTCTGCTGTCGCAGACATGAAGATCAAGCAGGGGAAGGGCTCTACCTTTGAGCTCACTCCAAAAAAGGGCAGCGCAGGAACCGTGATCAAAGCGCACGTTGAGATCGACATAGACCTGAAGCTCATCAAGAAGGTGATCCTCGAGCATCAAGGCGGCAATCGTTCGGAAATCTCGCTCTCCAAAATCGTGCTCGCTCAACCGATGGGCGATGAGCTCTTTATTTTTACTCCACCGCCCAATACGGACGTCGTTACGCAATAACCGAGCGGTTACGCTCAGCCGCAGCAGCGAGCCTCCTGAGGGACGGCCCTCATACAAATAGGCAAAATGAATAGATTTGTACCAGCGAACGAACTGCCTGATAGCCCCCCTCCCACACTGAATCAGGTTGCCTTTAATTGACTATTTCTGTATTGGTTTGGGGCAATTGAATAGGAGACTTTTGTTCTTATGCCTTCGTTTGACGTGTCCGCCGAGATGGATTGGCAGGAGCTAGACAATGCTGTCAATCAAGCCACCAAAGAGCTATCCCAACGCTATGATTTTAAAGGCATAAAGAGCGAAATCAAACTCGACCTTAAAGAGAAGACCATGACCTTGTGGTGCAGCGAGGAAGCCAAGCTCGAGGCACTCAATGATATTTTGCAGTCCAAGATGATCAAAAGAGGCATCTCCTTGCTAGCTCTCGAATACAAAGACCTTGAACCTGCTTTTGGCGGGAGCGTTCGCCAGGTAGTCATCGTCCAAGCCGGCATCTCCAAGGAAAAAGGCAAAGAGATCATCGCTGCCATCAAGGACGCCAAACTTAAGGTTCAGGCGCAGATTCAAGATGAGCAAGTTCGAGTCACTGGCAAGAGTCGCGACGATCTGCAGACTGCAATCGCTCACCTCAAAAGCAAATCAGACCAGCTCAAAGTACCGATGCAGTTTGGCAACTTCAGGGATTAATTCAAATGCGTAGTACCCCAGTTCACTTCGTAAGCCTCGGCTGTCCCAAGAACCTCGTCGACTCCCAAGTGATGCTCGGTCTCCTCGAAAAAGACCGCTACACGATCACCCAAGAAGCGAACGATGCTGAAGTAATCATCGTCAACACTTGTTCGTTTATCCAAGCGTCTAAAGAAGAATCGATCGAAACGATCCTCGATATGGCCGAGCTCAAGCAGAGCGCCAAGTGCAAGGTCTTGGTCGCCTCGGGTTGCTTGCCTCAGCGCTATGCCAAAGAACTCGAACAGGAGATGCCTGAAGTTGATCTCTTTATCGGCACAGGTCAGTACCATCGCATCACTGAGCTCCTCAGCGCGCAAGCGCGGGCGCAAGAGATGGGAGCACCTCTCCCTAAGCGATCATACGTAGATCAACCCGCTTTCATCCACACTGAGAACGATCCACGACTCCACACCGGACCGACCTATACGGGGTTTCTCAAGCTCAGCGAAGGCTGTAACCGTCGTTGCGCCTTCTGCATTATCCCAAAGCTAAGGGGCAATGTGCGTTCGCGTACCGTGGAGTCACTTGTGGAGGAAACGCGAGCTATGGCCGCTCGCGGAGTGAGAGAGCTGAACCTCGTCGCACAAGATCTGACCGAGTACGGAATGGAATTCCGCTATGGTAAGCCCGAAGGCTCGCAGTTTGCCGCTCGCCTCGAAACATTGCTGCCAGAGCTTTGCAAGGTCGAAGGCATCGACTGGATTCGACTGCATTACGTCTATCCCGATCAGTTCTCTGACGAGCTCGTCGACATCGTTGCGCGCGAGCCCAAGATCGTGAAGTACCTCGACATGCCGATTCAGCACACGAGTGATCGCGTACTAAGCTCGATGAATCGCCGCCTCACCAAAGCTAAGCTTTTTGACCTGACCGCGAAGCTTCGCGCAAAGATCCCTGGCGTGGTGTTCCGAACCTCGATCATTGTGGGGTTCCCTGGCGAGACTGAAGAAGAGTTTACTGAACTCTGCCGGGACCTCGAAGCCTTGAAGCTCGATCACGTGGGCGTGTTTCGCTTCTCGAAGGAAGAAGGCACGAAGGCAGCTGAAATGGATGGTCAGATTCATCCAGGCACGAAGCGTCGGCGCGCTAAGGTGTTGATCGAAATGCTTCAGAAGCAAGCTCAAGAGCGCAATGCCAAGTTCGTAGGCCAACGCGTGCAGGTTTTGATTGAAGGACCCAGCGAAGAAACTGAACTTCTCATCCAAGGCCGCATGCCGACCCAGGCACAGGAGATCGACGGTCACGTCCTGATTAACGACCTCGAGAGGATCGAAGAGAGCGACAGCCTTAGGCCCGGTGACATGGTCGAAGTAGAGATCACCGAAGCTCACACTCACGATGTCCTAGGCAAGGCGGTTGCCCTATTGTCTCGCGCCAGGGCTTTGGCATCCACTGTGAGCGGAATCGCCTCCAGCGAAGAGGGCGCAAGTGAATGGCGGGGCGAAAAGCGCCTCGCCGAAGTCGTTGCTGACGCAGCAGAAAGCAGAGCATAAGAGAATGGCCGGCCAATCTGAATGGATTATCACTTCTGAGCAGCTGCAGCCCCTTTTGGGCAATGTAACTCTCCTCGACGTACGCCAACCTGAAGAATACGCTGCGTCTCACATCGAAGGCTGCAAGTTGATCCCGCTGGGAGAAATTCTCAATAAGGCGGAGCGCGAGCTCAAGCCCCATGAGGACATTGTGATCTATTGCGCGCACGGAGTGCGTAGCATGCACGCTCTGGCTGCGCTCCAAACCCTGGGGTTCAAAAAGCTGCGTTCGCTCGAGGGCGGGATCTGCGCATGGGATGAGTTTCAAAAGGCACGAGGCGCGGGCTAAGCCATAGCTCGCGAGATACAGTGACGCAGGACTTTTACGCGACACTAGTGGATTGTGCGAGGGCCGAGGGTTTTCCGATTACAGGCGCGCTAGATATCGACCTGGCGCATGATGCGATTGCACCGCATGTGGCTCGCTACGATCAGTGGATCACCGCGGGCCACGCAGAAACAATGACTTATCTAGTGAGGGGTAGGGAACGAAGGGCGGATCCACGCAAAGTAATGAGCGATGCACAGAGCATCTTGTGTGTAGCGCTGCCCTATTCAACCTTGGCATCGGGTGGCGAAACGCCTGCAATAGGGCCTCGATACGCGCGCTATATTCGTGGACGTGATTACCACGACGAGATCGCAGAGATGCTTGAGCGGGCCATGGTGAGAGTGCGCGAAAAGACGGGTTCTGAGGGCCTTCGTTGGAAAGTTTGTGTCGATACAAGCGCCGTTCTTGAACGCAGCTGGGCCGCGCTCGCGGGACTGGGATGGCTCGGCAAGAATACGCTGCTCATCCATCCTCAGCACGGGAGTTACTTATTGCTCGGAGAAGTGTTGATCAACCGCGCGACGGGACGTGGCCCGCAACCACTGCAAGATTATTGCGGAAACTGCGATCGCTGCCTGAAGGCATGCCCGACCTCAGCGCTCACTGAGGCGCGATGGCTCGAGTCGAGTCGCTGCATTAGCTACTCCACTCTCGAGAGGCGTGGATCGCTAACAGACTTGAATGAAGAAACCCGTCGCGCGGCGGGGACTTGGATCGCCGGTTGCGATCTCTGCCAGGAGGTTTGTCCGTTCAATGCAAAGGCTGTCAAAAAAGAGAGCGTTGGTGCCATCATGGATGGTGGCGCTGAGAAACTATCTGACTGGGTTGGCCTGTTGCTAGAGACACCGGATGAGTACAAAAGGCGTGTTGCAGGCTCTGCGCTCTCCAGGGTGAAGCCCGCGCAGTTTAGCCGCAATCTTGCGATGACTTTGACACAGGCGTTGCCAAAGATAGCGGGAGTAAACGGAGTGGGGCTCCAACTCCGCACTCTCGTTAAGTCGAGATTGGATATTGAGACAGATCCTGATGCCCTTGCTGAATGGCAAACCTGCCTGAACGCATTGGATACTGCTCGCGCTCCTAGCTAACGAATCCATCGGCGGGACCGACGCTTGCTTGGCAACCGCCCATATCAAAAACTTTAGAATCTCAGTATCAAAGGCGAAGGCCTCCGAGAGAAGCTCGTTAAGAGCGTCGCGCGGAGGCCTTCGATGGGTTGTACGCGCTAGTTGCTTGCTCCCAGTCCGAGTTGTTGATTCCTAGTTGATGACCCTAAAGACGACACGACGATTTGCGGCGAGTTTGGCATCGCGACTCAAGCGACCACGAACCCTCTTGGGCTTGGTCTTGCCGTAACCTATCGCCATCAACTCCTTGCCCTTGATCCCACGACTAGTGAGGTACTCACGCACGGAGTTGGCTCGATTCTCAGATAGAGTCTGATTGTAGGGATAGGTTCCGAGCTCATTGGTGTGCCCTTCAATCAGAATTTTGAGATAGCTTTTTCGGTTTTGCTTGATCACGCGTGCAACCTCATCGAGGAGGTCACGGCCAGACTTGGTGAGGCGATCGCTGTCATGCTCAAACTTAACTTCTTCTCCAAGCTTAATTTCCTTAGGCGTGAAAACCACGCGAGGAGTCGACTTGGGTTCCTCAACCGGCATGGGCGCGGTAGCAGCGACAACAGGCACCACATCAGGCTTCTTTTCTTCTGGCATTGGCGAGAAGCGAAGGCCGACACTGAAGCGCGAGTCGTTGCCGGCTACTGTGCTGACGGTGCCAACGCTCACGCCACCCAAGACTGCGGCGTCACGGCTGACTTGGTAGCGAAGTCCTGCATAGATTTCGCCAGGGTTGTTATATCGATCGCGCGGCAGAACCATCGTGCCTGACGCCTCAAGATTAGCGCCCCATCCACTGCCGAGAGGTGCATAGAGCCCGAGAGCGAGCGGAAGCCGATTGGTGTAGTCGATCTCACGATAAGTAGCGTTGCCATTGTAACGGTAACCAATGTTGGCGGCGGCACGTACAGGACCGAAGTCTCGTTCAAACGCGAGTGAAGCTCCGCCTCCAAGATTTCCATCACTCAAGAAAAGATTGGGATCGCCAGTTGGGAATCTGAGCTCCGGGATGATCGACACGGCAATCATCGCGTTGTCGCCAGTCAATCGCCACTTGACGAAAGCGCGCGTATCGCCCAAACCAAACTGCTGAGCAGCGTTCGGGAAATGAACCATGTTCAGGGGTACCGACACGTTGATCGAGGCTCTGCGAGTGACGAACCAGCCCGCCGTGAGATCGAGAGTGCTCACGCTGTCAACCAGAGTGCCGATTCGTTGAGTGCGAGTCGCATCGTACTCGATCAGCGCGTCGTTCAACCAGTTGTAGTGGGCTGAGAAGAAAAGCCGCTGGCCGTTCCAGGTAGGATCGTATGGAGCGATTTCAAGCATCGCATCTTCAGTTTGGGTGTAGGTCGAATTGGCAGCAGTATTGTAGTTCTGCACGCTCACCGAAGCTTGCGCGCCAGGGGCTGCCGCAAGAGCGGCCAGACCGAGCGAGGATATGCTTCTCTTTAGAAGTGTCTTTGTCATGGGTAACTCCTTTTTTCCTGGCTTGCCTTAGCTTCCGGCCTTGGTGTTGGCCTGGGCGGCTTGCTGCTCCAGTTGGATGGTCTTGCACGTATCTTCTTCGTACTCGATCACGAACTTGGTGTTAGGCCCAAGCCTGGTATCGTCAGCAACCACAGCGCGAAAAGCCTTGTTCAAGCGTTGATCTTCAGCGGAGCCATTGTACAAGAAGCTGAGCGTGCCTTCTTTGTAGATTTTTCCGCCTTTGAGCAAATCATCCATATAAAGCGGGATTCGATCTGAGCTCCACAGTCTGTAACGACCGCTGGTTTCGATGAGACTCTTCTTGAGGAGTTCGACGAAAGTTGTGTTGAATGGCGCGTTCAGAGACGGCGTAGCGTCTCCTTGCTCCGGAACACCCCAGAAAGCTTGGTTGATGTTATTCTGCCAAGTCGTCTCCTCCGGTCTGAAATGATAGCCCGAACAAATTTTTTGATCGATGAAGCAGAAGAACTCAGTGTCTTCCCAATCATCAACCGATACCTTGACAGAATCGAACACGAGATATGCATTCAAAATCCGTTTGATCGCAAGGCGGGGAGGCAAGTTGACGTTGAACTTGAACATCACTTGCGTATCCTTCACATAACGATTCTCGGTCTTGATGCCGCCCTTGGCTTTGGGGGTTGAGTAACCGAGAGTCGCGGTAGTGATTTCGTGTTCTGCACTCGATTTGTAGGGGAGCTCTACACCCGCGTATTCAGCAGGTTCCATCTCGACAGCTGCAAACTCCTTCGAATAGGTTTCGACTTTGCAGCCATGGAGACCGTCGTTGCCATCTCGCCCATCTCGACCCGCAGGACCAGGAGTCGAACTACGCTTAGGAATAACTACTGTCGCGTCGATTTCGGTAACTCGTCCACCGCCGCCGCCAGAAGGCCGAGAGTCGTTCACAATGACTTCTGCGAGGAGCTTCCCTTTAGGAGTTGGAGAAGAAGGCCTGCTTGGCTCGACAGGAGTGGTGACGACTGGATCCAAAGGTTGTCTTGGCTGGTGAGCGACAGGATCGCTCGGAGCCGAGATCGGAGGATTCACGTCGGGATTGATTCGAGGAGGATTTCCGACAGAGGGTGACGGAGTCGATGGCCTGCTCCGTGGATTTTGCCGAGACGGAAAGTTGGGTACGATGCCAGTATCAACCCTAGGATCATTGCCGACGGTGCCGGGCTCGCCAGAGGGGGTTGAATTCTTGCTCGGCGGATTGTTGTTCGCGATGGGCGGATTAGGCACATTGGTTTGCGGCGTTCCCGCAGTGTTTCCCTGCGCAAGCTGGCTGCCGCTCACGGTGGCGGGAGGAGCAGACTTAGCCACGTTCGCGTTCTGGCCACACGCCGTGGTGAGCATACTTACTGCGATCACGGCAACGGTCTTCAACTTCAACTGATTCACAGACAACATAGGGCCTCCAAAATTTACAACGGACACGGTTATAACAGAGACTGACTCGTATGGTCAACTATATTTAAAAACATTTTTGTCTGGTATTGAAAGAGCCACCTAGAAACTGCCCTCTTTGCCTGTTGCTAGGGGCGCAGGCGTGGAGTTTTTATCGAATGGTGGCGCTGGTTTAGCGCATTACTCTATCTATGAGGTTAAGAACTTCAGGCTTCTTCCCAACACGATGAGCTCACTCTGAATGGGCAGCTGTCAGTTTTGGGTAATCCCTAAGGACTTTCTAATGAATCTTACTAGACTTTTTTAATCAATATCAACAGGCTCCGGGAGCAGTTATTGACCCTTTAGATCGATAAAAAACTAAACTAATCATAAACTTAACGCTTCAACCTCAAAAAGATGCGCAGCCAGGCATCCCGTCCCTAGTCGCTGAACTGAACCGAGTAAATGGCTGCCCCCATTCGGTTGGCGATTGGAAAGCGCAGAGTGACTCGCCGAGTTGCCGCGGAAAGCTGGGTAAGCGCGCGGTAAATTCGCGGCCTTTCAAGGCGCAAACCAGAGGTACCGTCATCTTCCATTCTTAGATCTTCGCCAGCGGCCGCCTCAAAAACTGGCTCACCCTCGAGCGCGATTCCCATCCAAGTATTTTCTCCGGCTAACACTGGCGCCTGAGAGTTCTCTAAATTGACCGCTTGAGCAACGATCGAGACGCGTGAACAAGGGCTAGTAAACTCGATGCTTGCCTGAGGGTCCGAAGTGTAGATTCGCTCTAATTCCCGTTCCCATTTTCCCTTAAAGATAATCGTCTTTGAGTCGAACTGAGCAGGGCCATGTTTTTTTCCAAAATAAAGACACTCAGAGGTGAACGGATACCCCCCGCCAGCATCAAATTTAGGAGCCAGAGGAAGCCCCGGATCAAAAGAACGCAGAAACTCATGGACGGCAGACTCTGAGCGGAGATTCCACTCACCAGGCCCATGACTAAATAGTATCGACTTATTATGTATCAAAAGCACGCGTGGCAAAAAATCTTTCGCCCCACTCTTATGAGACAACTGAGCCAAGGCTTCAAACAGAAGGCCGTCGGGATCGATCAAGTAGGGAAACTTGATGTCATGCTTCTTGAGCAAGGGCTTGATTGCATCATGATTCTTCAAGAACTCGAAGATGGGATTCATGAACAACAAAAAATGCAAATTCTGCGCAGCAAATCGCCTCTCCCACTCGCGCGCGTAATGCAGCAACGTATCGCCGGTCAGCAGAGTTGGGTCCAACATGAAGATCAACCATGACCGTTTCGCAAACTCGGGGTCCAGTGGCAAAACCGTCAAACGGCCATCTGGTAGTCTCACACCAGCAAGAACCGGCGAACACCCGACCCAATGAGGAGCAAGCTCCTGGCGAGCAAGCTCGACAGCTTCTTCCTGAGTGAGTGCCTTTTCTTTCGGTTTCCAAACCACTAGTCGACCGCCTTCAAAACAGGTCCGCGAACTTTACCCAGAGAAGCAACCATCGCGCCGAGTCCGATGACTCCTGCGATCCAATGCGTCGTATGAAGCGAGCTCACAAAATCCAGAGTTGAGCCCATCCGCCAACCAAACAGACTGGTCGCAAGCCCAGTGCCCGTGACCAATCCTAGATTGCGTACCGTCGCAAGCAGCGCCGACGCAACTCCCAGCTTAGAGCTCGGCACCACTCCCATAATCGCATTGTTGTTTGGGGATTGAAACAGGCCGGTCGCCAGTCCAATCGACGCTAGGCCTACAACGATCCCTGCTGAAGTAACATGTTCGCTCAAACCTGCACCAAAAACGCCACCCATTCCAAACAGCCCGAGCGAACCGATCAGCGCACCCAAAACACTCAATTCTTGGCTCCCAAAACGATCCGAAAGCCGGCCGGAAATCGGCGCGATGATCAATATCGTAATGGGGATCGCTGTCATAAATAGCCCCGTCTTTTGCGGTGGGAACTTCATGACTTCTTCGAGAAAAAACGGCATCAGCACCGATACTGAAGAAAACGCAACGAAAGTCAGAAAGCTCGCCAAATTGGCCGTCCAGAAGGTCCTGATCTTCAATAACGAAAGATCAAAGAGCGGCGCCTGCGCGCGCGATTCGACCCTGATAAAAATAAAAGCAATGATCAGAGTCGAGACAACAAAGAACCATCGCGAAACAGGCAATGCCCCTGCCACCGATACTTGCGGTGGATCAAAAACAACAATGAAAGAAAAGAACAGAATGCTTTGCAGCAAAGTACCTGCCCAATCAAACGGAAGGGCTTGACGCAATGCTGGATCGGGACTCAGAAAACGTTGAACCAGACTTGCGCCGACGATTCCTACCGGCACATTCAGCAAAAAAATACTGCGCCACCCAAAAGTCGAAATCAAAAACCCACCCAAGCTGGGACCCGAGATCAGCCCTGCGCTGACCACCATGGCTAACGTCCCTAACGCCCTCCCTCGCTCCGACGGAGGAAATGCGGAAGTAATAATGGCGGGCCCGTTGGCCATCAGCATCGAAGCCCCGAGCGCCTGCAAAATGCGCGAGATCACCAGCCAGAACAGTCCGGGGGATAAGCCGCAGCAAGCAGATCCCACGATAAAAACTACGAAACCTAACTGAAACACCCGCCGCCGACCGTACTGGTCCGAAAGCCTGCCAAAGGGCAGCAAGAGACAGGTGATCGAAAGAAGATAAACGATGATGACCCACTTGGTCCTATACAGCTCCGAGCCAAGTTCTTTGGTCAAGGTGGGAAGCGCGATATTGACAATGCTCGAGTCCAACGTCGCCATAAAGGTCCCGCACGCTACGGCACTCAGGACCCACCATTTTCTCTGCATCTATAAGCCGAGTCTAACAGATTCGGCTGTCCCCGCAATTGCATCCTTGTTATGTTCTGAGCCGAAACCCCATGTAAGAGGAGAGCTTATGGAACCCCTAGCGGCTCTGTCCGACGAGCTTCGCGGCTGGATCATTGATATGCTTGCTGAGGCCAAATCTGGCCACCCAGGCGGCAGTCTGTCGGCGATCGACTTGATCACGACCCTTTGGTTTCATGAGATGAGAGGTGTGGATCCAAATAACCTCTCTGCTGATCGGGATCGGTTTGTCCTCTCTAAAGGACATGCTGTACCGGCACTCTATGCTGCCTTGGCTAAAAAAGGCTTCATTAAACAAGAGCTACTCAAGACGCTACGCAGGACGGGAAGCATCCTTCAAGGTCACCCAGATCGCGTAAGAATGCCGATCGTCGAAGCTTCCACGGGTTCCCTGGGACAAGGCCTGTCGGTCGCTCAAGGGATTGCCGCGGGCCTCAAGCTCGATGGCAAATCTTCTCGGGTCTACTGCATGATTGGCGACGGAGAGATGCAAGAAGGACAGATCTGGGAAGCTGCAATGTCAGCGCCTAAGTTTCAGCTCTCCAACCTTTGCGTGATTCTCGACAACAATGGCGGCCAGATCGATGGCCCTGTTTCACACGTCATGCCGATCGAACCGATCGCGGACAAATGGCGCGCGTTTAACTGGCATGTGATCGAGATCAACGGCCACGACTTCAAGCAGATCACTAAAGCATTTGAAGAAGCGCGTGACATCCAAACCTCGGGCGGGACAAAGCCAACTTTCATCCTCGCCCACACGGTGAAGGGCAAAGGCGTTTCGTTCATGGAGCATCCGACTGATTGGCACGGTGTCGCGCCCAACGCTGAACAAGCCACAAAAGCTAAGGCAGAAATCATGAAACGCCTGATGAAAGCAGAGGAGTGAGACATGGCAGGCAAAGCAACTCGTCAGGCCTTTGGAGAATCACTCGCCCGCCTCGGTGAAGCGCATCCAGAAATCGTTGTTCTGGATGCTGACTTAGCCAAATCGACCAAGTCGGAGCTTTTTGCGAAGAAATTTCCGAAGCGTTTTTATGAGATGGGAATCGCAGAAGCCAATATGATTGGGATGGCGGCGGGTCTCTCTTTCACGGGTAAAATGCCTTTTCTCTGCAGCTTTGGATGCTTTCTTACCGGTCGGTACGACACGATTCGACTGAGCGTGGCTTATGCTCAAGCCAACGTGCGCTTGATTGGCACACATGCTGGTGTCGGCATCGGTGACGATGGACATAGTCAGATGGGACTCGAAGATATTTCGCTCATGCGAGCATTGCCTACGATGGGTGTGTTTCAGCCCATGGACGCGCGTGAAACTGAGCTTGTAATGGACTATCTCGTCAAGCAATGGAAGGGGCCCGCCTATTTACGGCTCACCCGCCAAAACCTGCCGGATCTTTATCCTGCGGGGGCGGAGTTTAAGCCCGGCAAGCTGATGCGGATCCATCCAGCAGCCTCCAAAGCCCAAGTAGTCGCAATTGCTTCGGGAGCAGCTGTCGCAGAAGCAGTCGGCGCCGCAAAGGTGTTGGCAGAAAAAGGCGTCCAGATGGAAGTTTGGAACGCGCACTCACTTAAGCCTTTTGATTTTGAAAAGACCGTTGAGATTTCTCGGGGCGCTCAACTCGTCATCACCGTCGAAGACCATACCGTCATCGGTGGGCTCGGAAGCTGTGTTGCTGAAGCGCTTGCATCAAGCGGCATGCCGCACGGTCGTCTCGTCAAGCTAGGGATCCAAGATACGTTTGGTGAAAGCGGCGAACCCCTGGAGCTTTACGAAAAGCACGGGATCTCCGCGGGTGCAATCCAGAAGAGGGTGATCGACGAAATAGCATCTGAGCGCATGCGCTGAGGTGCTTATGCAAGCTTGGCGCATCGAAAAACACGGCGGCGTTGAGGTCCTTGCTCGCAAAGAAATCAAGAAACCTGAACTTGGACCGCATGAAGTATGTGTGCAGGTCGAAGCAGTGGGCCTCAATCACCTCGATCTTTGGGTACGTAAGGGCGTGCCGGGGCACAAGTTTCCACTACCACTGACTCCGGGCTGTGATGTGAGTGGCAAGATAGCGGCATTTGGGCCCGGAGCGGAGAAGGCACTAGCAAACGCAGGGCTCGGCGGCACTCCTCTGGAGGTCGGCATGCCGGTCGTCTTGCATCCAGGAGTTTCGTGCGGTCGATGCTCCGCCTGCCTCGGCGGATTCGATCCCGTTTGCCGCGAATACGGCATCTTGGGTGAGCACCGCGACGGAGGCTGCGCAGACTTCATCGTCGTACCGGCCACCAATGTAGTCGCGAGGCCAAAAGGGATGAGCGCAGCCGAGGCCGCGGCGTTACCTATCCCCTACCTCACGGCTTGGACGATGCTTTTTTCTAAAGCCGCCCTGAAACCCGGTGAGACCATTCTCATTCATGCGGGTGGGAGCGGCGTTTCGGTCGCGGCGATCCAGATGGCGAGAATGATCGGCGCAACAGTGATCACCACTGTCGGATCCGAGGCCAAAGCTGCGAAAGCTCGAACGCTCGGTGCGGATCATGTGATCAACTACAAGGCCGCACCGTTTCGTGATTCGCTGAGAGTCATCTTGAAGCAGATCGGCCGAAGAAGCTGCGACGTGGTGATCGATCACGTGGGACAGGATACGTTTAGCGACAGTCTCAAATCGCTTTCCTGGGGCGGGCGTTTAGTGACTTGCGGAGCGACATCGGGAGCAGACGTGTCGGTGGATCTCAAAATGGTGTTCTTTAAGAATCTGTCGATCCTGGGCTCGACCATGGGAAGCAAAGCAGACTTTTTGCGTATTTTGGATCTGGTGGCTACGGGCAAGCTCAAGGCGGTAGTCGACTCGGTTGTCCCGATTGCTGAGTTACCTCGTGCTCACGAGAGGCTCGAGTCGCGGGAGGCGTTTGGGAAGGTCGTTGTTACAAATCCTTTGGACCTTTAGCGATGCACTGCTCGATATAACATTTGCGTGCGGTCATTATCTTACGCGAGACAAATTCGACTAATTTTCGATCATCTCCCGACACATTGAAGCTCCATCTGTATAGAAACTCTTCCAACGTCTGCGCACCCTGAAAACTCTCTCTTGCTCTTACAAAAGATTCGTAAGCACGATTCAAGTCCTTATCTTCAGTTTTTCTGAAAAAAGTAGAAAACATCGCCTTCACTCTTCCATAAGATGCCGTGGCGAGATTGATGCGATCCAGATAGCCAAAGAAAATATTACGCATTTGAGATGTGCCAGAAAACTCCAGCCACATTTCCTTGGGCTGCACAATTATTGGCTTCACAGTGATTTTAGCTAGTTCTTTATCCAACAAGGCGCTGAGATCACCCCGAATTGAAGCACCATTTCGTCGCGCAACAGTCATCTGCACAAAGTCTTTGGTTGCAACTAGCCCGCGCTGGGTGAAGGTCGCCTTGTAAACGGGATCTAAAGCCAATTCATGAAGAAATGGCATCACATACTTTGGAAATGCATTCAGAAACTCAATGACGTTCTTAGGCTTCTCTTGACGAATAGTCTCAAAAATCTCGCGAGCTAGGCCGCGCTTGAGAAATGCATAGATCAAGTGACCCACAACACCCTCTTTACTTGCAAGTGTATCGATCTCTTCTAACTGCCAGTTCGCGGCTGCATCGGAGTCCTCATCCGTCGCGCTACCAAAGTTAAGCATATTAGCGAAATTCAACTCATACTGATGCTGAAGGTTGTTGACGATCCCCTTAGTTACATAATGGTTCTCCCGAATCGGAAGCTGACGCTCGGCTTTAATGAAGTCCGTCATAAAATCCGGATTCATCATCGAAACTAAATCGGTCAGGGAGTCAGGCAAAGTCAGGTAGTAAGTGAGCCTGTTTCTTTCATACATCTCCATTCGGCGAACTTGATGAGAAAGCACCGAATTCAAAAAAGCCGGCTCGACTTGCTCATCCGTAAGAAAACGCTCGCCCAAATAGGCTTCAAAACCTTCTGCGAATCCCTCAACCCACGCAAGCGCAGGATCCGTCACTGCGCTTGCGACGTGTGGATCCCGGGTCACGCTTTGCTCAACCAACGCAGCCAAGGCGTCGACACCGTAGAGATCCTGCATGATCCCATGAGCAATCTCATGAGCTACGACGATGTCGTAGTAAGACCCTTCAATTAAGCTGTCCTTTGTCAAAACGCTCTTATCGATCACTCCAAGCGTGCCGTCTTCTAGAAACATCAAATTAGAAGTGCGCGTCTCGCCATCCACTAAGAAGTGGGCAGAGTCGACAAAAACAGGGCCAAGCCCAAAAACTTTTTTCTCGCCCACATAGACATACTGGGGCTCACAAACATTGGCGGATCCTACCATCTGCCGAGCGATGATTCTCAAACGATTGACTTCTGCAATGGCCTTAGACTCTTCAAGAGGGACCACGTATCGACGAACTTCAGGATCCCAAGCGTTGACTTGCTTAATACGATAGTGAGTGACATTGCCAATCTGGGTCGTACCAAAGCGGGAGAACCCCTCCGCGACCTGACAGGAGAACTGATTGACTGCCGAATCACATTTCTTAGGAGGTGAGGCCCCCTCAGGAGTGATTGGAACAAACGCTAACGTAGAGCACGGCCCGTCTACAGGGGTATGCCAATTGAATCCGAGTAGACTTGCAAGGAGGATTGAGCCTATCGCATATCTCGCAAGCAACTGTTTCAACACCATGGGTCCAGCCTTTCTACGATGCGGATATATAACTATTGTTTATCTATATCTAATACCCTGTAAAATCTCTCTGTCTTCGAAAGGTGCTGTTTTAAATATATAAAGTTTATAAACTGCTCCTTCGACCTGTTGATAGTGACCCTAAGAGTCGAATGAGTCCCCACCGAAAGGGGCTTTAGGAGAACTTAGAATCGGCATCTGCACACTCAGAGGCAGGCACTTTGTTAGGAAGTAGCCTGAAATTCTCACTACTTAGAGAGAGTACTCCGCTAAGCCAGCGCCAATGCTCAGCAATTTCTGCGCGTCCTCGCTATTGGCGACAAGCTAGGGTGGCAGTTGTGGCGGAGAACACCTTCCAACTTTGCAACCCCCACTCTCTATGGGATAACCTGGCCATGCTCCTTCTCGCCCACATGGGCATCGGCAGAAAGCTCGTCAGTCCCTGGACGCGTACTCTGCCCGTATGGCCCCTGCTTCTTGGTACCATCCTCCCAGATTTGATCGACAAGCCACTATTTTATGCAACGAAGTTTCTTACCGCCGCTTCCTCGAGCGAGCTGGCTTTTTTCAGCGGCACCCGAACCCTAGGCCATACTGCCTTCGCACTACTGATCATCACCCTTTTCGCAATGACCTCGCGCTCGCGAATGTTGGCGGCACTGAGCCTTGGGATAGCCACCCACTTACTTCTCGACAATCTCAGTGATGGCCTGATCCAACATTTTTACCTAGGGACCTCGACCGGCGAACGCTCTTCACTCGTTGCCTTGCTTTGGCCTTTCTACAAGCCTTACTTCTCGGTGGCTCCGTTCAACGATCTAGGCGGACATCTCCATCGCGTGAGCAATCCCATCACTTTGGGCAGTGAAGTCGTCGGGGCGCTCATCCTCGGATGGGATGCCTGGAAGAGTCGACACGAGTCTGAAATCTTCAAGCAGCTTCAGATGCGCCGGCTCCGCAGTAGACAGCTCAAGCGCCTTCATAAGTCATCTAAAAGATAAAAGGAACCGAAGTAAAAATCGAAGACCCAGCGGCCTCAAATACCGATTCTGTTAGACTCTCTTTCCACCCTTGGATTGCCGCATATCAAACCACACCGCAAAGATGATGATCACGCCCTTGATCACCTTTTGATAAAACTCGGAGACATCCAGCAAGCTCATCCCGTTGTTGAGCGCGCCAATAAAGAACGCCCCCAGGATTGACCCCTGCACAGTACCCACGCCACCCAAGAGACTGGTTCCGCCGATCACGACAGCTGCGATCGCATCAAGCTCAAAAAGCTCCCCTGCCGTAGGGAGAGCGCCATTGAGCCGAGAAGCCAAGATTGCGCCCGACAAACCTGCTAGAGCCCCTAACGCGACATAAATGCCCAAAGTGATTTTGCGGATCGGCACACCCGCAAGCCACGCAGCCTCGGCATTGCCACCGATCGCTAGAACGAAGCGACCGAGTCGAGTCTTGCCCAATAAGACTATCCCCGCAAAACCAAACACGCCAAAAATCAACACCGGAACAGGCAGTCCGCGATATCCCTGAAAAGCCCAGATCGCTACGCCTGTCGCGAGCACAGCAGCAACCGCAGTACCAAGATCAGCCTGAGTGCGATTTTTCCTCAAAAGCACCGAGAAAACGACTCCCATCCCCGTTATACCCACGAGGCCCACCGAAAGCATCGGAGGAAGGTAGCCTTGCCCTAAAATATTGAACGCATCACCTAACGGCGCAATCGCCGCCCCATTTGCGAAGATCAGCGCAAACCCGCGCGCGATAACCATCATGCCCAGCGTGATGATGAACGGCGCGATCCGGTGCCGAGTGATCAGATAGCCATTAAACAAGCCGCATGACACACCCACGGCGACGGCGGCCAGGACCGAAATCAAGGTGGCACCCACCCCACCCATCCCCGTCCACTGAGAAAGCTCTGCATTGACTTGAAGCAACCCTGCAGCAACTCCCGCTAGCGCCACAACCGACCCAACCGAGAGGTCGATGCCACCGATCAAGATGACATAGGTCATGCCCACGGCTAGGATGCCGTTGATCGATACTTGCCGCGCAAGATTGGTGAGATTGCGAGGAGAGAGAAACGTGCCGCCCGTAGCTACCGCGAGCACGGCCATGACGACCACAAGCGCGATGACGCTGCGGTAACGACGCCAATCGAATTTAATCCCAGCATCGGGGGCAGACGGCTGCCCCAACCCAGTCGCTACAGCTTCAGCGGAAGTACTCATAGAGAAGCAGCCCTCATAATATCTTCTTGTGTTGCGGTTTCAGCAGGCAACTCGGCCGACGCGTGCCCCTCGCGCAAAACCAATATCCTGTGACAAATCCCAAGCAGTTCGGGCATTTCGGAGGAAGCAACGACTATGCCCATTCCCTGTGCAGCCAAACGCTGGATCCAACCATAAATCTCAATCTTCGCTCCCACGTCGATGCCTCGAGTCGGCTCGTCGAGAAACAAAATCTCCGGATCCGTGAGCAACCATTTGGCGAGAACCACCTTCTGTTGATTGCCACCCGAAAGCTCTCCCACGGGCTGATCGAGATGCGCGGACTTGAGCTTGAGTTCTCGCGCCCACCGACGAGCAGCCTCTCTCTCGGCGGCCTCATCGACAAAGGAGAACAAACCACCCCCCTGAGTAAATCCGGCTTTGCCACCCACAAGCGATGGCAGCGTCATATTGGTTCGGATTGACTGACCCAAAACCAATCCGCTGCCCTTGCGATCCTCAGAAACAAAGGCCATCCGCGCCGCGATTGCCTCGCCCGGCGTATTTAAGTCGCGTCGGCGCCCATTAATCCAAACATGCCCGCGCACATCAAACCCAGCGCCTCGAGGACCCGCTCCGTTGAGCACGCCAAAAATCGTTTCAAATGTTTCAGAACGTCCCGCACCTAAGAGCCCCGCAAGCCCAAGAACTTCACCTTTTTTTAGAGTAAAAGAGAGCTTGTCTACGAGTGTTTTGCCGCGCGGAGTTTTGAGCGAGAGCCCATCAACGCGCATCAACTCGTGATTCTCCATCTTGCTCAGGTCATTACGAGGAGGATAGATATCTTGAACCGCGCGACCCACCATCCAGGAGATCAGCTGAGGCTCAAGCTGCCCACGCGCGATTTTTTCTCCGCGATCATTGCTACCGGGGCACTCGCCCGCATTGCGCCCATCGCGCAAAACAACCATTCGATCGGCGAGCCTGAAGACTTCATCAAGCCGATGGGTGATATAGATAATTCCGCGGCCTTCAATGCGCAGCCGGTCCACGATGGCATAGAGCCTGCGAACCTCTTGCTCGGTCAACGCAGAGGTCGGTTCGTCAAAAACCAAGACGCGCGCATTCCGATGCAAAGCTCGCGCGATTTCGACAAGCTGTCTTCCCCCGACAGAAAGATCTCCGACTCGAGTTTCGGATCGCAGTCCAAGCCCCAACGAATCCAAAAACACCTGCGAGCGCTTGTGCAGCTCTGTCCAATCAATCCAACGCGGCAACTGATCGAGCTCTAAATGCTCGCCAACACTGAGCTCAGGAAACACAGCAAGCTCTTGGTGGATCATCGCAATGCCTGCCCGATGCGCGTCTCGAGTATCTGCGAACTGCGCAGCTTGGCCACTCACGCGGATCTCGCCTTCATAGGACCCCGCGGGCCATACGCCCGAGAGGATCTTCATGAGAGTCGACTTACCCGCACCGTTCTCTCCAAGGAGCGCGACAACCTCACCCGCGCGGACCGATAAATCCACGCCGTCAAGCGCACGGGTGCCCGGAAACGACTTTCCGATTCCCCGTAGCTCGAGCAACATTATTGGGCTACCGCAGCCTGTTTGGAGCCTTTACCAAATACAGCTTCCCGCTTATGAAAACCGGTATTGATAATGCGAGCTTCGATCTGCCCTTTGTCGACAGGATAGACAGGGCCGTTGATCGTCTTGACTTTGCCCGCGCCGTTCTCAACGAGAGAGTCGAACTTGAACTCTTCCTTCTTGGCGAGAGCCATCGCGACTTCAGCCGCTCTGCGAGCCATGTCGTTGATTGAGATAAACACTTCAAACTGTTGCTTTCCAGAAACGATGTCACGAATCGAGGCCAAATCTGCATCCGCACCAGCAACGAAAACTTTGCCAGTGAGCTTTTGCTCTTCAAGAGCTTGAACTGCTCCATGAGCCATGCCCGAGTTATTGGCCAAGACCGCATGAATATTGTTCTTATGCTGAGTCAGCGCATTCTCCGTCGTCTGCATCGCGAGATTGGGCGACCATCCATTGTGATACTGCTTCACCACCACATTGACGAGTGGATGCTTTTTCAACACGCTCATGACACCCGCGGTGCGAGCCTCCGCTACAGAGTGGCCGGCCTGGCCCATGAGCAAAACATAATTGCCTTTACCACCGGTGAATTTTACAGCGGCTTCGGCTTGGAGCTGGCCGACTTTAAAAGAGTCTTCAGTAATATAAGCGTCGATCGGCACGTTCTTGATCAGGCGATCGTAATCAACAATAGCAACACCATCGAGCTTGGCCTGCTTTACGAAAGCCGTGGCCGTATCGCCATTGACTGGCTGGATCACGAGAACCTTCACACCTTGAGAAAGGAGATTATCAACTTCAGCGGCCTGAGTCTGCTCACTGTTGTTACATGAAGCAAAAACAACTTGGCCCCCGAGCTTCTTCACGGTTTCTTCAAACACCGCTTTGTCGCGCTGATAGCGCTCTTCCTGCATGGTGCTCAAGATAAAGCCAATCTTAGGGCCTGTACCGCCTCCCCAAGCATGAGCAGTCAAACTTTGAAGCGAAAAAGCCGCGGCGAGCGCGAGCACAGAAAGAAAGCGCATGTGTCATCCCCCAAAAATACAAAAGGTTCAGGAAGCGTTCTTTTAGTGTTCGGTTAGAAAGCTGTCAACGACTTACAAGGGTTGCACTGGGTTGTCGCGAGTAGCCACAAAGCTTGGCAAAGACCCAAAAAGGCCCGATGAGGAGATGCTCTCCGTTTTTGTAGAAGGCAGGGGACTTTCCTTCAAATTGATAGTGGCCGACGTATTGAACGATCCAACCACCTACGAACAACGCCCAAAGGATCGGCACCGGTATCGTGCGGCCCACAAAATAAAACCCCAAAGTCACCAATGCATAGGGTGCAGCAAGCTTCCAGTCCAAGTAGAAATGCCAAACCATTGCGAGCATCCAAAGAAGAATTGCCGCGTCAAATCTCAACATCTCGGATCCTGTAAGGCCACCTGCAATGGGTAAAGTCCCGAGCAAACCCATAATGGATAACAAAAGGGTCGGAATCCCAATGTAGTGGCAAACTCTGTTGCCAGGTGTCCGATGATAAGCAGAATAATCCTTAAAGTAAGAATCAACTCGGTCAGTCATCGGATGGGTCCTCCAAGATAAGCTAGCTGGGAGCAAATTTATCCTCTTTCAGCTCTTTTGCCCAGAGAGGATGTGACGCACAATTGCATGAGGCCATAAATCCGCGAAGCGGTCCTTAGTGTGAGTCAAATGCTTTTTTTGCCGCCGCTGCCAGCCAATCTTTTCGACGCTCGGCCAAAAGCTGTTTGGCTGCAACCTTACGCGAACTCAGGTTCCGACCCGATTCACTCGATTCCCAATCCGCCAGAGCAAGCTCTTCGATCTTGCCCACATTGCCAATCAAGCACGCACGACGCTTTGCTTTGAGTGCCGCATTGTTTGAGATCCCAAGATTGCGCGCGACGCAGTCTTTAGCCAATTCATCTGCCCGCACAGCCACTATCGACTGCAATGCCTCGATCGCCGCAATCCACGCGCGCGAGGCATTTTGCTCGATGACTCCCTTTGCAACAGGGCTCGCAACCGCGCGATCACACGCATCGCGACTCCAGCCCGTGCGGACATTTGCCAGCGACTCAAATCTTGCTGAAAGCTGGCTACTCGGGTGCACTCGGGAGAAATAGTCGTCAAAATGCGACTGCGCCGCTTGAATGCATGAATGTATCGCTGAAGCAGCCGAAAGCGAGGCCTTTGCCCAATCTAGATTCGCCACCAACTCGCTCACCAAGACATCGATCACACCGGGCTTGCGCTTTGCTCGATCCAAATCCTCGTCAATCGCGGCTTGTTCTTCGCGTTTTTCGAGAACATCCAGATAGATCGGGAAGAGCAACTCCTGAATCAACGCCTGCACATCCACATCATTAGCCGTCGACAGCCCCAATCGGCTTAAGAACCGATCACGCACGGTCTTGACATCTTCGGCAGCCATTCCGTTAATGCAGTTCAGGACTTGGGTCGCCACATAGCGCTTTCCGCCACTGAACGGCTCAAGCAGTGGACGGTCCTCGCCTAGCGATCCTTTCGGAGCGGACGCTTGCATGCAGCTTTTCCAACGCTCTTCAGCCGCAGTTCTTACCTTAGGCTCAATGCCCGACAAAATCTGGCCAAAGAAAAGATGAACTGCCGCAACCGTTGAACTCATCGGATTCTGGTTCAAATAGGCTTCTCGCTCGACCAAAAGCCTCTCGCCGAGCGGTACGGTGAAGGGCTTTGCTACTTCGTCAAAAGCCTCACCCAAGGCATGGCGATAGCAGCCCTCCGCCTTCACTCGTTGTTTAAAACAATGGATATAGGCTTCACGTGGGTCGACTTGCTCGACCAGGGCGCTGCTGAGCTCTCTCACCGATCGAGTCATTGCAACATGCGCCAGGTTTCCGACGAGATACTCGGTGATTTCTGGATTCAGCCGCGCCACGATTCGAGCACGCATGTCAAAATCCGAGGCTGAGATCACATCGCATGCCTCCCATTCGGTAGCTCGTGACTGATCAAAGGATTCATCAATCGCTCGATTCACGCTAGTGGCGATGCACTCCTGGGTCTCTCTATCCGTCGGACCACTTGCGCAGCGACTGACGAGCTGTTCGAGGTGCGAAGAGACCTCATCAAACGCCTTATCCTCATAAAATCTCTGCAAACCGTAAACATCGAAAGTGCGGCCACCAAAAAACTTGGTTGAATGATAAGTCGACTTTTTGGGGGTTCTTGCGTTGGCGAGCGAAGGCCTGAATCTCACCCACGCAGCTGTCTCAGCAAAATCCTCTGCGGGCGAACCACTCGCCAAGCTCCGCACAAAGCCTTCTTTGGACTCATCGCTCTTCCACTGGTGGCTCAAGACCCCGATCGTCTCATCCGCTCCGAGAGGTCCCACCACTGTTACAGGATACCATCCGCTGATCGACTTCCATTCTTCCTGATCCGAAAACGTCTCCGTCGCAGCGCCCATACCTCCCGGATTGTGATCCAGCGCATGAGTCAGCTCATGCGTGAGGGTGAGATTGAACTGACCCAGAAGACCGTTGTCTGGCAGAAATGAATCATCTCCTTCTGCATAAATTCGACGTCCACTCGCTTCGTAAGGACTAGTATCAAGGCAGCGTTTGAGCCGGATAAACCCAAGCCCCTTGCCCCCCCAGAAATCCGAACAGCTGCCTGAACTCCAAGTGGGCGTCGGCTGCCATTTAGCGGGTACTCGATGGAGCGTCTGCAGCGACGCCATCGAGCGGTATGCATCTGGCAACAGCCATGAGAGCTTGACGAGGGCATCGAGCTCCGAATCGCTGAAGAGAAAATCATAGGGCCTGAAATCGGAGGGATTGGCATCCGGTCGTTCCGGCTTGCCGTCAGGTACAAAGTTTTTGAGAGAAGCTCCGTACCCCATTCGCAAGAACCAATAGTAGATCTTCCATCCAGCACGTGTTTCCGATTTGCCGTAAATTCGCGACAGGATGCAAGGAAGCTCGCTGCAGTCCGAGAAATCAACTCCCTGAGATGCAATCCAATTGCTGAACTGGTTTAGGAACTTGGCCTGCGTCGGTTTCATCAAAGCAAGCGCCTTGTCCTGCCAGCGCCCTTGCACAGGCATGCTTCCACGCTCCGCCTCGATGCGCGCCACTTCTGCCTGAAGTTGAACCAACGACAAACGATCCTTGAGGCACTTGGGCGCCTCGCCAGCTACCTTGCGACCCGCCTTGGGCTGCGTCTGCTTAGAAGATCGAATCGCGCGCTTCTCTGCAGGAGTGGGCCAACCCAGCTGACGCTCCCATCTCGCGGTAATGCCTGGCCGAGCCTTGATCGGGCGAGAGCAGCCAGGCGCCAGCGAGAAGAGCACGGTCGTGCCCAAAACGAAAATCCCAAGCGCGACCGACATAGCCTGCTTAGCGCGGGCCATACTTCACCACCCGCACTACGCGGTCTTCTGCCTCTTCGTAGACAACCGCCATTCTTGCGTGATCAGAGATCAACTGAAAATAGCGATGCCCATGAGGATCACCTAGACGTGTGATTTCGACAAATCGCTGGGGATGCGCCTGCCACTTGTGACGCCAGTATTGGAGCAACCGCTCCTCGCCTTTGGCATCGCAGCTTGCGGCAACAATCACCTCGTTTTGCGTTTGAAAGGCGCAACCATCCGGATAGCCCAGAAGCATCCCATTGTTCTTTGGCAGAATCGCATCCGGCTTGATTGATCTCTCAGGTGCGCCACGCATTGCGATCAACTCATCTACCCGTGTCGTACCGAGAACCACCGCATCGGTGCCGTGGCGATTACAGGCGGAAGCACCAAGAAGAACGATAGGGAGGATCGATTGCAAGAGGAGTAGAGCGCGATGCATCTATAACTATAATCGGAATGAACGTCCCAATTCCTTAGATATCCTAGGCATTTGTGCTTGGTTTTGTTTCTAGGATCATGGCACCATGAGAGAATGGCAGCGGCTAACGAAAAGCACTTTCGTCCCAATCAGTACCTCTTCAAGGAGGGGGAAGCCTGTCAATCGCTCTTCTTGATCAAGAAGGGAACCGTAGCCGTTCGAAAGATGAAGGGAAATGCCTTCGTCGAAGTCGCGAGGATTTATTCGAACGAAGTCGTCGGTGAATTGTCATTTTTTGATCGCCTTCCTCGAAGCGCGTCCGCCATGGCTTTGACGGAAGTCGAAGCGCTCGAGATCACTTTCGAATCTTTGGATAAGATCTACGGCAGCGTCCCGGACTATCTCAAAACCATCATGGCCTCAGTGGCAGACCGACGTCGCAAAGCG